>TARA_B110000008_G_scaffold262678_1_pt1 | contig 23944 bp, 17 predicted proteins | sample TARA_B110000008 | Tara Oceans TARA_B110000008 (sample SAMEA4396496) | marine metagenome | biome: Westerlies Biome; feature: [DCM] deep chlorophyll maximum layer (ENVO:01000326); material: water (ENVO:00002006), including particulate matter (ENVO:01000060) such as... | depth 40 m
GATTTAAATAAAGATTTTGGAACTAATTTAGAGATAAAAAAAGTAGATCTTTCTTTGCTTGGATCTGTTTCTTTGAAAGGTATAGAGATAAAAGACCATCATAAAGATACGTTAATCTATGTAGAAAGATTGAGGTCTTCTCTTTTAGATGTTAAAAGAATTTTAGAAAATAACATTCAACTAAAAAACACTTCTCTAAAAGGCGTGTATATGAATGTAAAAAAATATGAAGATGAAGAAAGTGATAATTTATCTGTTTTTGTAGAGAAATTTGAAACTGATAACCCTAAAGATCCAAAGTCTAATTCTTTTAAGTTAAGCTCTTCAAATATTTATTTTGAAGATATAAATTACAAACAAATTAATGAAAATAAAGAAGTTGCTTTAGATTTTGCTGCCTATCACGGAGGTGGTAGTCTTCAAGACTTTTCTATTATTGGGCCTAAGGTAGCTATTAAAATTAGAGGACTCTATTTTACAGACAATAGGGGGCTTAAAATAACTAATCTCACTACAGATTTCACCTACAGTAAGACCCAGATGAAGTTTTACAATACTACTATTCAAACAAAATCTTCAACAATTAATGCTCAAATAGATTTTAATTATGATAGAAAAAATTTGAGTAATTTTAATGAATTAGTTTTTATAAATGCTGATTTTAAGAATAGTTTTTTATCAACTCTAGATTTAAATAAGCTTTACAGTGAGATTAAAGGAAATGATATCTTAAGGTTTGAGAGCTCTTTAAGAGGTTCTTTGAATAATTTTTCTTTAGAAAACTTTAAGCTTAATTCTGACAACGGAATTAAAATTATGGGTGATATAAACTTAATAAATGCTGTACAACAAACTCAGTTTTATTTATGCTCTAATATAGAAGAATCATCTTTAAATTATTTTAAGTTAAAAAGCTTATTACCTAATCTTTTGGAAAATAATCTTCCAAAAGAATTAAAACAGTTGGGTGAGTTCTCAGTTTCAGGATATACAAAAATTACACCTAATTCTATAGAGGCTGCTCTTAAAGTGAATTCTGAAATAGGAGGTATAGTCTCAGATTTGGAGTTGAATAACTTCAAAAGTATGGACGAGGCTATATACAAAGGTGAGGTTATCTTGAATAGGTTCGATTTAGGAAGTTTTTTAGAAGATAGTGCATTTGGAAGTGTTTCTTTTGAAGGAGAAGTGGATGGCGAAGGATTTAAAGCAGGAAATAGAAATACCAAACTAGTTGGAGAGATTTTTGAAATAAAATTTAATGAGTACAATTATAAAAATATTAGTATAAATGGATTGTATCAAAATAATTTATTTAATGGAAAGTTAGCATCTAACGATGTTAATTTGATAGGAACTTTTGAAGGTTTAGCAGATTTATCTGAGGAGATTAATAAGTTTGATTTTAAAGCCACTATTAATTACGCAAATTTAAATGCATTAAATCTTTTTAAAAGAGATAGCGTTTCAGAACTTTCAGGGTTAATAGATTTAGATTTGACAGGAAATAAGTTTGAGAATATTATAGGAATTGCAAATTTTAAAAAGATTACTTACTCAAATGAAAGAGGTGTTTATCCATTTAAACAGTTTTTGATTTTTTCAAAAATTAAAGAAAATATTAGACAAATTAGAATAGATTCTGAGGATATTATTAAAGGGGAGCTGATTGGAAACTTTAAGTTTGAAGAAATGTTATCTCTTGCACAAAATGCATTAGGAAGTATGTATTCAAATTATACACCTTTTGAAGTTTCAATAAATCAGTTTTTAAATTTTGATTTTGTTATTTATAATCAAATAGTTGATGTGTTTTTTCCAGAAATTTCTGTAGCAGCTAATACCAAAATCAAGGGAAGTATAAAGGCTAATGATAATCAATTAAAATTAAAAGTTAACTCCCCGAAAATTACTGCCTATGGAACTACAATAGACTCCTTATTTTTAGATACAGACAATAAAAGAGATTTTTATGATTCTTCTTTAAGAGCAGCGAGTATAAAAACTCCATATTATACGCTGTCAAAATTATTACTATTTAATAAAACCGTAAACGATACATTATTTTTTAAATCTAATTTTAAGGGTGGTGCTTCAAAGAAAGAAAAATTTAATTTAGATTTTTATTACACCATAAATAAAGCCAAAAAATCTGTTCTAGGAATTGAAAAATCAACATTTAATTATTTGGATAATATTTGGAATTTAAATCCTGAAAACAATCTTAACAATAAACTTACTTTTGATCTTAAGTCTAATGAGTTTGTTTTTTCACCATTCACATTAAAATCTAAAGAACAGGAAATTAATTTTAAAGGAATCTTAAGAGACTCCATCTATAAAGAAATTGATGTTGATTTTACAAATGTATATTTAAAAAGTTTTCTACCAGAAATTGACAGTTTAACGTTACGAGGACAATTAGATGGTGTCATAAATATTTCACAAGTAGACGGCATATATGGCCCTAAAGGGAATTTATCAATTAAAAAATTTAAAATTAATAATTTCTATCAAGGAGATTTAAAATTAAATATTGAAGGTGAAAGTTCTTATAAAAAATATGATGTTAATTTTTCTTTAGATAGGGAAAAAGTAAAAAGTATTTCTGCATTGGGCTCTCTAGATTTTACAGAAGCAAGACCCAAAATTGATGTAGCTGTTAATTTAGAAGAATTTCAGCTAGACGCTTTCAGTCCCTTAGGGGAAAATATTTTATCTAAAATAAGAGGGATAGCCTCAGGTAATTTCACTTTAAAAGGTTTTTTAAGAAACCCAGATATGGATGGTGATTTGGTATTAGAAAATGCAGGGTTGCAATTTCCATACTTAAACACAGATTATGATTTTGATGGAAATGCAAGTGTTGGTTTAAATGGGCAATCATTTGAATTTAGGAATATAAATTTAATAGATACTAAGTATCAAACTACTGGATTTTTAGAAGGTACAATAACACATCAAAATTTTGATTTATGGTCATTAAATATAGATATTGATACCCCTAATTTATTAATTTTAGATACTAAAAATACTGAAGAAGCATTGTATTATGGTATGGGATTTATAAAAGGAAATGCAAGTATAACGGGTCTTACAAACAATTTAACTATTGATGTAAATGGGAAAACAATGCCTAACACTAACTTTGTAATTCCTTTGAAAGATATTGCCTCTATAGATACTTACCGATTAATACATTTTAAATCAGAAAAGACATTAGAGGAATTACAACAAAGGATAGCAATTGAATCAGTTGAAGGAGTTTCATTAAACATAGATCTAGAGGTTACTAAAGATGCAAAAGCACGAATTGTAATTGATGAGATTAATGGAAGTGAACTTAGTGGAAGAGGAACAGGGGATTTACAGATAGAAATTAACACAAATGGTAAATTTGCAATGTTTGGAGATTATGTTATAGATAACGGTATCTATAATTTTAAATCATCCGGAATTATTAACAAGCCTTTTAAAATTTCTAAAGGAGGAACTATTTCTTGGAGTGGCAACCCTTTTGAAGCTAATTTAAATGTTGTAGCTGTCTATACAACCAAAGCAAATCCAGCAATTTTATTAGAAAATTTTAATACAAACAGAAAAATACCAGTTGATTTAATTACCAATATTTCAGGAAGTCTATTTAACTCAAAACAAGAATTTGATATAGAAATTCAAAATTCAAATTCTACTATTGCTGCTGAGTTAGATTTTGTTCTGAATGATAATGATTTAAATTCAAAAATGCGTCAGTTTTTAACACTACTTGCAGCAGGAACTTTCGCAAATCCAAATGGTGGAAATATAAATGGAGGAGAATTGTTGACAGGAACAACTTCCAATGCTATTGGTTCCATTCTTTCTGATATAATAAGTAGTAATAAAGTAAGATTAGATCTTGGATATTCTCCTGGTGGTATTCAAACTCCTCAAGATAACCTTAATACAGATGATCAACTTGATGTATCGTTAACTACTCAAATAAGTAAAAATATTATAGTGAATGGTAAAGTTGGTGTCCCAGTAGGAACACAAACACAATCTAGTGTTGTTGGAGAGGTGAAAGTAGAAGTATTGTTAAATGAAGCTGGGAATTTCAGAAGTGTTATTTTTAATAGACAAAATGAAATTCAGTATTCTGCACAAGAGGAAGGGTATACTCAAGGTATAGGATTATCTTACCAGGTAAATTTTAATTCACTTTCAGATTTATTAAAAAAAATAGGATTGAATAAAAAAAATAAAAAGAAAAAAGTGACCCAATATAAAGATTCAATTACTTTTCCAAAATGAGTACTTCTTAATAAATAATAATTAAAATTTATTTATATTTTAAAAGTGATTACTTTTGAACTCAGTAGTTTGTTTTTTTAAAAATTAAACTATTGATAATGAGTTGTTTAATAGTGTGTTAACCGAAATCGATTTCGTTTTTTTTTTATTTAAAGTAACTTTTAATAAGTATTTTTACATTTGTTTTATGGGAAAAATTAATAAAATAGCAGTAATGACCTCCGGAGGAGACTCTCCCGGTATGAATGCAGCAATTCGTTCAGTAGTTAGAGCTTGTGCTTACTATACTATTGATTGTGTTGGTATTTACAGAGGTTATCAAGGAATGATAGAAGGAGATTTTATAACCTTATCAGCTCGAAGCGTAAATAATATTATTAATAAAGGGGGAACAATATTAAAATCTGCTAGATCTGATGAGTTTAGAACTAAAGAAGGAAGAAAAAAAGCTTATGAACACCTTAGAAACCATCAAATAGATGGTTTAGTTATTATCGGTGGAGATGGGTCTTTTACAGGAGCCGTTATTTTCAATAAAGAATATAATTTTCCAGTTATAGGCATCCCTGGAACTATAGACAATGATATTTTTGGTACCTCGCACACCTTAGGCTATGATACAGCCTTAAATACTGCTGTTGATGCAATAGATAAAATTAGAGACACAGCATCCTCTCACAATAGACTCTTCTTTGTTGAAGTAATGGGTAGAGATGCAGGATTTATTGCATTAAATGCTGGTGTTGGAGCTGGTGCTGAAGAAATTTTAATACCTGAAGAAAATCTTGGATTAGAAAGACTTCTAGAATCTTTAATGAAAAGTAGAATGTCAGGAAAGTCATCTAGTATAGTTGTTGTTGCTGAAGGTGATAAGTCTGGAAAAAATGTATTTGAGTTAGCTAAATATGTAGAAGATAATTTGCCGGAATATGATGTGAGAGTTTCTGTTTTGGGTCATATGCAACGTGGTGGATCCCCTTCTTGTTTTGATAGAGTTTTAGCAAGTAGACTAGGAGTAAAATCAGTAGAACTTTTAATAGATAATAAAACCAATCTTATGGTTGGACTTAACAATAACCTTGTAATAACCTCAGATTTGGAAGAGGCAATTACAGGTGGACATGAAATTAATAAAGAACTTCTTAGGGTCTCTGACATCATGTCAACATAAATTTTACAAATAATTAAATAAAAAAAATGATTAAAGTAGGAATTAACGGTTTTGGTAGAATAGGAAGATTAGCTTTTAGATCTGCTATAAATAGATCAAATGTGCAAATTGTTGGAATCAATGATTTATTAGATGTAGAGTATCTAGCATATATGTTAAAATATGATTCAGTTCATGGCAATTTTGACGGTGATGTTCAGGTAAAAGATGGAAAATTAGTTGTAAATGGGAATGCTATCAGAATTACTGCTGAAAGAGACCCAGCAAATTTAAAATGGAGTGAAGTCGGTGCAGAATATATAATCGAATCTACTGGTTTCTTTTTAACAGAAGAAACTGCCGGAAAACACTTAGACGCAGGAGCTAAAAAAGTTGTTTTATCAGCACCATCTAAAGATCATACCCCTATGTTTGTGATGGGTGTAAATAATACAGAATTAAAAGCAGATCAAAAGATATTTTCAAATGCATCTTGTACTACGAATTGTTTAGCACCAATAACTAAAGTATTAAATGATAATTTTGGTATAGTAGAAGGTTTAATGACAACTGTTCATGCAGCAACTGCAACACAAAAAACTGTTGATGGTCCCTCAATGAAAGATTGGAGAGGTGGTCGTTCTGCAATTCATAATATCATTCCTTCTTCTACAGGAGCTGCAAAAGCTGTAGGAAAAGTAATTCCAGAAATGAATGGAAAATTAACTGGAATGGCATTTAGAGTTCCAACCATGGATGTTTCTGTAGTAGATTTAACTGTAAAGTTAGACAAACCTGCATCTTATAAAGAAATTTGTGAAGCAATGAAAGCTGCTTCAGAGAGTGGACCAATGAAAGGTATTTTGGGGTATACTGAAGATTTAATTGTTTCTCAAGATTTTGTTGGAGATACTCGTACATCAGTTTTTGATGCGAACGCTGGAATAGCTCTAAATGATAACTTTGTAAAAGTTGTTTCATGGTATGATAACGAAATAGGATATTCTACCAAGATTGTAGATTTAATTGAATATGCAGCTTCTATTCAATAAATAAGTTTAGTAACAAATAAAAATAAGCCGTCATTAACTGATGGCTTATTTTTTTACAAAGTATTTATAAATTATTCTTGTCGGTATAAGTTTCTAGGCATTAATTGCAATCATACTTATCTCTACGTTCACAAATTTAGGTAAATTAGCTACCTCTACTGTTTCTCTAGCTGGAGCTGTTTCTTCATTAAAATAGCTACCATAAACTAAATTAATTCTTGAAAAATTATTCATATCAGAAATAAAAATAGATGTTTTTACAACATTTTCAAAAGACATTTTAGCAGCTTCTAAAACAGCTTTCATATTTTCCATCACTAAAGTGGTCTCTTCTTCTATAGTCCCCAGTTTTAATTTACCTGTTTCTGGATCAATTGCAATCTGTCCTGATGTGTATAATGTTTTACCAGACAAAACTGCTTGATTATAAGGTCCAAGTGGACAAGGCGCTTTTAAAGTTTGAATTATTTTTTTCATATTTATAAAATTTTATTTAAAATAAAACTCTATTTGGAGGTTTATTTTGTTCGTATTTTAAATCTTTTAATATAGATGATTTAACCCCAATAAAGAATACATAAGATTGATTATTACCAAATGGAACCCAGTTAAAACTTAGGTTCCAACTATCTAAATCTCTGCTAAAATTCATTCTTGTAAATGTAAAACCACCACTCGCAATATCATAACCAGAGGAAAAACCAACTTTCCACTTTGGTGTTAATTCAAAATCACCACCAAACATTACAGAATGGGATTGTATTCCTACATTACTAATTCCATTATTAGAATAAGATGCAGAGTATGCTAAATTTAAACTCCATGGAATTATGGCTTTATACAACTCCGTTATTTCATCGTTATTACCAATGTCGTTGTTATTAGCATTTGATGCAAAGCTATTTGTTGGGTTCAGATTTTTTCCTAGAACATCTGGAGTGTCTTGGTTACCATTACCTGAATTTCTGTTAGAGGTATCGTTCTTATTTTCCCCATTGAAGTCTCTGCTGGATAAAGAATAATTAGCAGTTAAATTGGCTCTTGTTAGGCGAAAAAGTCCTTTAACAAATTTATCAATTCTCTTACCATCCTCATTTATTTGATAAGGATCAAAAGTTGCATTTAAATTTAAGGCTAATTTATCATTAAATATTCTTGTACCTAGCGAAGAGTTTACTGGTGACCAACGTAAGCTATCGGCAGCAATATTATATGAAGAGCTAAAATTAAAATTATTTAAAATAGTTATTTTTTTGTCTTCTTCATCACTATCAGGGTCTTCAGGAGCTAGTTTACCCTCTAATACATTATTCAACGATATCCCAATACTGTTGCTTAGTCCACTACCTGGAATTCCATATAGACTGGTCCCCCCATCAAAAGGAGAATATGTTTCAAATTCTGTACCCTCTAAATTATTTGGGATAGTTCTGTTGTATTTTTCCGCAAAATCTGGCCTGTAAGAAAAAGAAACGGATGGTCTTATAGTATGTCTGATAGCTTTTAATCGTCCTTTCTTAAAGTTAAAGGTTCCATAAATATTGGTAGATAAACTTAAGCTAGAACCATATTCTCTAAAATTACTAAATCCACTTATTGTGTCAGTTACAACAGTTCCATAAGATCCATCAGTATTTTGTATGCTAGGATCAAAAGTCTTATTAATATTTTTAAAATTCCAAACTTCTCTATAATTAATACTTGGAGATAAAGTAATGTAGTTAAGTAAAGTAATATTGGTGCTAGCGTCTGCTCTATGTTGAACTCCTGCTTTGGCAGTTTCAAACATTTTAGGAGTAAAGAATTCATCTTCTGATGTATTAATTCTATACTCTCCTTGCATATTGTATGTCAAACCAATCTTTTGAAGAGGGTTTTTTTTAATACCTCCTTTACCTGCTAATGGATAAATTCTACTCATAGATACTTGAAGAGAGGGAAGTGCCATTGTTACATTACCAGTATTAGTATTCTGAGAATGAGTAGCATTTGCACTCATATTAAAAGGAGTACCAACAAAAGTTTTTTGGTAAGATATGGAAGAACTAAAAGTGTTAGTTAAAAAATTTGAATTATTAAATTCATTTAAAGATTGTCTAAAATATTGACTACTTCCTAAATTTACTGAAGCTCCAAAATTAGAATTTGGGCTCGCTTTAGGATCTTGTCGATGACTCCATCTTACATTAAAATTTGTTGCCTCTGAAAAATCATCAAACCCCCTGGTACTTCGAATTATTTTTTCAAAACTTACATTAAAATTTCCAGAAAACTTATATCTTACATAATATTGAGATCTAGCTCTAAACCCCCAACTACCATTAGAATACACATCACCTAATAATTCTAAATCTAAATAATCATTTACTGCGAAGTAATATCCTCCATTCTGAATTCCAATTCCTCTGTTTGAAGTACTTGTTTGTATTGCTGGAAAAATAAAACCAGAGGCTCTATTTTTTCCTAAAGGGAAATATGCAAAAGGAAGGAAAACAGGTGTTGGAACATCTGCAATGACAAGATTACTAAGACCCGCTACAATTTTTTTATTAGGAACTACTTTTGCTTTCTTAACACCAATATAATAGTCTGGATTAACTTTATCAGAGGTCGTAAATCTAATTTTACGCATATAAATTGTAGAATCATTTACACGTTTAGCTTTTTCTCCTAAAACAAACATTCCTGGTTCTTGCTTTGTTTTTATACCATAAATAATTGCTTTTTTTGTTTTAAAGTTATAAACCATTGAATCTTGCTCTGATTCTTGATTACCTTGTTTAAATATTGGTTTTTGATTATAGCCGGTACTGTCTTTTATTCCTTTTGCGAATAAAGTGTTTTTTAGATAATCAATAACAATAATTCCGGCTTTTAAATCTATGTCAGTGTAAATTATGTGTGCCTCATTGTAAAGAGTTACTGTTTTATTAGTTGTATTTTGGGTAGTATAGTCTTTGGCTACATGTGTTATTAAATCGATAATTGCTTCTTTTGGTTTTATACTATCTATCTGAATACTATCTTGATTTTTTAAAAGAATACTATCATTTTTAATTATTTTTTTAGATTCTAACTTAATTTTAGGCGTACTATCTTGAGACGCTGGAGGGATAGATTTAACCCTAGGCTTTATGTCTTGTGATTTTATCTTTGATAATGAACAAAATACAAGAATTAATAAAAGTATGTAAGTCAGATTTGATTGCAATATTTATTATGTTATTTTTGTGTATTAGTAAAAATATGCCTCAATATTTGAAGCACCAAATTTGAAAAGCCAAAATTAGTTAAATTTTGTTTACGCAATTTACATCCAACGGCAAATATAATTCCAAGGTTAACCTTGTATGTTTTTTTGTTCTTTGTTTTCTTTTCTTTAATCCGAATAAAATAATTTCTCAAAATAAAAAATTTGTAGTTGTCTTGGATGCTGGACACGGAGGCAAAGACCCGGGCAATACAGGAAACGGTTACCGAGAAAAAAATATTGTTCTAAAGGTTGTTAAAGAGTTAGGTAAGGAACTTAGTAGCGAAAAAGATATAAATGTTATTTTCACTAGAGAAAAAGATGTTTTAATAAACCTATGGGAAAGGGGAGAAATTGCCAATAAGGCAAAAGCAGACTTATTTGTCTCTATTCATTGTGATGCTCATAATTCTGATGCTTATGGTGCAGGTACTTTTGTTTTAGGATTACATGCTAATAAAAGAAATTTCGAAGTTGCTAAACGAGAAAATGCAGTAATTTCTCTTGAAGAAAACTTTAAAGACAGGTACAAGGGTTTTGATCCTAATTCTGAAGAATCTCTCTTGGGTCTAACTTTAATGCAAGAAGAAAATTTAGATAAAAGCTTTTCTTTGGCTGCAGAAATTCAAGAAAATTTCACAAAATATTTAAAAAGAAAAAATAGAGGTGTAAAACAAGCAGGTTTTGTTGTTTTACATCAAACCTATATGCCAAGTGTTCTGATAGAATTAGGTTTTCTCACTAATAAAAAAGAAGGAAAGTTTTTAAATTCAAAAATAGGTCAAGAAAAAATGGCCAAAGCAATAGCTAATTCAATAAAAAAATACTATAATCAAATAAAATTAAATACAGTCACTTCAAATAATAAGTCAGCTCCAATAAATAAAAATAATTTTTCAGATTTAAATGAGAGTTACGAAAAAGAGGAAGTGACTTTTAAAATTCAAATAGCGTCAAGTAAAAACAAAATAACATTAAAATCATATAATTTTAAAAATTTAAGAGGTGTTCAAAGAGTTAAGGTCGGAGCTTATTATAAATATTATTATGGAATAACCAATAGTTATAAACAAGTTAAAAAATCACTAGAGAAAGCAGTTAATAAAGGATATTCAGATGCTTACGTAGTAGCCTTTATAAATGATAAAAAGGTTTCTCTTTCTAAGGTTTTGAAATAGATATACCCATAACGTTTTATCAAGGAAAAATAGTAGTATTTTTGTAATTAAAAAAAATAAATGTCTAGAGAATTAAAAACAGGTATTGTTGCAGTATTAATTTTGTGTTTAGGATATTGGGGCTTTAATTTTTTAAAAGGTCAAAATCTATTAGAGTCTGCCTCGAGAGTTTTCTTCATTGAATATGATAATATTCAAGGATTAAATAAAGCAAGTACTGTAAGTATTAATGGATTGCAAGTCGGTAAAGTAACTGATATAATATTTAATTCAGATACTACTAAAAGAGGTAAGTTAGTTGTCAAAATATCACTTGATAATGACTTTGAATTTACTAAAAAAAGTGTAGCTAAAATTTATTCTACCAGTATCATTGGTGGAGAGTCTTTAGCAATTATTCCAAGTTATGAGGGTGAGCTAGCTGTCTCAGGAGATTATTTAATTGGTGAAGTAGAATCAGATATTTTTACATCTGTTGGTGAAACTTTAAATCCCTTAAAAACTAAAGTAGAAAGAGTAGTTATCGGTGCAGATTCATTATTAATAGCATTAAATGATGTATTAGACGTAAAGTCTAGAGATAGTTTTAAAAGAACGATTATTGGCTTAGAAACAACTATAAGTTCAATTACTAGCACATTGACATCTTTTAATCAAATGATAGATTCTAGTAAAACCGATATTGATATTACACTTAAGAACACAAAAAATATTTCAGAAAACTTTATAAAGGTTTCTGATACATTAGCAAATATAAATTTTGGACAAACTGTAAAAAAAATTCAATTAACACTAGAAAATGTAAATGATTTACTCCTAAATATAGGGGATGGAAAAGGATCACTTGGAAAACTAGTTTCAGATGATTCTATGTATGTAAACTTAAGCAACGCTTCTAGAGAGCTAGAAGAGTTATTGAGAGAGATAAAATTAAATCCAAAAAGATTTGTACACTTTTCACTTTTTGGTAAAAAAGCAAAACCTTACATCGAAGAAAATTCGAAAGAAAATAATTCTAACTGATATTTTAATTACTAATTTTTTATTTAAAAATTAAATAATCAAAATTAATTACAACTATGGACTATCTATCGAATATATTTTTTGCTCTTGCATTGATTGTTGGAATTGGTTTCTTTACAATGAATGTTATGAAACTTATTAGGAATATTAAACTAGGTAAAGAGTTAGATAGGTCTGATAATAAAATTGAGCGTTGGAAAAATATGGCAAAAATAGCTCTTGGACAATCTAAAATGGTCAGTAGACCTTTTTCAGGTTTTTTACACATTATTGTTTACATTGGATTTGTAATAATCAATATTGAAGTTTTAGAAATTATTATTGATGGATTATTTGGGACACACAGAATTTTTCAACCACTTTTAGGAAATACGATATATGGATTTTTGATAGGAACTTTTGAAATCTTAGCCTTTCTTGTTTTGGTAGCTGTCATTTTATTTTGGTTACGAAGAAATGTTCAGCAACTCAAAAGGTTTATGAGTAAAGAAATGAATGGTTGGCCAAAAAATGATGGAAACTTAATTCTTTATTTTGAAATTGTATTAATGTCATTATTTATTCTAATGAATGCGACCGATCATTCTTTTCAGGAAGTTGGAGTAGGAAATCCAGTTAGTCAACTTGTAGCACCTTGGTTTTCAAATTTATCATTAGAAAGTTTATCAGTAATAGAACATTCAGCTTGGTGGTTTCATATCATTGGAATTTTAATTTTTCTAAATTATCTTTATTATTCAAAACACCTCCATATATTATTGGCTTTTCCTAATACATTTTATGCTAATTTAAATCCCAAAGGTCAATTTAATAATCTTGATTCTGTTACGAACGAAGTAAGATTGATGATGGATCCAAATATAGATCCATATGCAATGCCAGATGAAGGAACAGAAGATAAAGCCCCAGAAAAGTTTGGAGCTAGTGATGTCACTGATTTAAATTGGGTACAACTTCTAAATGCTTATACATGTACTGAATGTGGACGATGTACGTCTTCTTGTCCTGCAAACATGACAGGTAAAAAACTATCTCCAAGAGCTATTATGATGAAGACAAGAGACAGACTAGAAGAAGTAGGTAATAATATTGATGAAAATGGTGGAACCTTTAAAGATGATGGGAAACAATTATTAAATGATTATATAACTCCAGAGGAATTATGGGCTTGTACTAGCTGTAATGCATGTGTAGAAGAATGTCCAATTGATATAGATCCAATGTCTATTATCATGGAAATGCGAAGATTTTTAGTAATGGAACAGTCTGCTGCGCCACAGGAATTGAATATGATGATGACAAATATTGAGAATAATGGAGCACCCTGGCAATACAACCAACAAGATAGACTTAACTGGAAAGACGAATAAAACGATAATTATGAACGTACCAACGATGGCAGAAATGATGGCTCAAGGAAAACAACCAGAAATTTTATTTTGGGTTGGAGCGGCAGGAAGCTATGATGATAGAGCTAAAAAGATTACCAAAGCATTTGTTAAGTTATTGTACAAAGCCAATGTTGACTTCGCAGTTTTAGGAACAGAGGAAAGTTCTACAGGGGATGCAGCTAAACGAGCTGGAAATGAATTCTTATTTCAAATGCAGGCTATTTCAAATATTGAAATATTAAATGCTTATCGAGTAAAAACAATTGTTTGTACAGACCCACATTCTTTTAATACTTTAAAAAATGAATACCCAGGCTTAGGAGGTAAATATACTGTTTATCATCACTCTCAATATATAAAGAAATTAGTAGGTGAAGGAAGATTAGTTATTAAGAAATCTTTAAAAGGGAAACAAGTTACATATCATGATCCTTGTTATTTAGGAAGAGGAAATGGTGTATATGAGTCTCCAAGAAGTATTATAAGGAAGTTGGGTGTTAATTTAATTGAAATGAAGCAGCATAAAAAGAAAGCTTTGTGTTGTGGTGCTGGAGGAGCTCAAATGTTTAAAGATTCAGAAAAAGGGGATAAAGAAATCAATATTTTAAGAACAGAACAAGCATTAAAAACTTCTGCAAAAATAATTGCTACAGGATGTCCATACTGTAATACAATGATGACAGATGGTGTTAAGTTTTATGAGAAAGAATCTCAAATTATAGTTAGAGATATTGCTGAATTAATCGCAGAGGCTGAGAATTTATAACTCTCTTTTTTTGTAACTATAAGTATTCATGATTATAAAAAATTTTATTAAAGCGGCAAGACTAAGAACATTACCACTTTCTATCTCGGGGATTATTCTAGGTGGGTTTTTGGCTAAATCAGTTGGTTTATTTAATTGGGTTATTTTTTTCTTGGCTATTTTTACAACTGTTGGTTTTCAAGTAATTTCCAATTTTGCTAATGATTATGGTGATGGTATTAAAGGGACTGACACCTTAAGAAATGGAGAGGAAAGAATGGTAAGTTCAGGTAAAATTTCTCCTAAAGAAATGAAAAAAGCTATTATTATTGCTGTTTTACTTACTATGTTTTTTACTTTTTTGTTGATTTATGAATCCTTTGGTAAAAGTAATTTTAAATATTCAATTTTATTCTTAATTCTAGGAATAATATCCGTGGTTGCTGCTATAAAATATACAATTGGTAATTCACCATATGGCTATAGTGGTTTTGGTGATTTATTTGTTTTTGTTTTTTTTGGATTATTAAGTGTATTAGGAAGTTATTTTTTATTCACTAAAGAGATTTCTTTTCTAGTTTTTTTACCTGCATTTTCAATTGGATTTCTAAGCACAGCAGTATTAAATCTTAATAATATGAGAGATTGCAAAAATGATATAATATCAAAAAAAAAGACGATTGTTGTTAAAATAGGTGTGAAGACAGCTAAAATATATCATTATATTTTAATAATACTTTCTTTTGTTTGTGCTGTGAGTTATGTGCTAATTAACTTCTCAAAAGCAACTCAATTTATTTTTTTGTTGGCATATATTCCATTAACTATTCATTCAATATATGTCTATAATAATAAAGAAGAATCCAAGTTAGATCCAGAATTAAAAAAAGTTGCTTTAAGTACTTTTCTATTCTCAATTCTTCTAGGCCTAGGTCAAGTAATATAATTTCAAACTGGTTAAAATTAATTTATGAAAACAGTAAAAATTATTATCACATTTTTAATTATTCTTACAGTTCTTTTTTTTGCAACTGGTTTAGTAATCAAACAAAGTAGTTATTCTTTAATAACTACTATAAATAAACCTTTAGAGGAAGTATTTTCAATGTTTACAAATATTGAAACTAAGACCGAATGGAATCCAGAATTTAGAGAAGTTGATATAGTTGATGAAAAGCTAGGAATTACAGGTAGTGTTTATCTCATTAAAATTTTACATAAGAACCAAACAGTTTTTGTTAAAGAAAAAGTTCTGGCTTATGTTAAGAATGAAAAAATAACTTCATTTTTTGATAGAGAAGGAGTTCTAGAAACAGATGATTATACTTTCGCAAGAGATGGAGAAAATACAATTATTTCTTTGCAAGCTAGTTATCAGGCAAAAAGTTATATTTTAGGTTGTATACTTCCATATTTTAAATCGAATTTTAAAAAAATTGATGAGCTCTCTTTAAGTAATTTCAAAACTTTCGCAGAAAAATAGATATTTTTTATGACCGCTACATACCATAATTACATTCTAAATTTTAAGTTTCCAAGTGGAACTTCAAGAGGTGTTTTAAAAACGAAAGAAACGTGGTTCTTAACCCTTAATCAAAATGGAATGAGAGGAATAGGTGAGTGTGGTCTTTTTAGAGGTTTAAGCATTGATGACAGACCAGACTATGTAGATAAATTACAATGGGTTTGTGAAAACATATCTCTAGGTTTAGAATTATTATTGATAGAAACTTTTGATTTCCCTAGTATTCAAATTGGGTTAGAGCAAGCTTTTTTATCCTTAAATTCAAAAACCTCTTTTGAATTATTTCCATCAGAATTTACTAAATCAAATCAATTAATACCGATTAATGGTCTTATTTGGATGGGAGATAAACAGTTTATGAAAGAACAAATAAAACAGAAGATTAATAAAGGATTTGGTTGTTTGAAAATGAAAATTGGAGCCATCAATTTTCAAACAGAAATAGCACTTTTAAAATCTATCAGAAAAGAATTTTCAGTCAATGATATTGAATTGCGAGTAGATGCAAATGGTGCTTTTCATCCAAAGCAAGCTTTAGAGAAATTAAAAATTTTATCACATTATGATCTTCACTCGATTGAACAACCTATAAAACAAGGTCAATATGAAGAAATTGCTTATTTATGTGAAAAGACTCCATTACCCATTGCACTAGATGAGGAATTAATTGGTGTTTTTAACGTATCAAAAAAGGAAGAATTAATAAAGGCAATCAATCCTCAATACATAATTTTAAAACCAAGCTTGGTTGGTGGATTTAAAGGAAGTCAAGAATGGATTAATTTAGCAAATAGCTACTCGATTGGTTGGTGGATCACTAGTGCTCTAGAGAGTAATATAGGTTTAAATGCCATAGCGCAATGGACAGCTACTTTAGGAAGTGAGTTACCACAAGGATTGGGGACAGGAACTTTATTTACTAATAATTTTGACAGTCCTTTAGAATTAAAAAATGGCTATTTACATTTCAATAAAAAAAAGAGTTGGAATTTTAATATAATATAATATGAATTTTTTACAAACAAGTTATAAAGGTAAGAATGATCCGTGGATGTATGTTGTGATGTTTTTTATTGTTTTTATTGGGAGTATGATTGGTCAAATTCCTATTACTGTTAAAGCATTTTTTACTGCAGATGGAGATTTGCAAAAATTTGCTAAAAGTGCTGAAAACTCATATGCAGATTTAGGAATTGATTCTAATTTATATTTATTTCTAATATTATTATCGTCTATAGTTTCACTGGGTTTATTCATTCTAGCAATAAGAGGAATGCATAAGAAAAGAATCACATGGATTGTTACTTCCAGAAAAAAAATAGATTGGAGTCGTTTCTTTTTTGGGGTGTTAATCTGGGGGATGCTTCCCATTTTATTTATAGGATCAGATATTATTCTCTCTCCAGAAAAATATATATGGAATTTTAAACCAATACCATTTTTAATACTCTGTTTTGTAGCCATTGTTTTTATCCCTTTGCAAACAAGTTTGGAGGAATTACTATTCAGAGGTTATTATATGCAAGCATTGGCATTATGGATTAAAAACAAATGGGCTCCATTAATTATTATGTCTTTTGTCTTCGGTTTGTTGCATGGTTTGAATCCTGAAATTGAAAAACTAGGCTACATCGCCCTAATTTTTTATATTGGAACAGGTTTTTTCTATGGTATTATAACACTAATGGACGAAGGTATAGAATTATCAATGGGTATGCATGCTATTAATAATATTTTAGCTGCATTGTTTGTAACAACAGATTGGACTGTTTTTCAAACAGATGCTTTATATATAGATATTTCAGAACCTTCCATTGGGATAGAAATGTTTCTCCCTCTTTTTATAATGTATCCTATTGTATTTTTTATTTTTTCTAAAAAATATGGTTGGTCAAATTGGAAAAATAAAATATTTGGTAATTTAGAAACACCTACTTATATTGAAAAAAAATAATTTCCATACAAGCTTTCAATTAAATGGGAAGAGATTTTCTAGTTCAGATGAAATTATTCAGAATGCATCTAATATTTCAAATAAATATGCTAATTTTTTTAAAGAGTGGTTTTCTGATGACACTCACATAATCATAAAAACATCAGGTTCTACCGGAATACCAAAAAATATACAACTTCAAAAAGCACATATTATAAATTCTGCAATAATGACAGGTGATTTTTTTAAGTTGGCTCCTAAAACAACGGCTTTGTGTTGCCTACCTATAGAATTTATTGCTGGGAAGATGATGCTAGTCAGATCCTTACTGTTGGGATGGCATTTAGATATTATTTTACCTAATTCTAATCCTTTAGCATCAATAGATAAAGAGTATGAATTTTCTGCAATGATTCCTTTACAAGTTTTTAAATCTCTTTCTAAAATCCATTTAATTAAAAAGTTAATTTTAGGGGGTGGTGTGGTTTCCTCTTCATTAATAGAAAAATTACAAGAAGTAAGTACACAGGTTTTTGCTACCTATGGAATGACTGAAACCATCACTCATATTGCTATTAAAAAATTAAATAATTTTCAGATAACTAAATCTGAATTAGAATCCCACTATAAGACACTTTCAAATGTGAAGGTTTCTAAAGATTCGAGAAATTGTTTAGTTATTGATGCGCCAAAAATTTCTTCAGAAATAATCATTACTAATGATGTTGTTGAGATTATTTCTCAAACAGAATTTATATGGAAAGGTCGTTATGATCATATCATTAATTCAGGAGGTATTAAATTGTATCCAGAAGAAATAGAAAATAAATTATTTTCAAAATTATCTAATCGTTTTTTTGTTGCTGGAATTCCTGATTATGGATTAGGTGAAAAATTAATTCTAATTATTGAGGGAGAGAAAATAATAATAAATAATGAGGTATTTTCACTTCTTTCAAAATTTGAAATTCCAAAAGAAATTTTCTTTATTTCTAAATTTATTTATACTGAGACAGGTAAAATAAGAAGAAAGGAAACACTAAGAAAACTTTCAAACTAATTATTTTATTCGCTTTACATCAATTTAATAGTTTATTTACTGGTAAGTTTTATTAGATTTCTAGAGAGTGATATACATTTTGAACATCATCATCATTTTCTAATCGTTCAAGTAATTTTTCAACATCAGTTTGTTGATCTGGAGATAATTTTGTCGTTGAGGTTGGAATTCTTTCAAACCCTGAAGATATAATTTCTATATTTTCTTTTTCAAAGAAAGATTGAATAGCTCCAAATTGTTCAAAGGGTGCATAAATAACAATACCCTCTTCATCATCAAAAACTTCCTCTACATCAAAATTTATCAATTCTAATTCTAACTCCTCCATATCAATAGAAATATCTTCTTTTTTTACTGTAAAATTACAGGTATGATCAAACATGAAAACAACTGAACCTGAAGTTCCAAAATTCCCTTCACATTTGTTGAAAATAGCACGAACGTTAGCAACTGTCCGATTATTGTTGTCGGTAGCAGTCTCAATCAATATAGCAATTCCATGAGGTGCGTAGCCTTCAAATAAAACCTCTTTAAAGTTAGCAGTATCTTTATCAATGGCTTTTTTTATTGCTCGTTCTATATTGTCTTTTGGCATATTAGCTGCCTTGGCATTCTGTATGACAGCTCTCAGTCTTGAGTTTGACTCAGGATTAGCACCTCCTTCTTTTACAGCCATCACAATGTCTTTACCAATTCTGGTAAATGTTTTGGCCATTGCAGACCAACGTTTCATTTTTCTAGCTTTTCTAAATTCGAATGCTCTTCCCATAAAATTACTTTGATATTAAAGATAAAATTATATGTTATAAAACTCTATTATTTTGATAAAATTATTATTTGAAATTAAACTTGAACCACTCCCATATTAAATTTCTTTTCAATAGGCGCATGATTAGCTGACTCAATCCCCATAGAAATCCAAGTTCTAGTTTCTAATGGATTAATTACTGCATCTGTCCAAATTCTGGCTGCAGCGTAATATGGAGAAATTTGATCATCATAACGAGATTTAATATTTTCATATAGTTCAGCTTCTTTTTCAGAGGTAATTTTTTCACCTTTTTTGTTCAAAGAAGCTTTCTCTATTTGTAATAATACTTTTGCAGCAGAATCTCCACTCATTACAGCTAGCTCTGCACTAGGCCAAGATACAATTAATCTTGGATCGTAAGCTTTTCCACACATGGCATAATTTCCTGCACCGTAAGAATTACCTATAATCACCGTAAATTTTGGAACAACAGAATTGCTGACCGCATTGACCATCTTAGCTCCATCTTTAATAATTCCCCCTTGCTCAGATTTAGAGCCTACCATAAAACCAGTGACGTCATGGATAAAAAGTAATGGAATTTTTTTTTGATTACAATTAGCAATAAATCGGGTAGCTTTATCTGCTGAATCTGAATAAATAACACCACCCAACTGCATTTCGCCCTTTTTTGTTTTAACAACTTTTCTTTGATTTGCAACAATACCTATAGCCCAACCATCTATTCTTGCATATGCTGTAATGATTGTTTTCCCGAAGTCTTTTTTATATTCATCAAATTCAGAATTATCAACAATACGTTTAATAATTTCTTTCATGTCATATTGTTCATTTCTTAGCTTTGGTAGAATCCCAAGAATCTCTTGTTCCTTGTATTTTGGTTTTATAGTTGAAATTCTATTAAAACCTGCAGTGTCATAATCACCAATTTTACCAAAAATATTTTTAATAGTATTTAAGGCATCTTTATCATCTTTAGCCTTATAATCAGTAACTCCAGATATTTCACAATGTGTTGTAGCTCCTCCTAATGTTTCGTTGTCAATACTTTCTCCAATAGCAGCTTTTACTAAGTAACTACCTGCTAAAAAAATACTCCCAGTTTTATTTACAATTAAAGCCTCATCGCTCATAATTGGTAAGTAAGCTCCTCCAGCAACACAACTTCCCATTATAGCAGAAATTTGTGTAACCCCAAGACTACTCATAATAGCATTATTTCTAAAAATTCTACCAAAATGTTCTTTATCTGGAAATATTTCATCTTGCATTGGTAAGAAGACACCAGCACTATCTACCAAGTATATGATAGGTAATTTATTTTCTATAGCAATCTCTTGAGCTCGAATGTTTTTCTTTCCAGTAATAGGAAACCAAGCACCTGCTTTTACTGTGGCATCATTGGCGACTACAATGCATAGTTTTTTATGGATATAACCTATTTTAACAATAACACCTCCAGAAGGACATCCTCCATAGTCTTGATACATATTTTCACCTGCAAAAGCACCAATCTCAATTTGATTAGAATTATTATCTAATAAATAATCAATTCGCTCTCTTGCGGTCATTTTACCTTTTTCATGATGCTTATCAATTTTTTTTTGACCACCGCCAAGTTTTACTTTGAGGAATCTCTTTTTTAGTTCACTAACTAAAAGTTTATTATGATCTTCATTTCTATTGAAGTTTATATCCATACACAGAGTATTTATAGCTAATTTACAAAAGTTTGTCTTTTTTTTAGAATGATACCCTGTAAACTTTAGTTAGATGCCATGGTTTTATATTCCTTGGTAAATAAAATAGTATTTTTTAAATTTGAATTATATAGGTAATTTAATTAAATGAAATCATGGGAGATATATCTAAAGACATAAATTCTAGATTTGATAATAATAAAATCAAGGCTTTGGTCAATATTAAATATACTGCTAATTGGATTAATAGTTATGAAAATGAATTCTTTAGACCTTATGGAATATCTCCTCAACAATATAATATACTAAGAATTCTTCGAGGCGCTAAAGAGCATGTAAAAGTGCAGGTTATTAAAGCTAGAATGATTGATAGAGCCCCTAATGTTACCCGTTTGATGGATAAATTAAATGAAAAGAATCTTATAGATAGAATTCGATGTGATGATGATAGAAGAGTGGTTTTTATAAACATTAATAAAAAAGGACTTAACCTTTTAAAAAATATTGATTTTAATTTCAAATTATATTTTTTAGACAATCTTACTGAAAAAGAAGCAACAACTCTAAGTAAATTATTAGACAAATTGAGGTAAATTAAAATTAATTATCTTTTTAGCAAGATTCTTATTTTTATGTAAAAAAGTGATTATCTTGCAATAGTATTATGCACGCATAATAAATTACAATTTATTTTTATGAAATATCCACACATATTTGAGCCACTAGATTTAGGTTTTACAACATTGAAAAATAGAATTTTAATGGGCTCAATGCACACTGGTTTGGAAGAAGAAAAAAATGGTTTAGAAAGAATATCGGCTTATTATGCTGAGAGAGCTAAAGGTGGAGTGGGCTTAATCATAACTGGAGGGATTTCTCCAAATATTCAAGGATGGACGGGTCCTTTTTCAGCAAGAATGTCTTCAAAAAAACATGCAATTCGTCATCAAAAAATCACTAAAGCTGTGCATGATGAAGGTGGAAAAATATGTATGCAGATATTACATGCTGGTCGATATGGTTACCATCCTTTTAATGTTGCTCCTTCAAAAATTAAATCTCCAATCACACCTTTTAAGCCTTTCAAGTTAACTAAGTCTGGAATACATAGAACAATAAGAGATTTTGTGAATTGTGCCAAATATTCAAAAATTGCAGGATATGATGGCGTTGAGATCATGGGATCAGAAGGATATCTAATCAATCAATTTATTGCAGCGCACACCAACAAAAGAAAAGATAAATGGGGAGGTTCATATGCTAATAGAATGAGGTTACCAGTTACATTGGTAAAATCTGTTAGAGAAGCAGTTGGTGAGGATTTTATTATCATTTACAGATTGTCAATGCTAGACCTCATAGAAAAAGGAAGTACTTGGGAAGAAGTTGTTCAGCTTGCAAAAGAAATTGAAAAAGCAGGTGCTACTATCATTAATACAGGGATAGGTTGGCATGAGGCTAGAATTCCCACTATAGCTACTTCTGTTCCAAGAGCAGCATTTACATGGGTAACTAAAAAAATGAAAGCGGAGGTATCAATTCCATTAGTTACTTCTAATAGAATAAATATGCCAGAGACAGCCGAAGAAGTTTTAGCCAGAGGAGATGCAGATATGATTTCTATGGCACGTCCTTTTTTAGCTGACCCTAATTGGGTAAATAAAGCAGCTAATGAGAAGTCTGAAGAAATTAATACCTGTATTGCTTGTAATCAAGCTTGTCTAGATCATGTGTTTAAACAAAAAGTAGCAAGTTGTTTAGTAAATCCAAGAGCTTGCCATGAAACTGAATTTAATTATGACAAGGCATCAGTTGCAAAAAAAATAGCAGTAGTTGGTGCAGGTCCTGCAGGCCTTTCAGCAGCTACTATTGCAGCTCAAAGAGGGCATCATGTATCCCTTTTTGATTCAGAATCTGAAGTTGGAGGTCAATTTAACATGGCAAAACAAATTCCTGGAAAAGAAGAATTTTATGAAACCATTCGATACTATAAAAATCAGTTAGGGTTGCATAATGTTGAGTTAATACTTAATAAAAGAGTATACAGAAGTGATTTAGAAAAATCAGATTTTGAAGAAATAATTATTGCTACAGGAATCACACCAAGAACACCTAATATTAAAGGAGTAAATCACGAAAAAGTAATTAACTATTTAGACGTTCTAAAACACAAAAAACAAGTAGGTAAAAGAGTTGCTATAATTGGAGCAGGAGGAATTGGTTTTGATGTATGTGAATTTCTTCTTCATCAGGGAGACTCTAGTTCATTGGATATAGATACTTGGTTGGCAGAATGGGGAATTGATAGAAATATTGATGCTAGAGGTGGTATAGCCGGAGTACAACCTTCTTTTCCCTCTGCAAAAAGAGAGATATTTATGTTTAAGAGAAGTAAGGGTAAATTTGGAGGTAATTTAGGAAAAACAACGGGTTGGATTCATCGCGCTAATTTAAAAAAGCAAAACGTAAAATTTATCAATGAAGTTCAGTACACTAAAATAGATGACCAAGGTCTTCATTATACCAAAGGAGAACAATCAAAAATTTTAGAAGTAGACAATGTTATTATTTGTGCAGGACAAACTCCTCTCAAAGAATTATATAACGCTTTAGAATCATCAGGAAAAAATATTCATATCATAGGAGGTGCTGATAAAGCAGATGAGTTAGACGCTAAAAGAGCCATAGATCAAGGGTGTAGATTAGCTGCTTCATTATAGTTTTGTGGAAATATTTTTTAATGATTAATCATACAAATTTCCAATAGATTAAAATACTATTTCTTGAATAGTATAACTTCAAAAAAATGTCGACATTTGTTTTTATAACCAACTACTAAAGTTTTCATAACTTTAGTAACTTAAATTAATAC
>TARA_B110000008_G_scaffold275417_1_pt1 | contig 23695 bp, 20 predicted proteins | sample TARA_B110000008 | Tara Oceans TARA_B110000008 (sample SAMEA4396496) | marine metagenome | biome: Westerlies Biome; feature: [DCM] deep chlorophyll maximum layer (ENVO:01000326); material: water (ENVO:00002006), including particulate matter (ENVO:01000060) such as... | depth 40 m
TACGCATTCAAAGAATTGAACCTAATTGGAAAAATACCTATCCAAACACCGATAAAATTTCTGAAAGTGCATCCCAATTCAGCCCAATAGCTGGTGCCTCCGGATTTGCCGGAGCCTCTCCCAGTGGGTCAACAACTGTAAACCAAACTCCTCCCCAAACGAGCACGGAACAACGAGGGAACCCGCATTCGGCTCAGACATTTCTCAAAAGTGAGGGAAAAATAGACGAAGAAAAACTGGCACAAGTGCGATCCCTAATTTCCTCTATTCCAGCCACTCTCGTCGCACAGGCAAAAGAACCCTTTAGTGCCCGCTGTTTGCTTTTTTCATTACTTCTCGACAATAAAAACCTCGAAGCCAGAAAAAGGCAGACCCAAATGATCGGGAATCAAGCTGAAAAAGGAACGCTCCAACAAACGGAGAAAATCGAACCCCATCTATCAAATCTTTCCTGCGAACAAAAATTGATTTTGGTGGAAGAATCAAGACCTGCCATTGCCGAACTTTCAATAAATCAATTTTCAGTCTTTCAGACTTTAATAGTCCAATTGATTGGTGCCGATGAAAGCATCGATCTATTCGAATGGTGCCTGCACAAAGTCATCGATTTTGACTTTGGCAAACAACACTACCCCCGCCAACTACATGGCCGTGCATCTCTCCGCAGCCGGCTTTCAGATTGTGCAGTAATTCTTGGTGCCCTCTCTCACTACGGACAGGATGGAACCGACCCCAAACCATCTTTTAATCATGGTATCCAAGCCCTGGATCGAAGCGGGCAAATTAAACTGCCCCCTATTCAGGATTGTGGATTGTCCTCGATGGACCAGGCCATTGAACGACTGAACAAAATGAGTGCGACCGAAAAACGATCCTTCATCAATGCCTGTGCCCGGACGATTGATCACGATGGAAAAACCACCGACATCGAAATTCAAATCCTCCGGGGAATTGCCTGTGCCCTATCCTGCCCGCTCGGTCCGAATCTGTAACAAGTAAAGTAAGGAATCCAGTAATATTTAAAACTCTCTGATCCGGTATTTATGTAAGAGTTTTTTCGGAATATGACATTTTTCCTTAGGATTTTTTTGCAAGCGATCTTGGTGCTCTTCATCACTCCGGACAAAATTACTTAAAGGCAATACTTCTACAAGTATTGATTTTGAATTTTCGAGAGAGGTGATAAAATTGTGGGCCGCATCAAGATGTTCCTGCCTCCTGCTGTATATTCCAGTCCTGTACTTTTCCCCAATATCCTCTCCCTGCTTATTCAGACTGTACGGATCAATAATCTCAAAAAAATATTCCATTAACTGCTCCATTGTCACCTGTGATGGATCAAAAAGGGTTCGAACACATTCAGCATAGCCGTCATATTCAATTTTAGTAGTGCTGGCTGATCCATTAGCTCTTCCCGCTTCGGTAGAAACAACACCCGGTAAATGCCTAATAAACTCCTGCACTCCCCACAGACACCCTCCGGCAAGAAATATTTCCTCAGTTTTTTGATTTCCTTTCATACTCCAACCCCTCATCCCATTCTTCTAACACTGTAGGCAATCAAATAAAAAACTAAATGTTAATTTTCTTTGTTAATCATCTTAACGATTGAACATTGGATAAAAAAATGATGTACTCCTAGAATGTTAACCAAAAACTTTTTCTTAGCTTACATTACCGTAAATGTAATTGTCTCTGGTTTTGCTCAGACTGATCAGAATGGTAATCAGGAACAGCCAGGTACAGGTACGCTATCTGAATTCAAGGTAATAGAACAAAAAACGGCAAACTTACGACCGGTTACCACTTATGAATCTCCAATTTCTAACTTGGACTTCGATCCACGAGTTGATATGCAAGGCCGAAATATGGCTGAAGCACAAGGTGATCTTAGTATTCGTGGAGGCACTTTTGAAAATACAGGCATACGAGTGGGAAGTGCATCCCTACTCGACCCCCAGACTGGACACTACAGCACGGAATTACCTATCGCCCCGGAAATGCTAACTGAACCTGAAATTTTCACAGGTGCTGCCAATGCACTGCATGGGTTTAACGGTAATGTAGGCACAGTTTCTTACAAATGGAGCGAAATAACTAAAAGGGGAAGTGCCACAATTGGGGGCGGAGATCATAATTTAAACTTTCAACGCCTACACAATGCATGGATTGTACCCTACCAAAATTCTACTGAATGGACATGGGGAGCAGAAACCGAAATTTCCCGATCAGAAAGTGACGGGACTATACCCAATGGCGACCATAACTTTGATCGTACAACGGGACGTATCCAACTCCTTGGTCCTGACTCTCAGACCGATTTTTTCGCGGGTTATCAGTCTAAGTTTTTTGGTTGGCCTGAAATGTACGCCGCACCTTATGGATCAAACGAAACAGAATACATTAAAACACGATTAATTCTTTTAAATCATCTGCAATCCTATGGAAACCGAAGCCATTGGGAAGCAACGGCATACCACAGAAGAAATAGTGACCATTACATTTATAACCGGTTCTCTCCCAACAATAACTTTATTCACGAAACGAAAGTGGCTTCAATCGCGCTATCTGGAATACATGAAATAGATGAAAATACGGCAATCAACTACGCAGGACAATTTACGGGCGACAAAATTAGCTCCACCAAGTTGGAAAATTCATTCACGGATCGTAGTTATTACAAAATAAGTATAGTCCCCGAATACATACGCTCTTTGGGTAATCAGGAAGAACTCACCTTTAAATTCGGTGCCTCCCTTGATGACACGAATAGGGATGACTCAGATGTATCCCCGGTTGCAGAAATCAGTTGGAAAAGAACCGACAAGCAGGGACGTTCCAAACATGCTTACATTTCCTATGCCGAGTCCACAAAGGTTTTGGGGTACGGTGCAATCGGAGGAAGCCCATCCGGATTATTTGCAAGCGATCCCGATTTACTTCGCGAAATATCAAAAAATATTGAATTGGGTTATACAGTAAAAGAAGCAGATTGGAGCATGAAAGGAGCGCTTTTTTACAGATGGGACAATGACTTGGTTGACTGGACATATGATAGTAATAATACCAACGCTCGATCTGCTAAAAATGTTGATATTGAAACCGCAGGGATAGAAATTATTGTCTCACGCACATGGAATAAATTACAAACTATTGCCAGTTACAGTTACCTTCATAAAGACGAAGATTATAAAGATTCAACAATCGATGGTAGCTTTTACGCTCTAAACTTCCCTGAACATCGTGCCACCCTTGGCTTGATTTGGAACCCAAATGATCTTTGGGAAATTCGAATCGATAACGAATGGCGCGAACAGCAAGCTAACCCATTACGGGAAGGTCCATCCAACACACTGAATAGTCATTTGGCTGCAAGTTATTATCCTGCTCATTTAAATGACATCGAGGTTTTTGTGGCTTTTGACAAACCATGGGATGAAGAATTTCAAGATATTCCTGGAACACCCGGACGGGGAGATCAGTTTTCGTTGGGTGCCACCTACAGTTGGTAAATGTACCGAAGTTAGCCTAGTGAAGTTTAATTAACCTTCACCGTGATTTATCTTGGAATTGTTTCTCTCCTGTGGGCGTTTTCCTTCGGCCTTATTGGGAATGCTTTAACTGGAGTTGATCCATACATAGTTGCCACAATTCGGCTTGGATGTGCTTCCCTCCTATTCTTGCCCTTTCTCATAACACATGACATATCGGTGCGTGACCGCGGGCGTCTCATTCTCTACGGTGCAGTCCAGTTTGGGTTAATGTACAGTTTATATATGCGTGCATTTTACTATATCCCCTCTCATCTAGTTGCTATCTTTTCGATTTTAACTCCTGTTTATGTTGTGCTTATAAACGATATTCGTCAGCGAAAGTTTTCCTGGCGTTATCTACTCGTTGCAATTTTATCGGTTTTAGGAGCCGGTATTATCAAAGCAAAGGCTGTACCAAGTGGTGATATTTGGATCGGATTTATGCTAATGCAAGGTGCTGGACTCGCCTTCGCATTTGGACAAGTGGCTTACCGAGACTGGAAGTATAAGAACCGGGAAATTAATGACCGTAATGTATTTTCACTTTTAACGATAGGAGGTACTTTATGTGCCGCCTGCTTTTCTTCGTTGTTTACGGATTGGAGCACATTGGAAATCAACCCAGATCAATTGAAATCAATTCTCTACCTCGGATTTATAGCCTCTGGCTTAGGTTTTTTCCTATGGAATAAAGGGGCAACTCAATCGAATACGGGAACTCTGGCCGCTTGTAACAATGCAGTGGTTCCACTGGCCGTTATTTGTTCGCTCTTTTTCTTTGGAGAAATCAAAAATATTGATACGGATGCACTCTTAAAATTGGGCACTGGTTCAATTCTTATCTTTGGAGCAATGATAATTGGGCAAAAAATATCCAGAAGGAAAACCTAAAGATTTCACGAAGACTTACTTATCAAAATCACAAATCGATTCGGCTGATACTCTCTGATTAGCTAGTAATTAACAAATAAACTACCCCAAGGGCCAACTGAATAATCGCATATGGAAGTGCCACTTTTACAAAGCCGGCAAAAGAAAGTTTCAATCCGTATTTATGAATAATGGTTACCGAAACCAAAGTGGATGCTGACCCGATTGGGGTAATATTACCACCCAAGTTTGAACCAAAAATTACCGCCCACCAATAAGGACTATCTGGATTGGAAGCCATTTCTGGTATCCCTCCGAGTATTTTAGCCAACATTGCAGCCAGGGGAATATTATCTGTGACCGAACTGGCCGCGGCTGAGGCAACCAATAGGGCTGCTGGACCGGCAGAATCGCCCAATCCAAGAATAGGCTTAAGCCAATCACCGATTAAATTAAGCACTAATGCATGTTCCATGACATTAATCACAGCGAATAGGCAAACAAAGAAAAAGAGTAGATCCCAGTCAATCGCCTTGTAAAAACGATCAGCCACCGATTTGAAACGGACCAACATAATCCCGGCAAAAGCCAAAGCGACAAAGCCCAAGCCCAAGTCCTTCACCACGGGTAATTGTGATGTCATGGCAACTGTTCCAATAAACACAAAAGTCATCAATGCCCCAAAACGAAAGAAACCAGGCGATTCAATTCCCTCGTTTTCATCAAATCCCGCAATTAATATTTTTGCAGAAGTACGCTCATCCTCAGTCTTTAGAGATTGAATTTTAAAAAGCTTTGCACCCATCCATAAAGTTACAAAAGTTGCTACAACAACATAGGGGGCTGCCTTAATAAAAAAGTCAACAAACTCAATACCTGCTGTTTTTCCCACAATAATATTAGGCACAGAAGAAATCAATGTAAGCAACCCACCAATATTAGTCAGCAATCCTTCGACCAGTAAAAAACCAAGAAGTTTTTCAGACTGATTTAATTTTTTGAGAGAAACCCCGGTCAGAGAACCCACGATAATCATTGCGGTCACATTATTAAGCACTGCAGAAAACACTACTGTCATAACTCCATACAAAATAAGGAGGCGGAGGGGATCACCTGTTGAAAGCTTTGTCAATTTAACAGCCACCCATGTAAACAGGCCGGACTTACTTGTAACATCGACAAAAAGAGAGGATCCAAGAATGATCGCGATTACTTCCCAATCAACGCCCGGAATATAGACGGGTAGGGAAATCTTGTGCCCCCCAATAACGAGATTACTAACATCTTCAAATGGAAGAAGGTGAAACCAGGCTCCAAGAAAAAGAGCAACAATCGAAAATAATCCAACAATAACCGATTTCTTTGCATGTATCTTCTCCTCCAAAGCCAGGCACAAAACCATGCAGACCAACAAGCCAAAAAATATGTAGGTTACGCCAGAACTGACGGAATGATTGGAAACAGCTAAAACTTCGGGAAATGTAATCATAGTAACAAAATAGGGACGGATCGTAATTCAACTGCCAAGGGATGAGCCATTCCATGCATCGCCATTTGATCATCCTCCTTGGCACGCATAACAAGTAAATCGACATGCCCTTCTTCGATCAGATTGCGATAATCCTCCAATCGCCTTCCAACTTGTGCAACCACATTCACCTCGATCTCTAATCCGGCTTCGTTTAATCCCACCGATGCAGATTCTGAGTAATCCTTCGCATCTTTAAGTAATCGATTTAGTACATTCTCCCTGGCAACATCTGAGTCAATTTCAGGTATTTTTTCAATTGCATCTAAAAAACGCTCAAGCGTACTCTTATCTTCAATATGACTAAGAATTAATTTCCCTCCTTTTGGAGTAAAAGCAGATGCGTATTTAACTAAATTTCCTTCGCCACACATATGACCAGATACCGCCATTATATTAACAGGAGGGCTTGCAAGTAAGTCCGAAGAATCATCACGATCTGGGTGAGGAAGCACAACCACCGGAGTGGTAGTCACCTGTGTCAAAACATCCAAGTACTCCCCCAGACTATATGGCCAACGCCATGCTTCGCTTCGAAGGTTTCGATAAGTAATAATTAAATCTGGTCTATGTTCTTCGACTTTTCCAAGCAAATCTTTGACTGAGTCAAAATCCTGTTTAGACAGGGCTATCCATTCAATCGTTTCCCCTGCTAGAATAGATGAAAAAAATTGCTGAACCAATTTAAGGTAAAGCAGTGCCTCACTCTGCCCCAAATCGGAAACAAGCAAAACTTTATTCAAAGGCGGGTGTTCATGAAGGTAAGTGGATTTAGCCGCAGCCTTAAAAACGCTCTCAAATTGATCAACAGTACTCATAAATTAGGTAATTAATTATAACAAAAAAAAAGTGTTAAATTACAACCTTAAAACTTGGGTAATTCCTTCTGCTTAATGAAAATATATATAATATTTCTTATTTCATAGAATTTACCAACAAGTGAAGAAAATAACCGATTAGGCAAATACACCCAACGGGTAAATTAATCAGAAATTTACGAATTTTGCTTCCACTTTAATGGCACTCCCACAGGAAAGTCTTTTAGCAAGAGTACCAAGAAGGGCGTCAATCATAGCTTGTATAGGCACTTCAATAGTGGGCAAAGAATGTTTAAAATAAGGAAGAGAATTTATTTTATCAAACCCTAGTAAATTGATGTCCTTGGGTATCTTCAATCCAGCCTCGTTCAGAACAGTAGCCATTCCCTGGGCAATTCGATCGGACGAGGTAACGATAAAATCATATCTATGCTCCTGAATTTTAGGCAGTAATAAATGAGCGAGTTTTTCTCCCATTAAAAAAGGATTCTGATCAAGTTTCTCATTTTGAGGGTTGGGATATGTATCCACGCGGTCAAAATCTTCACAGACTTTGCTTATTGGAGTCCCTGCCCTAAACAGAGAAAAAATCTTATCATCAACAAGTAAACGGCATTTCTTCGGATGGGGAAGACTTTTAAAAAACTGAATGTATGCATTATCCTTAAAAAAACCAATCAACTGAGTGCCTCCTTTAATCAATTCCTTTTCCAGGGATTCTTCATGTATTCCAAATGGGAAATTATAAATAATACTGGGTACAACCCGAAGAAGCTTTAAGAGTGAAGGGTTTCTTAAATCGACTTCACCAAAATTACGAGTCATTGGACTGAGCAGAATAATAAGGCTCTCCACACGCTGCCCCATTAAATCTCTTAACCCGTCCGCCAATCCACCTTCTGCACTGATATGCATTTCCACGGGAATCTCCTGATCAAGGAAATGATGGTTCAATTTTTCAATTGCGGTTAATATATGAGAATACAAAGGACCATGACAAAGAATTCCAACTTTTTTACGACTATCCTTTTTGAGAGATGTGGCGGTTCGGTCAGGTACGAATCCAAGTTCATCCATCGTCTCCTTAATCCGTTCATAAGTAGCCTGAGAAATTCTTTTTTCCTTCCATTTCTCGTTTATAATCGCAGATATAACCTGCCTGGAAGTTCCTGTTTTCTCTGCTAATTCAGCGGTTGAATAATACTTTGGTTTCATCAAAAAAAACGAAATACTAGACCCCGCAGAAACAAGAAAAGCCACCATCTACTGCCGCTACGGTTCCAGTAACGAAAGAAGCGGCGTCCGAAAGAAGATAATGAATCGTTCCATAAATTTCTTCCTGTTCTCCAAATCGTCTGAATGGAGTTTTATTAATCACCTGTTGTCCACGCTCAGTAAAACTACCGTCCTCCTTTAGTAAAAGTGCCCGGTTTTGATTGGAAATAAAAAAGCCGGGGGCCACTGCATTTACCCGTACCCCATCTCCATATTTAAGAGCCATCTCCGTTGCCATCCATCTGGTAAAATTATCAATGGCAGCTTTTGCATTTGAATATCCAAGAACCCGGGTAAGAGCCTGGCCCGAAGACATAGAAGAAAAATTGATCACCGATCCATTCCCCTGCTCCTTAAATGCCTTTGCGAAAGTCAAAGTGGGCAACACCGAGCCTTTCAAATTTAAATCCATTACCCGGCTGTAATCTTCGATATCCAAATCAAATATTTCCTTATCCGGACCAATCGTAGCACCAGGCATATTTCCACCAGCCCCATTGATAAGTGCGTCCACCCGACCGAACTGATTGATTACTTTTTCGTATCCGGCATTTAATCCATCTTCATCCAAAACATCCGTAGTTACACCAAGGCAATGATCAGAAATCTTCCTTGCCTCTTCCATCACGGCATCAACTTTTTTCTGATTTCGTCCCACATAAACAACCTTGGCACCCTGTTCCTGAAGATACTTTGCTGTTCCACCGGCGAGAATTCCGGTTGCACCGGTAACCACCACCACTTTTCCTGTTACTTCAAATAAGTTTTTCATAAAATATTATTTTCTTAATTATCTTACCACCCGGGCACCACCACCACTCATTACTTTTTTAACATCCGCTACGGTGACCATGGAAGTATCTCCCGGAGTGGTCATCGCTAATGCACCATGGGCTGCTCCGTAATTTACTGCCTGATCCCCGGCATGCCCCTGAAGAAATCCGTAAATCAATCCCGATGCAAAACTGTCTCCACCTCCAACCCGGTCCATAATCTCAAGATCGGGACGATGAATAGCCTCATAAAAACTCCCCCCCTGCCAGCAAATGGCACCCCAGTCATTTAGGGTCGCAGTCTTAACTGTCCTAAGAGTGGTCGCGGTTGCCTTAAAATTAGGGAATTCCTCTACAACCTGGGTGATCATTTTCTTAAAGCTATCCACTTCAATACTAGAAATCGCTTCGTCCACCCCTTCCACTTCAAATCCAAGACAAGCGGTAAAGTCTTCCTCGTTTCCAATCATCACATCCACATTTCGGGCAATTGCTCGGTTCACTTCCTGTGCTTTCTGAATCCCTCCGATTGATTTCCAAAGGGATGGGCGGTAATTCAAATCGTAGGAAACCACGGTGCCATATTTTTGTGCGGACTGTACGGCTTCGGCAGTGACTTCTGCCGTGGACTCAGAGAGGGCGGCAAATATTCCCCCGGTGTGAAACCAGCGAACACCCTGGTTCCCAAAAATTTCGTCCCAGTCAACATCTCCGACCTTTAACTGAGAAGCTGCAGTAAGTCCTCGATCAGGCACTCCAACCGCTCCCCGTATTCCGAATCCGCGCTCAGTAAAATTTAAACCATTTCTTACATCTCGCCCTAATCCATCATAGGGAATCCATTTTACCAGTGAAGTATCCACCCCACCCTGTAAGATAAAATCCTCGATCAATCGACCAATCTCGTTATCGGCAAAAGCGGTCACTACTCCCGTATCCATTCCGAAGCATCGGCGAAGACCACGGGCAACATTATATTCCCCTCCCCCTTCCCACGCTGAAAAATTCCGGGCGGTCCTTATTCGACCCTCGCCCGGATCGAGACGAAGCATGACTTCACCAAGAGACAGGAGATCATATCGGCAATCAGATTTTGGTTTTATTTCTAGGCTCATAATATTAATTTTTGAAATTTATTCACTGGTTTGAAAGTCACTCATCTGCCAAGGCTCGGCTCCACATTCTTCAGCAATATGATTAAATTCCTCAATTTCTTTTTCAGAAAAAAGAAGCCCACCTGCCTGTTCGGATAATTTGGCAAACTTGGCTTCAATTTGTCCGGGTATAATACAATTCTCATTTCCTTCTCCTAAAATATCATCAAGTACGACTTTTATGTTTTCAGACTGATTCCGCCCATGAGCGAAGGCACCACTGCTCAATGCTTCAGGATGAATAACCTGAAAATAAAAATTGGGGGTGTGTTTGTCCCCATCATCCAAATGTTTACTACGCAAAGTGGGCTTAGAGGCACCTATAAATCCGGCAACCAACTCGTTGATCAATGATAAACCATATCCCTTGTGAGCACCAAAAGGTTTCAAGGCGGCAACCTGATTCGGGTCTGTGGTCTCGTTACCATCTGAGTCAACTGCAGCACCTGGAGGAAGGGTCTTCCCTTCCCTCTTGAGTTGCTGCACACGCCCCATGGCAATAACCGAAGTGGCCCAGTCAATCACAATAGGAAACCCCAGAGCCTCGGTTGTGGGAAAGCCCCAGGAATGCGGATTGGTTCCCAATGTCGGGTTACTCCCCATAAAGGGAACCACTTCGGTAATAGCGGCAGTACAATTAGTATATGCAATATATCCCTTCTTTGCCGCTTCCATAACATATCCACCACCCCAAAGATAATGAAATGCATGATCCACCGAGATCTGGCCAATTCCATATTGATCAGCAAGTTCGATACAGGCATCCATCGCTTCATAAGCCGTAGCCTGCCCCAATTTGTATTGACAGTCCCAAACCTGAGAGGCCGCAAAACGGCTTTCTTTTTTAATGATCGAAGCGGAAGGTTTACACCCCCCTGCCTTTGATCCAAATAAATCATCCAGATGCAAAGCTTTCAATGCATTATGAGTGCGTATCCCATGATGGGTGGCGTAGGAGGAAAAACGTGCCGCAGCCGAGCACTCATCCTGATCAAACCCTCGCTTGGCATACGCCTGTTCTACCAGAGAGTTATGGGTACCCTCGGGTACAATATAGAAAGTTTCTTCGTTTTGATTCATAATACGGGCGGGTTTGGTTTTAAGAATTAGTTCAGCAATGTTTAGTTACCGGTACATCATTTGCCTGAGCACAGGGTGCTTCCCCTTGCAGGGCGAGAATTAAATTATCTGCAGCCATTCCGGCCTGCCTTTGCACAGACTCATAGGTCCGGGATCCGATATGCGGAGTTATAACAGTGTTCTTTGCACCTAGCAAAGGATGATCTGAAGGAGGGGGTTCCACATCCAATACATCAGCACCATACCCACCCACAATTCCTTCATTCAATGCATGTGCTAGATCGTCAGTATTTACGATCTCACCCCGTGCACAGTTAAGAATAATCACACCGTTTTTCATTCGGGTAATACTTTGCTTATTTATTAAATCACGAGTCTCTTCAGTCAAATTAACATGGAGACTGACCACATCGCCAAGACTCAATGCATCCTCAATACTTTCACAGCGTTTAACTTTATACTGGTTAGCAAAGTCATCGTCCCAATAAAGATCAAACCCAACCACATTCATTTCAAATGCATTGGCCCGAATCGCGACCTCCTTACCAATTCGTCCCATCCCAATAATCGAGATGGTTTTCCCCATAATTTCATTACCGGTCAAACGCACCCATTCCCCGGCAGCACAGTGATTCGCTTCCGTAATTAATTGACGGGACAAAGCGAGAAGCAGAGCGAAAGTATGTTCCGCCACCGTGGTATGGTTCACTCCGGGACAGAATGTAAGGGGAATTTTTTGCTCGGTCACATAATCAACATCAATTTTATCTAAACCAATACCGTACTTGGAAATAACTTTCAACTTAGGTAATGCCCGGTCAACCACAGCCCGGGTAATCTCGTCGTCTCCACAGATAAAGGCATCTATATCCCCAACCAAGTCAAGCATTCGATCCTCTGTTAACGGACCACGTTCGCAAACAAGCTCGAAGCCTGCCTCCTTAAGTTTGTCATGATGGGGACCGGGCGTGTCTTGAAAAGATGTGGTGGTTAGCAATACTTTCATAGGTTATAATTGAATTAGAACCTAAAAGGCTTTACACGAGTTAACTCGAACGTCAATTTTGATCATCCCGTTCAACTGAACTGTGAATTAATAAAACTCATATTTTGTAATGAAAATAATATCCACCACATTTCTTTTTATTTTACTATTCTGTCTAAACTTACAGGCCTCTAGTGAAAGTGAAAATGGCAAGTGGGTAAATTTGTTTAACGGAAAAAATTTATCCGGTTGGCATAACCCTTATCCACACGGTGAATTCAAGGTCGTAAAGGGAATAATCGAATTAGTGGGCAATAAAAAATTCTTTCTCGCACATGACAAAAAATTTAGCGACTTCACTCTCGAAGCCGAAATTAAACTACCTGAAGGCAAAGCCAATTCCGGATTCCTTTTCCGTTCCCAAAAAAGAGAAAACGGAAGTATGTTTGGCTATCAGGCAGAAGTGGATGGTTCTGACCGAAAATGGTCCGGTGGTTTATACGATGAAGGCAGACGCGGATGGATACACCCAAAAAAGCCAATCGAAAATCCATATAATAAAAAGAATTGGAAAATCGACAGGCAGGAAGCTTTTAAAAGAAATGATTGGAACCACTATAAAATTCATTGCAAAGGGGATCACATTCAAATTTGGGTCAATGGAATTAAGACAACTGATTTGAAGGATTCCACAGATGCCAAAGGATTCATCGCAATTCAACACCACGGAGAAAAAGGCCAGATTTACCGTTTCAAGAATATCAAAATTCTTGAACTCTGATCAGGAGTCTTTTGTAGTAATTAAAATTTATGACCACAAAATCTTTTAAAATTGGAATTATCGGGGCCGGCGTAATTGCCGATTTTCATGCCCAGGCTATACGGGCCATGGAGGGGGCCGAACTCGTTGCTGCTTTTGCTCGCAAGGATGAAAAAGCCCAAACCTTCGCTCAAAAGTACGAATGTGCGGGTTACTCAGATATGGATGCATTTCTGAACCATCCGGAAATGGAAGTGGTGACAATTTGTTCAGTTAGCGGAGCTCATCTTGAGCATGCCACATTAGCCGCCGAAGCCGGCAAGCACATTATTTGTGAGAAACCACTGGAAGTTACCACCAACCGAATTGATCAAATGATTAAGATCTGCAACCAGAATAATGTCTCCCTCTCCGGTGTATTCCCTCGTCGCTTTAACGACTCCACATTCATATTCAAAAAAGCAATCCAAGATGGAAGACTTGGAAAAATCGTTCTCTGTGACACCGCAATTAAATGGTGGCGCTCCCAGGAATACTACGACAGCGGTGCATGGCGTGGAACCTGGGATTTGGATGGTGGTGGTGCCCTGATGAATCAGTCCATTCATACGATCGACCTTATGCTACATCTTCTTGGTGATGTCTCCTCAGTAACCGCGTCTGGAGGACTGGAAGCCCACAAAGGAATCGAAGTGGAAGATGTGGCCGTGGCCATAGTTGAGTTTAAATCGGGTGCTCGCGGAGTCATTCAAGCCTCCACTGCCTGCTTTTCAAACACCGGTTTACCCGCTTCCATTCACATTTGCGGAGACCAGGGATCTATTATGATGGTGGATGATAAATTCAGCATATGGGATCTCAAAAATCAACTAATCGAGGACGAGCAAATTCTTGCTGAACATGGAGTTTATGAAAATACCTCCGGGGCAGGAGCTGCGGATCCCAAGGCCATCGATTTCCTCTGGCATCAGAGAAATTTTGAAAATGCACTCGATGCACTCAGGAATAATGAAAGTCCAGAAGTGGATGGCAAGGAAGGTAGACGGGCCGTTGAATTAATTACTGCCATTTATGAATCCATGAAAAACAATGGTGCTAAAATTTCACTCTAAACTACTCAAAAAATGTATTTAACCGGTATTGCGGACGAAGCGTCCCAGGATATTAAAACTCAAATTGAAGTTACACGCCAACTCGGATGGAATGCGATCGAATCGCGGTTCATCAACGGAAAGAACATCCACGACTTAAGCGAAGATGCCTTTGACGAGGTCTGCGAAACACTCGATGGAAGTGGAGTTCATATTAATGCATTCGGATCCGCCATTGCGAACTGGGGAAAAGATGTACGGGACGACTTTTCCATCACCGAGGCAGAGATCAACCGTACCATTCCACGGATGAAAAGACTCGGAGCAAAATTTGTCCGCGTTATGAGCTATAAAGTGGTTGAAGGTGTTGAACTCATGGCAGAAGAAAGAATTAAACGCCTTACACTCATTCTCGATGCGTTTGCTGCCGAAGGTATCACCGTGGTGCATGAAAACTGTATGAATTACGGTGGAATGAGCTGGCAGCATACCCTTGAACTTATTGATTCTGTCCCGGGTTTAAAACTGGTTTATGATACAGGAAACCCAGTTTTTGCAAAAGATCGTTCCAAGGAAGGACACCCTTGGCAGGACCCATGGGAGTTCTATGAAAAAGTAAAAGCACATATTGCTTATATACATGTAAAGGACTGCAAAGAACCATCTCCTAAAAGCAATGGCAAAGAAGTATATGCCTACCCTGGAGATGGGCAGGGCCAAGTCAAAAAAGTGATGACTGATCTAATGGAAAGGGGTTACGATGGTGGAATATCGATCGAACCACATCTTGCTGCAGTCTTTCATGATACCGATGCAAACACTGGTTCAAAAGAAGACCCGATTGATATTTATCTCAAATACGGCAGGCAACTCATGGAGATGCTTAATTCAATCGGATATTCTCACCAACCCTATCAACCCTGAATACACCTCCCTGTGCATTCATCAGTTTATTTGATTTATTGAAAACCGAAGCGATTTGCAGACGGCAGAAAAATCAATTCGAATCCGAATCAAACCAAGTAACCATTCATTCATCTTCGGGGATGGCACGTCATAGTCCTCTGTGAACCAAAAAGAGGTAGAGATTTAGCCCAAATGATCCGGGCTAATTTTAATAACAAAAAAGCTAGTACCCAGTTTTATTTAACCTTGTAAAATTCGATGGTTGTGAATTTACGTGCTCCGCTTACCCTCGCTTTCAACATTCCATCAGTCACGACCGCATCGGAAACCTGTAATGTTTTGGAATTTTGATCGCTTCCATCTTTTCGACTGATGTCCTTGGTCACAATCTTGCCTCTGTACTTGGTTCCTTCCCTGAAACCCTCTCCTCGAAAATCAATAATGGAATGCTCATTATTGTAATGCACCCCATTTTGAATGGTAGAGGGGATTGCAATGTCAAAGGTGCCTTTTCCATTCGCACCTCCTGAGTAAATTAAAACAGTAAAACTATTATTCGTCCGGTTGTAGGAAGAAATTTTGTATTGTTCCTTTCCTGTCATACCATTACCAGAAACAAGAATATCATTTCCAATTTCACCCTTGATCGCATGCCGGATCACCTCATCGGAACCACCCGCAAATTGGGAATACCAACGCCAAACATAATAATGCAAATGATTGGGGTCGCCCGGATTGATATAATCCTTAACGGTGAACGGTAATCCGCTCTTGGCATTTTCCACTGGTTGAAAAGTATCATCCGATCCACCCCGTAAACCAATCTTTCGAGTAACAATATCAGGCCCCCCATCATTGGATGGGATCACCCATTCCGGTTTCAGTTTTTTGACCCGTCCATTATAATCCACCCGCTTGACCAATCCCATCGACCAACGGCTTGAATTATCGCACCATGGCATATTCACCGTGTTTAAACCACGCTCCAGCACCTCTCCGAAAATCGTCACGGTCTTATCAAACGCATCCACCTCGTTTTTAACGCCATCGCCATTTACATCATGGTTATTACTCGAACCATCCCAGACAATCCAAGACTCCGAAGAAAGAACTTTTTTGGAAAAATAATTCGCCTTATCCAATTTAGACCGTGCTAAATCATACTGAGTCCAACAATTGGGAATGATCTTACCGTCCATCATGCCATAACCATTGGCGTGATCTGAAATATTCAGATTTATAGCATCCACTACATCCATCATTTCCTTATTAGCAATCAACTGGTTGTAATAATCATCCACCGCAACTGCCCCCACACCTTTTAAACCTTCACGTGCTCCACAGGGTTGACAGGGAGAAGTTCCCGAAGTCGATATAATAACCGGTGTTTTTGGATCTGCGTCGTACACCTTGCGAATCGCTCGTCCACCATTGATAAAGACCTCGTTAATAATAAAATTCATATCCGCCTCATTCATCATGCCCTGCAGATTGACCTCATGATAAAGTTGGAAGGCATCAACCCTACCCTTAAAATGTTTTGCCATACGCTTAGTAAATTCTGGATATTCTCCAATTCTTGGCTTCCAAGCCCCGGATTTACCTGACTCCGATGCCCATCCCGGACAGTGCCACATTACCAATTCCGTTTTGACTCCCCGTGCTACGCAGGCATCCACTGCATTTTCAATAGCCTTCAGATAACCTGACATGTTTTTCTTATAATCAGTATGCTTAGCCGTGGGCTCAGCCGCATTCCAACTCACCCAAAACTGTGCATAGCTACTATGCTCTGATATCAATGGTCTATTCGCATCATTCATATCACACCCGTTTAAACCGAAAGGTTGCCAGCGTACACCTATGTGAACATGATCTGTAGTCCATGAATAAGGCTCCACATTGGCTTTCTTTACATCAACCGCAACGGAATCACAGAGAAAAAGCATTGAGGAGCACACCGCCAGAAAAGCGGAAGGAAGAAATAAACGAATAGACATAATAACTTTAATCTTAATATTTGGGAGCAAATAGGTTCGAGGTTTTCAACAATCAATAAAGACGATCGAAAACCTTAAACCTTTATAATAAAAATATCATCGTTAGTGAAGCTTAAAACCTAATGAAATAATGCATAGTATGTTTATTCGCTCGACGATTCGGGTGAACTCGCAAATAAGAGTTGGTTTCTCCCATTCTTACCGCCATCTCTGAATTTTCTATCATTTTTTTCTTCTCTCCAATCCGTGAATAATCCATTAAATATCCTCAAGCAAACCTATGGTTATGGTCAGTTTCGGGGGCAACAGGCTGAGATAATAGATTATGTGGTCCAAGGAGGAAGTGCTTTTGTACTCATGCCCACAGGGAGTGGCAAATCACTTTGCTATCAGATTCCCTCACTTTGCCGAGACGGGGTTGGGGTAATTATTTCTCCTCTTATCGCCCTGATGCAGGATCAAATCACTGCACTTGAACAGCTCGGAATTTCGGCGGGGGCGATTAATTCAGGAATGCCTTACGGGGAGGTGCTCCGGGTCAGGCAGAAACTGGAAAATAATCAATTGGATCTTCTATATGTCGCCCCTGAACGGTTGGTGATGGAAGAGTTTCTTGCATTATTGGATCAGGTAAAAATCGCACTATTTGCAATTGATGAGGCTCATTGTGTGTCTCAATGGGGTCATGATTTTCGTCCGGATTACACCGCACTTTCGCTCCTCGCCAATCGATTTAAGGGGATTCCCCGGATTGCCCTGACCGCAACGGCAGACCAAGCGACACGGAAGGATATTGTAGAACGACTCGAATTGGCGGATGGAAAAACTTTTGTTGGCGGATTCGACCGACCGAATATTCATTACTCCATTTTGGAACGGAATAATCCCAAAAAACAGGTTTATGATTTCATCAAAAACCATCATGCAGGAGACAGCGGTATCATATATTGTATCTCTCGAAAAAAAGTGGAGGATATGGCTGAGTGGTTACAAGGAAAAGGTATTAATGCCCTGCCCTATCATGCAGGTCTGAACCCCGAAATCAGAAGTAAAAATCAGGATCGGTTCTTAAGGGAAGACAATATCATTATTGTAGCTACCATTGCATTTGGTATGGGGATCGATAAACCCGATGTTCGTTATGTGGCCCACATGAATATCCCCAAATCAATCGAGGCATATTACCAGGAAACCGGTCGAGCCGGTCGGGATGGACTGCCTTCCAATGCCTACATGATTTATGGAATGGATGATGCCGCGATGCAGCGAAACTGGATCGAAAATTCCGAGGCTCCGGATATCCAGAAACGGATTGAACACCAGAAACTCAATGCTCTACTAGGATTGTGTGAAGCCGCAATTTGTAGGCGGCAAATACTGCTTGAATATTTTGACGATTACTGTGAGCCCTGTGGAAATTGTGATACCTGTGACACCAAACCGGAAACTTTTGACGGTACCATCCCCGCTCAAATGGCGCTTTCTGCAGTTTATAGAACGGGCCAAAGGTTTGGCATGGTCTATGTCGTTGATGTATTAATGGGTAAAGAGGATGAACGTATTACCCGTTTTGGTCATGACAGGCAGAGCACATTTGGGATCGGAGATAAACTCAGCAAGAATGAATGGCAAAATATTTTTCGTCAGTTGGTATCCCAAAACTTGCTTATGGTTGATGTTAATGAACACAATGGAATCAAGATCACAGATAAGGGATTTCTCTTTCTGAAAAATAAAGATTGTGTCCGTTTCAGAAAACTTACCGAGAAACAGAAAACTAAAAGAGAGAGATCACCCAGAAAAACCCGGATCACACTAGACAATGATTTGGATCAAACCCTTTATGAAAACCTCCGAACTGCCCGTCAACAAATGGCTAAAAAGAGAAGAGTTCCCGCTTATGTTATCTTTCACGATAAGACCCTAATCGAACTAGCCAAAGCACGCCCTAAGAATTTTGATGACATGCTCGAAATCAGCGGGATTGGCGAAGCAAAATTAAAAAAATTTGGGCAAACCCTCCTCGATGTAATCCTTGCAGCATAAATATCGATCCAAACAGATTAAACAAGGCTTACTGGCTCCTTGAATGGATCAAATAATGTAATAGACCCTACTATTAATCCTTTTGAATCATACTTTTTTATGAATAAAAGGAATATGTTTCTAAGAATTTTTAAAATAAAGGGCTAATGTAAGGAATACTGTAACTTAGTTATCAAATGTACTCTTCGCTTAACTAAATACTTTAGAATCGAGTTCATCATCAAAGATATTTCGTAAATAACATGTTTCAAAATTTAATAGATCGACTTGGTACCAATTTAAACTTACCCCCCGATGAAGCTTTGAAATCGGAGCTAATCAAAGAGCTTTGCTCGAACCTGGTTCACGGGCATGTGGTTGTGGTCGACACTAATCGAAACGAAGTATTCGCAATTAAGGATGATACGGAAATACTGGAAAAGATTTCTCTTTAACTTTTATTCTAATTGAGCACTCCCCCTCCTTTGCTCTAATCAAGCGTGTTTAGCCCTTTAGACGGTTCAGGGTGTACCAAGCCCTAGTGTTGCTCATTTTCGAACCATCCTTGGCGAAAATTGCTTCCAAATTAAATCGGTAAACCCGGTTTATTTCCAAGGTTGTCTCAATATTTACAATCAACCCATTTTTCGATACTTTCACTTTAGTGGGTTTCTCTTTTTTTAAATCGGTCTTCGGTGATCCGTATTTTGGATGATAGTGATACCCCCATCTCTCGAGATTATAATTATTTAGGTCTTCCGCTAATTTCCGATCAACTGGTTTGGTAAAAGTAATTTGAAAGCCTTTTGCTGTAAGCTTTAAGTCGAACATGGAAAAGGGAATCGTTTTCCCATCCCAGCTTATCTGCTGTAGGCCAAATTCCTTCCCTCCGGCTGAGCCCCACCCCCTACCCGTCTGTCCAGCCCACATACTTCCGTCCGGAGCAAAAACCTGGCGAATACATCCGGTTTGTAAACGATTGATGAAGTCAAAGATAACACCTTGATACTCTCCTCCCACTTTATCAAGAGATACCCTCATAATATTAGATCGACTCTGGTCTCCGATAAACATTTGCCCGGTAAAAGGTCCAAATTTTCCTGAGGTATAATCAAAAGTTGGTTCGCCTGGAGAATTAGCCAGTTCGCCATGGGGGATCCAAACCGCGGGTCGCTTGCGAAGTCTGTCATATTCTTCAATCGGAATTGCATTTAAATCCTTACCCCTAAACTTCGGGTGATCCATTAGAGAAGAGGGGTGTCCATGAAATCGGCCCTTTACGATATGATGGAGAGAGCTACTGGCTTCCCAGTCACCTTGATTGTCTGTAAAAAAAAGTTCATCCTTTTCGTTGATTCCGATGCCGGCAGGTGAACGCATGCCCGAAGCGAAAGGAATAAACTCTCCTTTGGGTGTGACCTGAAATCCCCAACCACGATACTTTGCTGCTCGTCCCATTTTTCCCTCCGTATCTTTGTATTCCTTGGTCCACACCCGGCCAATATCCCATTTCTTACTCCTCGCCCAACCTGGCCAGGAAAGCGAAGTGTTAAGAGTACCGTAAAAATTTCCCTTTCGGTCGCGAACTAATCCAAAAGCATACTCATGATAATTATCCGTAACCCCCCAGCCATCATTGATGGTTTGGTAGTGGTCCGCACGCCCGTCACGGTCGGAATCTGTAAGTTTTGTAATTTCCGGACGATGAATGACAAAGATTTCTCCGCTCTTTGGGTCAATCCAAATACCAAGAGCCTCGTGGAGACCATCTGCAAATAGACTCCACTCCTTATCCTCCAAAATATATTTCCAAACCTCCCCCTCTCTCGTACAAACAAAGAGATTTCCATCCGGACAAAACTCCATTCCACCGATACCCAAGAAAACCTCAGGGGGCGTCTGAATTGTCCTTACAGAATAACCCTGTGGAATACGATCCGGTTGATCCTCACCAAGACAGGGAAGCAAAGGAAGGATTAAAAGAAAAAATATAAAATGTAATTTCATGAAATTAATTTAGATTTGCTCGACACTTATAAAAAATTCTGAACTTTCATTTGCAGGAATCTTAACAAACCCTTGATTAGAATACCACTCACCCGCAGTTGTAGATACACGCACACCTTCCGGTTTAATTAAAAAATATAGGTCTGCAGAAGCATCTATAACCCTGAATCCGTATGTCAGACCTTGCCCACCCGGACTTCCTGTTGCTGTTTGACTAACCTTAACTCCGTCAACTTGGTATTTAAATTCTGGATTACCCAGTCTTGAATACCCACCAAAACGCACCTCCGGAACCTTGTTCGTATTTCCAACCCGTAAAGGAAATTCACTCGAACCCACATCAAATTTCTTACCAAGAATAGAACATGGACCCCCTCCCCTGCTTCTCCGATCCCTACTCACATTAAGAAACGGACCGGTCCACGCCATGCGAATCATTAATTTTTCTGCATCGAATAAATAATTAAATCCACCAGGCAATCCGACCGCAATCGAACGTCCAGAATCTACTCCAGAAACATGCACGCGAACCACCCTCGCTTCCGCCCCCACTTCCAATACTCCGTTCTTTGGAGTAGTTCCGGGCGATGCAATTTTTATTTCAGCAAGATTAACCGACGATGGATCGTCCACCACCTTCATCACTCCACGCATAGTCAAAGAGTGACCAGGAAAAGTACAGACATAAGAATAATCCCCTTTCTCCAAAGGGGCGATAAATTGAACCGTACTCTTTCCCCCTGGTTGTACCAGTCCAATAGATGCAATAATCGAAGGATCTTTAGGTATAAAACCCATCTTCATTCCATGTTCTCCAAGTTTTAGGGCTAATTCCGCTAATCTATTTATTTCGGACGAATCCCCATTGGACAGAACAAGGTTGTGGATCATCTCGTCTGTATTATCTAGAGTCAGATTCACTCGACTCCCGGGTTTAACCGCAAATACTTCATTCGAAAATCTCAGTTGAGCATGCCGGGTTCCAATCACAACATCATAATCGGACTTACCAACTAAAGAAATAGTAACCGAAGAGAAAAGAAATATTAGAATAAATGGTGAAAGAAAATTCATAATTATTGGTATAAAATCAACTATATTAAAGATATGCTTAATAGATCGAGCATTATAAAATTCTTTTTTTTGATTTTTTTCCGTTCCGCGTAAGAAATTTAAAATGGAGAACATGAAAATGTAATGTTTAAAGAATTAATTGATAGATTTAGCGCAAACTTGGGTTTAAGTCCGGATGAAGCAATCAAGTCAGAATTAGTAAAAAAACTTTGTTCTGATTTGATTCATGGACAGGTAGTTGTAATTGATTCAGCCCAAAGCAAATATCTGTCGTTACATTTAAATTTAGAGCAAATTCAAAAGAAATCCACTGAACTAAATAACAATACATTCAGGTAGAGCACCAAATTCGTGAGAGCAAGAACCTGCGTTCAATCCATGAATTGTCGATCTCTTTAACAACCTCTTAGTTGCAGGTGAAATTCTTACCGTCTGGATTTCTGATCATCTAAACTAAAGTCCTTCATTTAAAAATCAGCATCCTAGTAACCAAAATTTAGCATTTACCCAAAGAAATCAATTGTGCTCACTGTTAGAGAACAAACGAAAGAAACGAACCATTTAAAAAATTTTGCTTTGGGTTGGATTTTTCAAATTTAGGGATAAATAAAATGTTTATGAAATTACTATCTTTTATTTTATTCTCTAGTTTCTTCTTCATCAACGCTCACGCTGTTACCAAAGTATCAATTTCTGGAAACGATCAGATGCAATTCAGCGTTAAGGAATTTGAGGTAAAGGCGGGCGAACAGGTCGAATTAGAATTCAAAAACGAGGGCACGCTCCCAAAGATTGCGATGGGACATAATTTGGTAATTTTAAAAGAAGGTATATCCGCAATCGCCTTCGGAGGTAAAGCGATGCAGGCAGGTGCAAATGCAACCAATGCCCTTCCCGATGCAGTTAAAGGTGATGTTTTGGCTTACACAAAACTCCTAGGTCCAGGAGAAAGTGAAATCATTAAATTTAAAGCGCCAAAAAAACCAGGCCTTCTTCAATTTGTTTGTACCTTTCCGGGGCACTACGCAATGATGAGAGGCGTCATGGTGGTTAAGTAGTTTTCTTAATCAGTTCCTTCGAATTTTAAGTGCTTCCTCAGCAGATTTGCTCATCTCCATATACTTCTTGATTTCGTCAGTTTCTGATATGGCCCCCAGGTTTATGTCGTAGGTGGGAATCATTTCTTTAAGCCTCGCTTGTGCTTCTGTTCTTTTACAGAGTTTAGGAAAGCATTTCTGTATAACTTCAAGGACGATATTGACACATACAGAAGCTCCTGGAGATGCTCCTAATAACGCAGATATGCTTTTATCTTCTGTGGTTACGACTTCAGTACCAAAGTGAACGATTCCAGCATCCCCATCTTCTTTTTTAATTGCCTGTACTCGAATACCAGCGTCAATGAGTTTCCAGTCCTGTGCTTTTGCAGACGGATAAAAATTCCGTAGTTCATTCAGGCGGGTATTCATGCTCTGAAGCCCCTGCTGAATGAGGTAACTGACCAGTGGAATATTACTTATACCCACCTTTATAAGAGTAAGAATATTGTGAAACTTAATCGAACTGGGGAGGTCAAGAAAACTTCCACCCCGGTGTAAAAACTTGGTGGTCCATGCGGCATAGGGTCCAAAGAGAAGGGTTTTCTTCCCCTCCAACCAGCGACTATCCAGGTGAGGAACCGCCATGGTTGGTGCCGCGCCCGGAGAGAGTCCATATACTTTGGCGTCGTGCTTTTTAACAATTTCCGGATCATCACAGACCAACCACTGTCCACCAATAGGAAATCCCCCATAACCCTTAATTTCGGGAACTCCTG
>TARA_B110000008_G_scaffold279089_1_pt1 | contig 23672 bp, 27 predicted proteins | sample TARA_B110000008 | Tara Oceans TARA_B110000008 (sample SAMEA4396496) | marine metagenome | biome: Westerlies Biome; feature: [DCM] deep chlorophyll maximum layer (ENVO:01000326); material: water (ENVO:00002006), including particulate matter (ENVO:01000060) such as... | depth 40 m
CTGTTAACGGCATCATTTACTGTATTTAAACCACTTCCAACTGTTTGGTGACTGGTTGCATTATTACCAACAATAGTTCTTACGCACAAGTAAATGCTAATTGTTCTTAAAATACGAATACCAATACTTGAAAAATATAAAATATAAGTCCACACAAATAATGCAGTAACTGGTCTTGAAAATGCAGTACCGTCTGTAATTTGGCTAAAGCTATCCCAAGGTGCATAACGAAAAGCACATGTAGAATCACATGCAGCATCTCCTTGTTGTAAACATTGCTTACTAAGCACTCCAGAAATACCATTGTTTGACATGATTAATAAAGATAAACCAGGTAAACAAAATGTAATTTGTTCTAATAACCAATACACACCTAGACACGTGCTTCGCGTTTGTCTGGAGCGTTTGTTAGTCCACATGTCTCCGCAACAGAATGAACTTTGTATTGTTCTTGCTAATCCGGGACTAGAACAAGAACCTAAATTGATTAATACTATTACACTTACAACAATTGCTCGCATGTAAAATGCAATTGTATTAAACATGATACTAGATCGTAAATGATCACTGTGTTCATATTCTTCCATATAAGTAACTTGTGATTGTATTAAACCAGCGTAAATAGCAGCTACCCATAAAGCACCCAACTCAACGACCCATAATAATACGGATAAAAAACTTTGATAACTAGATAATGAACCTTGTACTGATATTTTACTGTCATTTTTTTTCATTTGAATCCCAGCTCCTATTGCAGCAGTAGGAAAGCTTAAACTTGTAAAAATACTGAATAATGACATCTTTGTTATTAGACATCAAATAAATATATAGTATCTTTCTTCTATATATTGCCTTTGAACGATTTACAAATGTCAAGTTTTATATTGCCTACTATTTTTTCTATTTTTATAGGTATATGGTATTATGTATTGATGTCGGAATTATTGGTATTGGAAGATGTACCGTTACATGTTTTTACTGTAATTGCTAGAACATTCTATGGTTCTTTAGTAAGTTTTCCTTTTGAACCTATTTTGATGATAATATTAAGTAGAATTATTTTGTGGGTAATATTGTTTGTTATGACATTGGATGTAATGCAATTAATCATCATTTTCAATCGTTTTAATCACTTTGAACTAGCAGACGCCTTTGCAATATTGTTCTCGTTTTTATTTATTATCATGGATTTATTTTTTATTTTAACACTATATCATACATCTACTATCAAACAATTAGAAGTAAAAAAGGTAAAGAAAACAACAAAGACGACAAAAGCAAAACTAAACAAAGAAATTGTAAACGAATTACCATTAACAGATAAAAAAATAGAAACAAAATTTTACAATGGTTTGTTTAAAAGAACAATAATTAAATTTTAGTGTACTTTTTTTACAATATCTATTTGTATTAACAATAATGTATTTTCTATACATGATTTTATAATATGCAATTTATTATTTTTCTTTCCAAATATTAACAAACACTGTATAACAGCTAATAAATATTGTTTTCTAAATTTGTTGTTAAACATATCGTTGTATCTACATTTAATATGATATCTTAAAAATGTAGTAGTCTCTACAATATAATCCATAAAAAAAACGCATAGTTGGTCTTGCATAAGATTTTCTATTGTTTCATTCTTTAAATATCCTAAATGACCGGGCCACAAATTAATACCGTATTGTGGACTGTATGTAAACTTAATTTTTTTAAATAGTATAATACGGAAAAAATCATACAAATTTTTTATAAAAGATTCGGCTTTTCCTATTCTGTAATTAAAAATACTACCGCAAAAATAATCAATATTTGAATGTTTTAATAATATTTTTTTAATATTCTCTATACACTTTGTACCACAATTAATCTCATGTTGACTTGGATCTTCATTGGAGACTGTAAATGGACCATAGTGTTGTAAATTATTAATATTGCATCGAACACCTTCTGGTAAAAAATTAGTGTTATTATAAACACTATCCATCTACAATGAGCAGTTTCAAATGGACAAAGGTCAAACCTAATAAAAAATATAAATACCCTTTAAAAATAGTAAACATTGTGATGAAAGAGTTGTTGCATCCTAACTACAACTTAAATGACATCAATAAACCATGTTTGCTTGTTTTTAGACACGTTGAAACAAATGATTATTGTTATATAGGAGAAGTTAAATCAAGTGATATTATACTTAATGATGTTGTCAAATGTTGTGAAGAAAAAAATATAGTAAGGACATTTAGTGATTGGAATACAATTATTTTGAAATATATCCATAAAGAACAGTTATCAAACATTGAACAAAAGTGTGCAAAACATATTATACAAATGGAAATCCAAGAGGATGATGATGTAGAGTGGAAACAATTAAAAAAATATTGGAATAGTTTATATTAATATATATTAGTATAAAAAAAGATAATAATACGTTTTTATGTCACTAAATGTTACCAATGAATACCGCGCAATAATTAGTGCAAGTAAAATAAGAATGTTACAATCTATTTATTTTAAAAATTCATTTGTATTTATTTGTCGTAATTTAATTCATTCAAAGGTCTTTGAAAATGGTCTTTGTTTAAGAGAAGGGAACTCAAAAAACTGTAAAGATAATCCACTAACCTCACAGATGATGGAAGAGTATTGGTTACCATTTGCAAAAGATGTTATTGATACAATATTATGTATAGGATTGGTTCCTATTCGATACAAAAAGATAAATAAAGATGTTACTATACCATACATACCCAAAGCTGGAACGTATGAGATTCATTGTGTAACAGCAGTAGATGGGTCTATGCGTTTTGAATTTTTTTCAAATGATAAACCTATTGATATCACTAAACCAACTCCAGATTCGTTTGTTTTGGCAGGATTTGGTTATGATCCAGAAAGAAACGGGGAATTAAATAGTACAATTGAATGTCTGTATCCTCATATAAAATTTATTTCAGATATGCATGATTATGCAATGATGGCTGAAAAAATAAGATCTAACCCTCCTATTATCATGCAAAAGAAAAGCGATGGTGTAACACAACAAGAAGAAGGGTTACATTTTGATCAGTTTATTGACTCAGATAATATAAAAGTATCTAACAATAACCAGTTTCAAAGAGACCAACAGGATGTTGACCATCTAAATAGACAAAATCGTTTATTTCTAAATGCTATTCAAGGCAAAAGTGGTACATCAACAGACAATACTAAAAAAGCATTAGAGAACATGGTACCTCTACCTAGTCAATATTCTGTAGGAACAACATTAGAACCAAATGCACGAACAGATTTTGTTGCAATAAATAGATTAAGTCAAGAAACAATATGTGCATTAATTGGTGTACCGCGTTCTATGATTATTAATGATTCGGTAACTCGTGCTGATATCCAAGGTAGTCATGATGTGTTTCGACAAACTTTAATTTATTGGAAAAAAAACGTAAGTTCTTTGCTAACAAAGGTTTATCATGTCATTTATGAAACAGAAGAAAGACAACGTTTAACACAAAAAAGTAAAAAAAGAAAATTGAATGATTTAGGCAACTTTGTAAAAACATCAATGGTAAATATTGATATTCCAACTACTCCATATGTTAGTAACGATGAAATTCGTTCACTTTATTTACATGGTATTATTACTTGGAAACATTTTGGTGAATATATGTTACGAAATGCATCGCTTCCTATTGATATTCTTCAATCAAAAGAACCATGGAATAAAGATGATCGCAAAGAATTTATGGGTGTAAATGTGAAACCACCCGATAGTGAAGGTGGGCCAAGAGCTTTACCAATGACACAGCAAAGTAAAGAATCTAAATAAAAGGACACGTGTCACACAATTATATTAAAATATTTAGCATATACATATACATATTAAAAACAAAATACATACATACATATAATTACATAAATAAAAAATATACATTAATACTAACAAAACAAAATAAAAATTAAAAAACTATGGAGAACTTTGAAAAACAAAGCGTTTGTATGAATATTTCATTAAATTGTATTTTATTTTTAAATAAATGTAGATTTTTTGAAGTTGCTTCTAATTATTTAGTAAATAAAAGTTCACGTGATTCAAATAAAAAAATAAGTCAAAAATGTTGCCGGACTTATTATTGTAATGCTAAAAAATGTATTCAAAGTGATCCAGAAGTTAATTTGACACCAAATGATGTGTATCGTAGAAATTATAAATTATGGATCAAAGGAAAACATTTAACTTGTGATGTTATGAAAAAATTTGTTCGAACAAAAAAAAATGATATTCAACCAGCACTAAAAAAAATATTTGAATGGTTTGAATGGGAAATGAAACATTACCCATGCTCATGTAATGTTTGTTCAAATTTAAGATTATTCTTGAAAGAAGATATAGTACCGACTGTGCAATACAGATGCCCTAAATGTTTATGTGGCTTAAAAGAACACAATTGTTTAAATGTACCATGTCATAAAGATGGTGTATGTCAAGGTATCAAATACTGTTCATATTGTTTTAAATACAAAGCTAGTTGTAACTTCAGTTTAATGATAAGAGAAATGAAATACAATGTAAACAGTAATGAATATGATTTGCCAAGATTTGTGTTTGAATCATCTGTAAACATTTGTAATCTTTGTTTTAATAACAAACGCGGTGTTTTTATAAATTCATTGCACACAAGAGAAAAATTATTGAAATCAATTTCAATAGAAAATAAAAAAGTTGGAATGTTACACAAAAAAACAAAGAAAAATACACTACCAGAAGATATACTGTTAAAAGATGAAGGTTGGGATACACCACGAGATTTAACATTTCTAGAAACAAGACAACATTTAATAAAACTAGTAGAGGAAATGAAAACTATGCTTTACATGTTTCACGCTAAAAAAAAATGTTGTATTACAGATTTTAAATGCAAATTAGAAAATGTAAAAAAAGGGGACTGGACAGACAAAACATTTATTGAACAAATTGTCATGTTGGTAGAAAAGAAAAAAAGACCAAACATTGTTGTTAACGTAAAGAATGGTTTTGTAAACATTATTCAGACAACTGACAAAAAAATTTAGGTATAAATGCAATACATCATATAGATAAAAGAATATCTAAAGAATGTCATTTTTAAAATTATCAGATGAACAACAAATTAATAATATAAATACAGAAAAAAAAACAATTGCTACAAATGGATTTAACAGCACAGAATCCATGCTTATGATAGAACCTGTTTCAAAACCAGTGGACACGCTTTCTTTTGACCATTCAAAAAATATGGAACAAAAAGAAATTTGTTCTAAGTTAAAACAAGAACAACCATCACTATTTACTCAAAATGCAGTAATTGTAAAAGAGATTGCAAATGAAAAACAATATAAACAAATGAGTCAATTTAAAAGCAATGCAACAGTAGAAAGTTTAATAGACATCATGAAAGAGTCAAACTTAGTATTACGTTGTAACTTTATTCGCCCAGGATTCAATGCTAGAAATTCTTGTGTACAATGTACTGTGGAGAATTTACAAACAATGTTAAAGGCACCAGAGAACGATTTTAAAATTAAAACGGTAAAATTGAATGTGTCTAATGACAATCAATTTTCACCTAAACACGGTACAATGTTTTTGAGTTCAGTACAAGACAGAAACTCTGGTCATCACAAACTATACTCATTAGACTATCATATTAATATAGAGAGTGATAAAAAATTATATTCATTACATTAATTTTATATTATAACAGGTTGCTTTTGAGCGTATACATTCGTACAATTGTTACACATAGGCGCTTTGTGTAATATTACCTTTTTTTGATTGTACACTAATATCCTATTACATATGGTATCTACTTGACATTTGATACACTGTTGTTTTTTTGATATTTGACAAACTTTACAATTCAACGATAAACCGTGTTTAAATGACTCTGGATCTACCACACACACATTGGCACAAACAGTACACAACATTATTATCTTATTGTTAAATTTAACTACATGACCTAATAAATCAATTTCTTCTAATGGTGTTTGAATGCATTGTTTTGATAAAAAATTTCTTTGTTTTTCTTTAAATATTTTTCTACTAATAGCTTTTTGATCGTCTTTCCATTTTTTTTTTGAATTTTTAACGTGTCTTTCTGGTTTTCTACCACATACTAAGTTTAAACAAATTCCATTATGTTCCATTTCTATATCATTGTCTACTACTACCCTAAGTGACCCTCTTGCCAATTTATTTGAATGTCTAGAGCTAGTAGAAAATTTAGTTAAAAAATATTTAATATCGTTACAAATAAAACAAATATATCCAATTGCATGGTTGTGATTGTTATCGTTGTGTTCTTTTTTTAACAATGCTTGTTTTTGATTTTCGTAAAAATGTTTTGGCAATACAAATATAGACGTACTAGTTGCTAATTGATTCAATCTACAAAATTCTTTTATAACAAATAGTTGATGTAAATTTAATTGAATAAAATCTGTACCACCAAACGTTTCGGATCGTATTCCATCTATAATATTAGAAGGTATACCAGAAACTTGTAATGCATATAAATGAACATCATAATTAGTTGTTCTTTGTATTACATTCCACAAAAAATCAGATATTTTTGTAAATGGATTTAATAAATGGTTTTCTGTAATGATATATTTATTTACCAAAACTTGTAATTTAGACAAATATGTTGCAGTGTTAGTAGTTCGAAACAACTTGATATGTTGTTTTGAAATCTGGTATAAAAAGGTTTCAATACTTAATATCCAATCACTGCGACTTAACAAATGGTATTCTCTTTTTGCAGTAGTGTTTAAAATGCGTCTACATGAATCCATACTGTCTACTACTTGTTTTTCAAAAATAGTCCATTTCCATTTTTTTTCTATAAAATTATGCACTGTTTTCATTTGTTGAATAGCATCACATAAAAACTCTTTCAAACAGAAAAAAATAAATATTTGATGATTATTATTTGCAAACCATTTTAAAAAGAAATCTTTATTTAATAATTGATATTGAAACATTGTATAGAAAACATGCCTAGCTTCGAAGCATAACATTTCTTTACAATGGTTGTATGTTCCAAAAATTGATTTTTTCATAACTTCTATTAAGAAAAAATAAGTATCATTGTCTTCGGTTGCATATTGCAACACAATCTCCTTCAAATTTCGAATCTGACATCTTTTGGGACAAGATTTACTAAGTAAATGAATAATTTTGTTTTTATCTTTTGTTTGTTTACAAGGTGGTAACACGTCCATTACAATTTTACTTATAAATCCATTTGTTATTTGGTTGTTTTCAAAAGGGAACGTTTTTACACCAGGATTTTTTTGATAATCAACATTTATTATTTTAATGTTATTCCAGTCTAACCATTTGTACAAACATTGTTTTATAAACATATTATCTGTCTGTGAAATTAGCATAATCCATGTATTGACAGCATTAACAAATGTTACATTTGTTGGTGAAGAAGGATCCCATATACGTGTCTCAACTAATGGACACAACCAAGGCGTTGTAAAACAATGTACATAGCTTGTACCACTGTAATATTCTAATAATTTTAAAAGAATATAATTGTCGCGCTTTAAAATTGTGGTTTGTTTTAAAGCGCTTATTGAAAAAAAGGCACAGCACTTGCATCGGGAAATTCATAACCAGATTGAATATAATATCGTATACCACCAACTCGTTTTGTTTCATACCAACTGCGACAATGTAACACAACTGGATCCATCAAACCAACATTTGTTGTTGACGATGGCAATAAACATTGTTTTAAGCTATATTCACCAACCACACCGGAGTAATTACGAAAATCGCTGATTAACGAGTTTGTGTTAATATTGTCACTTCTGTAACTAATGTATAATTGAGCAACTGCCGCCCGGCGGCACATCAAACACATTTGTTGCGTTTCAGGCAATTTGTTTGTTTCTAGGAATAGTTTGTATTGAGAAGGTTTTAAAAACTCTCTTAATGTAAAACCTTTTCCTGATTCTACAGTAGTAATAAAATGACCTTCGCACTCACTATTTTTAACACAGGGTCTTTCATTTGATTTAGGTTCTCGTAAAAACTCATTTTCGTATTCACGGTTGACAACTTCCACTACTGGTCTAAAATCAATAGTGCTACTTTTTCGATTAACATATAAACTGTCTAATGGTGCTTTTTGTAATAATTTACGTAAAAATGCATAATCAAAACAATTTTTAGCAGATTTTAAATTGTTGTAAGCATTATCTTTTTTTAAAAAAATGTTTTCTGCTTCGATTTGATCATCTGTTGATTTTAAGTAGTTATCATCTACCATTAATATGGTTTGTGTCTGTTTCGGAACTTCGCGAAGAAGATCAGAAACAATAGATGGTATGTCTTCCGACGAAGAGCGATTTCGTTTTGTCATAGTTTATATAAACACTGGAATATATTATATAAGACTTTTAGATTTAATGTAGAAGATGTTGCACTACATTATAATATGGTTTTTGTTGATTTCTGTACTTAATTATTTTATATTGCATTCTGGAAGATGGTTGTATACAGAAAAATCAGCTAATGCAATTGTAGTGGACAAGGCGGTATTATTGATTCAATTAATAGCAATTTGGAGCGTGATTATAGCACCGTTTATTACAGAAGACAACAGTTTAAATATTATGACCCATGTTATACAACCAAATTTAATGACAACTACAATATCTATGATAATATTATTTTTTATTGGTATCACAATAGCTATGTCTATGCAAGCTAGGATTGAAAAAAATTTTTTTGTTTATGTATTGTATTGGGTGTTTTGTTTTGCATCCATAATTACTTACTTTATTCTTATACTTGTTTTTATTCCTTGGAATATTGAAAATTGTCCTTGTCAAAATGGTTATTTTGGGAATCAATGCTTAAAAACATGTATCACTGAAAACTCAGTATGCTCCGGACATGGCACTTGCATGGAACTAGGATGTGCATGTGATACAAGGTTTAAAGGAATATTTTGTTCTGAATGTGTTAATCAATTTAATTATGAATCTAACTGCTCTTCATGTAATGCAGGTTATTCATTAGATTTAGACTGTACAACTTGTGAACAAGGAAGAGATCCTTTAGACAATTGTCAATCTTGCAAAGATGGTTACTTAGAAGATGAAACATATAATTCAATAGAGTTGGGATGCACAACATGCAAAGAAAACTATTATAGACCAACTTCAAATCCGTTGGTTGGTTCATACAATAAATTTTTACAATACGGTGACATATGCACTGCTTGCGAAGGTTTTCCAAACGTATGCAACAATCGTGGAAAATGTAATCATTTTTTAACTCCAGATGAAAATGGTGATTTCTTATATAATGGTGAGTTAGTTTTAGGTCAATTAGCGAATGGAGAATGTGAATGTGATGATGGGTACGCAGGACCAAACTGTATAAAAATACAAGGATACGATAATACCAATGAAGAATCTGTATGCAATGGACACGGAGATGTATATGAAATATATGATCAAGAAGAAAATAATATTTTTGAAACGTTTCAAGGTATAGAATGTGATTGTGATGAAGGGTATGTAGCAACAAATGATGAACATACTTGTAGTTGTTTTGGAACTTCACCAACCAACTGTGAGACTTGTATTTTTGGGTACTATCTTTTTAATTCTGAATGCAAACCATGCCCCGGAGGAGGATTTTTAAAATCTTGCAATGCTGACGTTGGTGCTGGTGTTTGTAAAACTGATGGTACATGCTCTTGTTTACAATCTTACATAAATGGTGGTTACTCTGGAGATAGCTGTGCAGAATGTATGAATAATAACTTTTATAAAATAAAAAATTCAATTTATGCCAATGAATCGGGTGCGGAGCCAGAAAAATGCCAAGCGTGTCCCGGTGCTACAGGCCCAGCACCAAACGAGGCTTGTGGTGGACATGGATTTTGTATAACAGATACTAGGTTGAGTTATTGGGATAATAATAGTACAGATGTATCGAGTGATACGTTTGATGTATTTAAACTTCAAACAAAATATGACGGAACTCGATCTGATTTAGATAATCTTGTAGGAACATGTGTTTGTCATGAGGGTTTTAGTTTAAATATGTTTAATTTATGTTCTTAATCTCTTTTTTCATGTTTTTTATTTAACCATGTTAATAGCACAATGTCATCGTACACTACAAAGGCAATTAACCCATAATAAGACCAACATGCAAACTCGAAATAAAAAATATGTAACAACCAGTTGCATATGCAAACAATAACATAAAGATAATAAGCTACACCACATATGTCTGTCAACTCATTTTCATCGTATATAAATCGCAAACCCAAGTAAGCATTTACAGGAAATGTTAAGGCAGACGCAAATGTATACAAAAACATAAGTTTTGCCATTTTACTTTCTTGGAAATCAAGAGTCCATGATACCATTAGAAAAATAAGTGTAGTGTAATGATGCAAACGCGTTGATGTTTTTAATTCTTTAATTCGGTACAATCCTACTACATCATTAGATACATACATCGATGCTAAACATCTTAACAATCGGTTGGGCCAAATACCATAGTATAGGTAAGGTCCAAACAATAAAATTGTTATTGCAGATAAAATACAAAGATAAGTTGCTTTCAATAAGTTTTTAATAACATAATATTTTTTATGATCTTCTATTGTTTTAAATCCATCATAATTGTTTTCAAGATGTATTTTGATTGGTAGGTAAGAAAAGTTTAATAAAGAAATACTGCCTAAAAATACAACAAACTCAATCATTTTTTATCACTCCTACTACTTTTATATAGTCCAACATCAACAGTTGCATCTGGGTTGTAAACTACTATTTCTACCATTTCAACTTCTCTAGGTATATTGTTTTGTTGTTTTTTTACTTTGCAATATTCTGTAATTAATAACATTAAAAAAACACATGCAACAACAGAAATAATTACCAAGACAGAAAGTATTTGTTCGTATTTATGTAAATTTTGAATATTGAAACAAAAAATAATTATTGCAACAACAAATAAATAACCAGTAAATTCACATAGTAAAATAAATCGTTTGTTCATTCAAAAACTTTTATCTTATGTACTATATGTGTTCTACAAATAGGGCAATTTGTTACTTTTTTAATACAATCACCACATAATTTATAGTGTCCACATGGGGCACATACATATTTTCTCGGTTTTTTCAAACATATACAACAACGTGTTTTCATGGTGGGACTATCTACTTTTTTATAACTTTCTAAATGTGCTTTAATTTCTTCAATTGTTTTGAAGTCTGACAATAACTCGACAGACGCTTCGCTAGAACTACGGTACATTACCTCTTGATATGCTACAGATGGAGGAACATCTATTCTCATGTGTTTCATCATTTCTATTAAACGTAAACAGCGTTGCATTCTATTTGGTGCACGCAACCTTGCAATTCTTTTTTGTGAAAAACTCATTTACAATAAAAAAAGGTAATAAATATAGTTAATTTATATTATTTTTACGTTTTCTCTTCTTTTTCTTACGTTTTTTGCGTTTACAATAATAATCATCTGCATGAAAAACAATGTTTACGTCTTTATCTTGTGTTTTTTTTTCTCTATTATGAGCACAACTATGATTCCTCTCTGTACACACTGGTATCATGTTTCCCATGATGCTAATCTAATAAAATAGTAATTTCTTTCTTCTTTTGATACATCCTCCGCATCTCCATACGTAACTCTATTGGAAAATCAATACATTTTTTACCCGTACAAGAAACATCTTGGCAAAACCAATAACAACACCCTGAACTTAAATAAATATACAAATAGCTATGATTTGTTTTATGTGCACCACCTTTTGAACCATTATTAAATGGACACATTGTACTTTTTAATGGTAAATATACACTGTCAACAGATTTAAAGTGTGTTGCATTAAAATCGATAAATGGAAACCGTTTTTGCAAGTGTTCCTTTATTTTTTTCCATACAGGTAATCCAAAATAAAACTGTTCTAATGCTAAATGGTTGTGCGACACCATCACTCGAGGTCGTTTATTCGTTGTTTTTTTAGCAGGGTGTTTAGCTGGATCAACTCGTTGTCGTTTTAATTTTGTTGTACTTTCAGATGATACAATATCAAATTTTAACCGTTTGATGTTATCGGTTTCGTATGGTTGAATAACAAACATATCTTTAAAATCAGGTTTTGGTGCATCTTTCAATGGATAATAACAAGCAAACTCTAATATGCCAGAAGCTGTTGTTTTTTTTTGATTTCCGTAAATACGAAATAATTTATGAGTAGAATAAACACTTGTATCAATAGCATTTTTCACTAAACCATCTTCTTCATAATCAAATATATGAAAATTACCTATTTCATCCCAGTTTTCAATCAATGTCATGACTGCTAGTGAATCATTAAATAAATACTCCACACCATCTCTAAAACATTTTGCTATAAAGTGCCATGACCATTTATTGCTACGATGAGATTTTAAAATAATTAACTCGCATGTACAGTTTAAATATGATTCAATATGTTTTTTGAATGATTCTGCAATTGTTTTTCCTACCTCTTTTGGTACCATAGCACTAATCAAATAGTCTTGCCAATCACATGGTTCTTTAAACTCAACATCCAAATATGCCCTAGTTCCCATGTATTTAATCATATTTGTGCATGAAATACTATTGCAACCATGTGTACATTGTGAACTTGGCATCAACTCATAATAACAATTTGGTATTCGTAATTTCAAATTATGTTTCATTATATTATATATCGCATTCACATCCATCAACCAATATTTCCTAGCAGCAATTTTATTACCACTTTTATCTACATATGGATTATCTTCTGCTATGTAACGCAAACTAGTGTCGTTTAATAATTGGTATTGTTTATGCATTTCATTTTGAGGTTTGTTAGATATCCACGGTCCGTATTTTTTGGTTAAATTTTCGTCTCCAGACATCCGTCTTATTTTCTTTTGGTATCTCTGGAAATACTAATTCTACAATTTGCTCTTCGTTTTGTTCATTAACCGTTTCTTTTTCCATAATACAATTTTCCAACTCTTTTAATAGCTCCTCCTCATCAATATCACCATCATCAAACGATAAGTCTTGTGTCAACATTGAATTTACTTCCTCGAAATCTTCTTTAAAAGAATCTAGTTTATCAATTAATGATTCAACATCTTCTGCGTTTAATGAACTATTTTTATGCGCTTTTGCAATAGATTGTAGTGATCGAACTTGCAACTCATTCAAATGTAAATTTTCTAATTGCAATATACGAGCCAACACATTGCTACGTCGGTGTTCTATATTTTGTATATGTTTTTTGTACATAATTCTTCGTCTAGCAAGGTGTTTGGTGGGTTTTTGATCTTTTGTTATTCTTATAATATCTTGTTGGACACGTTTAATCATTAATTCCAGTGTATGATCTAAATTTTTCATGTCATTAATGTAAGTTGCAATACTTTCTTTTTGTTGTACTTGATTGCGGTAACAACGAGAAAACATCTTTACATAAAACTAATCATGGGCTATATAGTGGATTATACAATGAGTTTATAGATGGTTTCTCATTCATTATGTCTGGGTAATGTATTTTCAATCCTGGTGTTGGTTGTATTCTTATCAGTGTTTGTTGGCGTTCAAAAATAAGTGTTGTTAATCTATTTCGTAATGCTTCTTTTTGATATAAACTGACATCCCATGCTATTTGAAATAAACTAAAAATACAGCAAATAGAAACTAAAATTAAAAAAATTAATGCAACATAGTTTGTTTTTTTTTGATATTGTTTAGTATCCATGTTTTTATTTTATTTAAATAATAGTATATACTTTATTTAAAATATTAATAAATGCGCTTCTTTACTCTTTTTTTGTTAGTTACGTTAGTAATATCTACACATGCAAGTGTAGGACATATAATACAGAATCCAGAAACCATAATAAAAGGTAAATATAATATTAAAAAAGCAAAAGAAAATGTAGATAATTTTTGTCATTATTTGGATATTAATTTTATGCATTTAGTATGCAATGAAGTTTTTGAAGGTCAACTGTTTCCATACCCTGCAATTGAAGCTGTGTTGATGATTCGATTACAAAAGGGAACAGTATACAAACATAATGATGATCATATTGCTTATTTTTCCAATAATGAAAATTTAATAATACCAAACAAACAAATGAATGTTACCGAAATTGTAAAATTAGAAAAAAAGTATAAGGTTTAATAACTCTATTAATAAATGTTATTTCATAAATTTAACTCAGAGTACATCAATAGAAATGCTGGAAACGTAACTCTTTACTATCCCAATGATTCTTTTTATTTTGTTGCTATAGTTTTTTATTTTTTTTGTATTGCATTAATGATTATAGCATTGAGTTCGACTTCTAGTTTATTTATTCCTTTTATGATTGTGACAATAATGTTATCTGCTACTTTTATTATGTTTTTGTATCTTCTTTTTATTGGCAAAACGTGGTTTCATGTAATATTTACAGGAATTGATTCGCTGTTTATAAATACAGAAATAATAAGAAGCAAATATTCAACAAGACTAAGTGGAAACACAAAACAAAGGTTTAGCACTGTAGATGAAGATGAAATAGGTGATGTAACTGATGAAATAAAACCAAAACAAGATAAAGTATTTAGGATCGATATGAACAAATTAAATGGAGCATTGTCAAGACGAGGTGGTTTATTTAAGTAAATAGGATAGTATATAAATGGAAATGCATATAGAATAAAGGATGTCGAACAATATACATGAACGTTTTAAACATTTTATTAAAATAAATTTATCTGCAATTGATAAAATAAGTAAATGTGCATTTTTTGAATTGTATTTAAGCTTTTCAAAATTAAAATGGAACAAAAACAATACCTTACTATTGAAACCAAATGATATGGATGAAAAAGCAAAAATATTTTTAAATATAATGGATGAATCTGAAAACAAAATATTAAAATGGTTTGCTGTAAACAGGCAATTGGGACTCAGTGATTCAAATTTTCAAAGAGCATTCAATTTATACAAAAGTCGTTACTTATATGTTAGTCATAACGATAACAAAATAGATTTAAGTATCCTAGAATACTTGCAACGCATCAATTCTAACCAGTTGTTGTTAAGGGTACCAAAACCAAAACCCATTATTTCTATGCATACTGCTAGACTAATGCGACAACTCTATTTATTGAAACAAACAAAAAAAACAACTTACACAATATTAAATGACCAAGAACAGTTAAAAAAAATATTAACCATTTGGTTTAAAAAAAATTACACACTAAAAGGAGAAGGAATAGGTTATGCAAGGCGACAATTACTAGAAGAAGCAAATGATTTTCTGGTTGATAAATTTGGTGATTCCCAAATAGTATATTGTCATCACCCAGCATGGACATGCATCATACAGGAAGTTATTGGAATGGATGATAAGCAACAAAAAGGTATGTACCTACGATTACCAATATGGAAAAAAGGACCTGATGGTAAAGCATTGTTAAACATTAGAAAAAATATAAGCACTTCAGGAGAATTTACATTGGAGCAAAGACAACATACTAGATTACAAAAAAGAAAAGCAACCACAAGAGAAAAAGATGCTGCTAGAAAAGCAAGAGAGAAAAAAAGACAAAAATTATTATAATTATTTTAAGCTTTGTTTATATTTATGTTTATAAAACATATTGTATAAGTTGGTACACATTTTTAAATCTTCCTCTTTATCGATTGGTAAAAATATTTTCCTACGAAATGCTTCATTATTTTTTGTACATTGATGTATATAAGCTTTTTTTTTCTGAGTTAACATGTTTATATATGAACTTATCGGAAGATTTAATTATACAAATATTACTTTATCACGATACTTGTCCAATTAACAAAACAGTACCAACATGCTTTGTTTTAAATAAATTTATCTATTCAACAATAAAAAAAGTTCGCACACCGTGTATTGTTGAATGGAATGGATGGATTCGAGTATGTAAAACACACAATACAATATTGTACGTAAACGGGTCCGCAAACAACACTTGTTACGTGTGCTAAGTCTAAATATGGATCCAACTGAACTTGTAGTTAGAAATGCATGTCCAAAAGAAGTAAAAACAATGTTGGATTATAGATACAGTTTAGGATGGCAATTACAACAAATAATTGATACAAAGCAAAACTTACTTATATATTTATTTAAACAGATAACATAAGTGCATCTATGGAAGAAGAACATTTTGGATATTATGTTATTAATTTTTTTACTGGTGGTTATGGAATCATCAACTTAGATTATATAAATGAAATTAAAGAAATACATAATGTTTATGCAACACCATTTAAATATTTATTTGGTTTAAAAGACTTTGGTAAAAAGGGAAATGACGAAAATAGTGAAACAGTAATAGCAAACAAAATCAATACTGTATTAAAAAATTTTAAAGTGGATAGAGATGAATTTTATGAATTAATTTATTTTTTAAAATTTGGAGATACATCGCAATTTGTAAATGACATGAGAACAATCTATTTAATTGGTATACGACTTGGTATTGGACATATGGCAGATTTAATGTACAAATATCAACAAAAATTTGAAGTCCCTTCTGCATCAGACAATATATTAGCCAATAGTAGTCAATTTTTAGATATGGAAGACGATGAATATACAGATTATTTACAATCTTTCCCAATGACCACAAACATGGACCACCCAAGAACACCAAACTGGAATGCAGCTACACAAACATTTGAATTTACTTAAATAAAGCATGCTAAAACACATTTAAACACAGTTTTAAAACATTTCGTTAAACACTTGCAACATTTGCATCCTTCACAAATACAACCTTTGCATATTTCTTCCTCTTCTTCTTCATCCTCTTTCTCTTCATCTTCTTCCTCTTCTTTAGCACCATTTAACATACTAACCGTTCCCGCACCTTCTGGTGACACACTTGCACCCCTATTTACATGAACCGTTGCGCATTGACCCATTTTTTTTAAGTATCACAATTATATATACTCATTATCTGGCGCATCAAGGTCGATACATACGGTATCATCTTCACTATTTTTTCTTTTTTTCAACAATGGAGATGGTATAGGAGAAGTAGCACTGTCTGAGCTTTTACGTAATGTTTTTGGACTGAGATGTTCGGCTAATTTTATTGATATTCGACAACCCATAATAGTAAAAATGGAAAGAAGATACTATATAGTAATCTGATTTAGAATTTGACCAGAATGGATGACCACAGTGACATATGTCCAAAATGTCATACTATTGAAGACCATGATCACAACACTTGCGATGGAAAACCCGGTGTCATTGTAACTAGATGGTATACATATGAAGAATTATTAAAGAAACAAATAAAAAGGAAAAAAGTTTACTATGTCAAAACAACTGTTCGACCAAACACCAGATAATTATTCTCCATTGTAAGAAGAACTGACTAACAAAATTGGATTAATATAATGAATATGTAATGCATCCCGAACCGCCGCTTGAATCATATTACGACAATTAGTAAAATGAGTTTTTTGAATTTTGTAAATGTCCAATGAGTTAGCTTCTGGCAATGCTGATTCCAAATAATAATCCTTTGAAATAATCTCTACATCATTCATACGCAACCCTTGGCGCATGATAAACAATATTGCTGTGATAAATGCCTCTAAACCACTACCATGATATACAATGTTATGTGGTGTTAAATATTTTAATTTTAAACAAATATCATTAATTCTATCTGTATAAAAATTACAAATTGTTTTTTGAATTTCTTCTGTCGGTATAACAAACACACGTGGTATCCTTCTACTAAATATTACATGTGCCTTTGTTAGCATATCCAACACATTTACTACAGACTTTGTCTTATCAAAATTACGTTTTTGTTTTACCCAATTTTTTTTAATATCTTTGCAAACATCAAATATTCTTTTTTTTTCTGCTTTGAAACGTTTATCCGAAAACAATAAACGCTGCAATACATCATATGCAATTGTTTTTAAGTGATGCTGTTGTACCCTAACTGTTGTACTGGAAGTTCGGTGGTATTCATGATTAGACTGATACGTATTTACATACTTTGGTTTTGCATAACGAATGCCAGTTATAGTACACGTCAAAAACCCATCTGAAAACACTTTTTCCGAATCACAACTGTCCGAACAAATGTGAATATCATTGTTGTGATTCATATAAACGTTTGTTACACGGCTGACAATATTATTATTTGTACACCAATGAGGATGTTTAGAACACCATTGATGACAAAAATGGTTCATCTTTTCATTCAAAAAGTGCAATCTTCCCTCTATCATTTGCCAACCTTCTTGATTTAATTTATGTTTTTTACACTCTTTTATCAACACCTCCGTACACGTCTTATTGTCAAATTTTTGATCCTGAATTTCGGAACTTAAAAAATCTGACCAAAGACTCATTGTTTACACTATTTCACTACTATACTCTGGTTCAAACGTTTGAAACCAATATATAGCATCAAATAAAATGTGGTGCATAGCAATCATAAAACCAGCACCAATACTCAACACATTATGAACATCCGACACGCCATTAATTGCAATTGCAAATGCACCAATAAGCAAAGAAGCTACAGCAGTAAGCCAAAGATTAAACAACAAGTAATGAGACTTTTTCTTATTTTTTACATCTTGTAAAGCAATAAATGCATATTGTGACGCTGAGCCTAGAAATAACGTGTAAGTACCACACAACCATGGTTCAATTTCAGAAGCAGTCCACTCAAATACAAGCGCATTTTCTATACCCCAAACAAACATGTAAAACAAATAAAAATAACTTATGACCGTCAAACACATTGATGCAATCCATGTCCAAAACCACCAACCACGTAAACCACCCCATAACATCTTTGCATTTGCATCTAATGAAAGAATGTAATACGAATAAAGAACTGGTAGACCACCAAATAATAATACCACAAAAAGATTAGAATTCATTTTATCTGTATAAATCAGCTTGTATATAGTTTATAAGAATAAAATGGATTATTTGCCACAATTAAAAGAACATAATCAAAAAATAAAATCAATATTAGAAGTATTACAAGAAACACACCAAGAGACAGATTTTACCACTATATTAAACTACATACATAAAACAGATTTACTATTAACTAGAGAAATTAATAAAATAACATTAAAAAAAGAAACACAAAGTAGAGCAAAACCTATCGGACAACATCTTTCTGAAAGAAAAAACATGTTACTCAAACACTAATTCATCGTATTCGTATGGTGTGATGTTTTCTACATTATCATTTGAATCTGCTTTTATTGGATCTGTGTTTACGTTAAACACAGCTCTTACAGTTTTATTTGATATATTTTTAACTTTTGAAAGAAATGTCCAACTAGAGTCTTTGTCATTTGAACACAATACAAAATATTTGTCAGTCTTGTGTATTTGACTATTGTAATCTGACGAAGTTGTTTTTAACAATGCATTATAAACTGTAAGTCTAACGTGTCGTTTTAAATACTTTTCCCATATTTTATATTCTTTTCCTTGTTTTGCACCTTGTTTTGCATTTACTTTACTTATTGGATAATGGACAAAATAAATCTCACGGTTATTAATGTTATTTGTATTTTGTTTACAAAATGGATTTAAACAGTTGTTGTTTTCCTTCATACCCCAGCAAAAAGCACATTTGGTATACCATGGGTGTGATTTTGTATCTTCAGCAACCTCTAGTGATGGATATATTACTGGTTTATTTTTATTACGAATGTATACAAAATATTTTGCAAATGCATGAGTATCATATGTTTTTGAAGATTTTCCTTCAAAAGCTTTTTTCCCTAGTACAAGTTGCTTATAATGAACTTTTCGATATTTGTTTGGAATGGCATTGTGAGATTTTTTACGATTTAATCTACCTTTAAATTGTATTAATGCACCTGGTAAAAGTTCAACTTCACATACATACTTTTGAGATTCCCTGTAACTCTTAAAATCCAAACCTTTTACTCCAGCTCTATTTACCATACAGAAATCATACACCCCATCACTAAACAATTCTACAATTTGTTTTCGTTCTTTTGCTTGCGTTTTACCGTCAATGGATTTTCCATGCACACCATCAAGTGATGGCATGTAATATTCCAAACTAGTCTTTTCCAAATGTGTATTTAGTTTTTCATGTTTATCTTTTTCCAAATATTCACTTAAAACTTGAAAAACATATGCTAATCCAAATAAATTTTTGTTTGTAAATTGCTTTTCTGATATTGGAACAGATTCTGTTGAACGTTGTAACAAAGTGGCAAATTTATTAATTTGTTTATACAAATCTGTTGCATTTGTTTCTGATACATCATCAACACCACTTATAATATTGTTTACATATAAACGAAATTGTTCTTGTTTGTTTTTTTCATCTTCGTCTTTATCATCCATATTTAAGCCACTATTTTTTTTTTGAGTAGTACCAATATTATAAATTCTATTTAATGTTAACTTTACAGCATTCCAAGATGTTTCTAGTTCTTTTTTGTTAAATTTAGGAATATGTTGTTTTGATCGAATGATAAAATCTTCCCTAATTTTGTAAACATGTGTATTGATTGAAAACATAACTATTGCTTGTTTTAAATATATTTGTAGCTCTTCCTTGGTTGGTTCTTTTGGTACTATTTGTTTTTTCAAATCTTCTATTAAAGTATCAATTTGTGTGTTTTTATCAAAAACGTGATATTTTTGTATGTTTTCAAAATCTTTTTTAATATCTTTCTTCACATTATCTTTATCTTCTTCTGCTTGACTCAACCAGTATTTCCACTTTGCTTTTTTCTTTTCTTCTATATTTTTTCTTATGCTTTCTATTTCCTTTTTGTTCTTCTTTGGGATTTCATCTTGCATTTTTAAATATTCTAAATTATTACAATTCAAAGGTTTGACATTATACATTTCAAAAGCCCATATAATAAAGTCAGAATGGTTTAAAAGTGAATTGTATATCATTACGTTGTGATGTTGTTTATATATTTTATGCAATGCATCGACAACCAAATATTGAATTTTAGCAGGTAAAATATTTGGTACAAAATATTTTGATGTTTTTTTAGTTATTTCCAAAGATAAAACATTATCACCATCTTCAACATCATAATCAACATCCTCTTCGTCTTTTGTTTCAAAAATACTTTTACTGAGCAAAATTTTATCTTCTTCACTTTCTATAAAGTCTTGAATTGTTTTATCTTTTGTATATTTATATTTTGATGTTAAATAATTTGTACCGGTATCAATTTCTTCAAACTCTATCTTTGTTCGTTTTACAAGTGGTTGATATGATTGTTTAATTTTTCTATCTGGAATTGTATTGCAGAAAAATACAACTGTTTCGTCCGCATCGGGGTAATCTAGTGTAGATTGTTTACCATTGTATTCGGTGGGATACAATTTTTCAAACATGTTACTCAATATGTTGACCTTAGTGTATTCAATATTTTGTTTTGTATCGTATGTTTTATCTTGATTTTTTTTTACAACAAAAATTTTATTTTCTGTATCAATATAAGAACGTTGTATTGAACCTAATGGAAAAGGTTCCATCTTTAATGTTTGGTTGATAATACCATTTTTTTTGTCAAGTACACTGTTGAAAAACCACATATTTTCATAACCACCTAATAATTGTCTGTATAATTGTTTTTGTGTATTTGCAATTTGAATTACACTATCCCCATCTATACTTGTCTTATCAACATTTGTTAATAATAATTGTATTAGGTCGCTTCTACTTTTTTTACTCATTTTTTTAAACCCCACTGATTTATTTTTAACAAAATTTAAACCTTTTACAATGTCTATTAGTTCCTTTTTTTTACTTGATGCATAAAAAACAACTGGCTTGTTTGCTAACAAACACCCATAAGAAAATATTTGTGATTCTAAATTTTCTGCAGAATAAAAAGGTGTTGCCGAACAACAAATAAAATGTTTAGATTTTAAAGTGTATTCAGACAAATGGCGAATCTCATCTTTTTTAATATTACTTGACACGACATCGTGGGATTCGTCTAAAATAACAATAGAATTATTCAGAGGAATTGAAGACGTAATTAGTTCATTGTCTATTGTTTCTTTTAATCGTTTTTCTATTGGTTGTTTTGTATCGTCAACTGCATCTAACAAACATTGTTTAAATCTACCAAACCCAAAACCATTTTTAATATCTTCTTTTATTTTGTTTACAACTTCTTCTATGACATCCTCTTTGTCACTTAAATTTACAAAGTTTTGAAAACCTTGTTTCAATTTTTCACCACGAATCCCTTTAAGCGCCTTGTATACGCTTTCTAAATCTTCTTTTAGTGCATTATACCATTCTTCCTTAGGTTTCTCATCGTTTTCCTTTATTACAGTGTACATTTTATATTCATTGTTTTTATTTTTTGTTTTTGTATTTCGATTGCCGTCAACATCATCATCATAATCATCATCGACGTCATCATCATCACTATTTCTCCTATCTTCATTTAACATTGATTGTGTCTTTATTGCGCTATAAACTTTCGGAATAAATTTATCTTTGACATTTACAATAAAAAACAAAACATGATTTCTGTACAAACGTAATAAACCATAAGAAAATGTACTGTAATGAAAAAAATTGTTGTTATCTTCATCTTCCTGATTTTCTTCGTCCACCTGATTTTCTTCGTCCACCTGATTTTTTATAATAAATGATTGTACTTCTTTCGTCCTATCGCACAAACCATTTTGTACTTCACTTTTTAAAATATTTTTTACATATACACATCGTATGTCATCAAATAAATGTGATGCTGCATTTTTATATATTAATTGGTTGTCTTGTTTTCCTTTTTTAGTAGCGTTAAAACCAATCATATCTGTTGTAAACTTCATATCTAATAATTGCACCTTATTGATAGCCTCTTCAAAGAGTTGTTTATTAATTTTTGATGCGTCACCGTTCGGAATTATTCGATTCAAATCTTTTTTATAGTTTCTTTTTTTTTTATCTCGTTGTCCTTTTCTTTCCGTCACATACATTCCCTGATTTCTAAAAGCAGCTTGCGATTGAAAAGACCAAGTTATTGTTTTTTCTTCCTTCTTTTCAATTACCATATCTTGTTCGTACGGATCTTCGTTTTCTTCTGTTGTCCTACTACTTCTAACTTTCCAATTATATGTCGCTTGAAATTTGCCAGCAGAATCGTATTTTCCGATATATGTATCTTTTTCATCTTTCCATTGCTGCATTAGTGCTGTATTTGGAGCAATGATATGAATATTAATATTGTTAATATCTTTTTCATTAAGTAAATTTACAGCTTTTTTATAAGCAAATAGAAGAGCATTGATTGTTTTACCGACACCCGCATCATGGTAAATAAGAATATTATCTTCATCTGATTGTAAAACTTGATTTTGCGGTCGTGATAATTCAAATTCTTTTTCTTTTTCATTCATTTTTTCACCTTTCCATTCTTTTGTAGTTGTGTCTTTTGTTCTAAACGTTAAGGAATCAAAATTTGTTACGGCAGTTGCTCCAAAACTACCTTCTTTTGTTTTCTCGTTGCAATTCATGTCTATTTGTAT
>TARA_B110000008_G_scaffold41251_1_pt1 | contig 23604 bp, 34 predicted proteins | sample TARA_B110000008 | Tara Oceans TARA_B110000008 (sample SAMEA4396496) | marine metagenome | biome: Westerlies Biome; feature: [DCM] deep chlorophyll maximum layer (ENVO:01000326); material: water (ENVO:00002006), including particulate matter (ENVO:01000060) such as... | depth 40 m
AATATCAAGCGAAAAGCCTTGTATATATCTGTCTGCATGCCCCATTCTGCCTTCTTAACAGTTAAAACTTTATCGCAAAAATTTTCACAATTATCCAGATTAACCCAAGTTGGTTCGGCTGAAAAAGTCAAAACTCTATTTTTAAAAGCTGTTGTTGTTTTCTCCGATATTCTAATACCCAAGCCTATAGCATTATATAAAGGGAGGCAACTATCTACTTCCATAGAACCAGATGTATCTACGAGTGCAACCATATTATTTAAATTAAAATTTTGTTTCGAATTATTCTCCCATTGTGAATTAATAGTATCTTTAATAAGCTGATTATCCTCAACATCTTGATATTTAATAGCATCTTTTACAAAATCATACATACTACATCTCTTACCTTTTATCGTTTCGCCTTTTTCTTTTTTATCATTCAAATATTTTACAAAATTCTCACGACATTCTTTTCTATCTTCATCATCACATCTTTCAATAATTTTACTTCCCGCTCTCTTTTGATTGAATAAACTCATTTTTTGTTTTGAGAACGTCACACTTGTAACCGTGTTAGGATCAATATTTCGCCAATTTTTATTACATTGTTTTATTTGGGTAGTATCTAAATACCTATTTAGAGTAGAACATATAGTTCTATATTCCTTTCGTGCCTTTCTATCTGCCCCTTTCCTTGTTTTATCCGTTTTTGCCGTTTGATAATATCGCGAAAACATATTTTTTACCAATAATTCATATAACCAACCAAATTTTTTAGATTTTTCTCTTGGTATCCATTTCGCCAATAAAGTTATATTTTTATTCGTTTTTGTAACCAATGTATCCCAATCTTGTTTTAAGTGATAATTCGTCAAATTAACCACATATTCAATAAAAGGATGTTCTTTATTTCCAGTCGCATCACGAATATAATTACATAAATACTTAATGTCCTTCCACGAACCCAAAGGTTCTTTTAAATCTGTATTAAGCATAATAGTTTCAAAAATATAATAAGCGATTTCAGGCTTGTAATCGTGCCAAACCTTTAACATCATATATGTTAAATCCCTTTCTCCTTTTGCCGCACAATCGCGTGTATTTAAAGTCATTTTCGCCAATAATATTAAATTCTCAATGTCGCCACTTTTCTCGATTAGTGTTGAAAATCTCTTTTCCAAATCAGACATATCTTTGGTTCTAACCAATTGAAAATAAAATTGGGAGAAATGTTCTTCAAAAGAAGATTCTGACCATGTGTATTCATGATGATTATTTTCACCAAGTTTTCTTTGATCTAAAGCCATTTTTAAACTCATATTAATTTAATAAAATAGGATTCTTTTAAATCAATTTTTTTTTGTTTTATTTTTTCTTTTACGAATTTTACACATTTTCTTTGTACATGGACTTGTACTCTTCCTTTCTTTATAAATAACATACAAACAATTAAGATCTTGAAATAGAGATATACTATCCTTCCAAATCAAGTCTTTAATATTGATTTTATCCATAAAAGAAAAATATTGAGGTTCTTTCAAATATTCCAAAACATTATCCGGTTTTAAATCAATGTTATATTTATGAATAGATAATAATGAATGCTTAGAATTTTTAAAAATACTATTTATTCTTAATAAAAATAACAACCTCTCCTTGCTTACCTTAGTGTCGTCTAAAATATGGTTCTCTTTCTTAACATGTCCTATCTCATTATTTAAATTAACATACAAATAATATATCCATATATTACGATTTTTTTCATAATAAAAATCATTATATAAGTTATCCTCTTCATTAATTTTATTTATCCAATCATCATCCATATCTAATAGACATTCGGTCATATTAAAATAATAAATTAAAAAAGTTATTTAATTTTAACTTATTAATATTCTTCTTCTTCTTCTCCTTCTTCTCCTTCTTCTTCGCTTTCAGTATAATATTGATATTTTTGAGCCATGGCTAAAGTTAATGCTATATCCTCTTGATTTTGTAATGAATTCCAATCGTTCTCCTCTTTGTCTTTTTTATTAACAACTTTTAATTTCTCTAATTCTTTATTTTTCTTTCTTTGTTTTTGAGTAGTCTTTGCACATTTGAATTGAGGTGTAAAACTAACTTCACCGGTTCCTACCTGTGAAAATTTACCTATTCTTGATTCAACTTTATTATTAGAGTAATCGCGCGAAGATCTTCTGCCTCTACCTCTGCCTCTACCTCTACCGAATTTATTTGATTTTGTAAAATTACCTGTATTATTCATGTTGCCCGACTTGCTTGATGTGAAACGGTTTTTATTACTGTTATCATCTGTTAGTGAGTCGAATCTACTTGTTGTTTTCTTCGGTGGTGCGTTCCTCGATACGAAAGCATTATTATTTGATGACGGTTTAAAGCTTTTAAATCTATCAGACATGTTTATTATACATTTTATACATTATTATTATTATATCAATTTTATAACAGATATAAAGAATATTTCTTTTAATATATTGGTCTTGGGCAGTAGAGTTTAGTGCGACCGTGGTCTCTTAACAGCGAAATAATAATTTAATTCTCTTATTAATAATTCTATAGTATAGGATTTCCAAGAGACAGAATATATAAAATTGAATAATTTATTATTCATGATTGATACATAATTATGAATAATAAAATAGATAACCTTTCATTATGTATTCCAAAGGTACATAAAAAATACACTTACAAACGAATATTCCAGCTTATAAATAAATATAAAATAGGAAAAATAGAAAATATAAAAATAATTCCTTACCATAACTCACGACACTTCAATAAAGTAATAATTCATTTTGAATATTGGATAAATACTAAAAAAAATTTAGATATTTACAACCATATTAATAAAGGGGGAAATATAAAAATTTTGTATGATGAGCCTTGGTTTTGGAAATGTTTTAAATATATTAACAATGAACGATAACGTTGTTAATAATAAAATTTTCTGTAATTGGAACAGCCATTATATAATTATTATGTCTATCGTATTGAAAATTAGACATACTGATTGATGTACGTATCATTTTTGGCGTTACAATTTTTTTGTTTTCATAAAAATTCATTCTTTCTTTTGTTTTTTTTGATGTAGGTTTTTTATCTCCACTGGACAATAGGTAGTATAAAACCTTTTTCTTTCTACCCTTATCAATTTTTTCACCATGAACTTTACATAAATGTCTGTCCAGATGAATTTTCTGTGCGAATCCCCTTTCACATCCTGGATGCATACATTGAAAAGGTCTATCGCATTCTTTTGTGTGTTTTGCTAATATGTGATGTTTTAATGTTATTTTTGGTCCCGTTGTTGAATAATCACAATGTGGACATAAATGAACAACATTTTGGGTTTTTTTGTTTTTTCTATAATAGTTTGAACTTTTACACATGGTGGTATCTTACTTTTAAAATAAAAAAAAGCTGTCTCCTGTCTTCCCTGTGTTGATGAACACAGTTTTAGTTTTATATAATTAAGCAAATGTATCTTCCACGGATGGGTCATAGGCGTAATACACACTTCCCGTCTCCATGCTATTTTCCAAACTTTCCCTATCGTTCTTTGGACTACCTTGAGTTCCCCTCGCCAATATAGGGTCATCTCCTACCCTTGTCGCAACATCATTCTTGTTCTCAATGAGTTCCTTGGCTTGCTGATTCTCACGTTTGCGCTTAAGAAGTTCATCACCTTGAGTCGTCTTCTTGAGGTTCATAACGCCGGTTGGGAAATAATTCACATCCTCCTTCTTAGGTTTTTCCACATAGCTTACACCTACGTGCCAAAACCACGGCTTACCATTCTCATAGCGTAAGTGAATCTGTTCTCCTCTCTGAAGTTGATCCAAAATCTGCGCTGTTCTCACGTTCCAATTCCATGAGCCTTTACGGAAATGAACAAACGCTTTCTTATGGTCTCCATAATGAATAACATCCACGCGTTCTACGAAACCCCAATTCTGTTTAATGAAAACACCTTTCACACGACGGTGAGTAATGTTATTAAACAAACGTGGGATACATAGCGAAATACCATTCTCCACATTGCTATTCACCGCAAAATGCTCGTTTTGTTCCACGAAACTCTTTTCCGTCATTTTCTTATTTGAAGTATTTGATTTTTTTTGGGTTGATTGATTTGTAATTGCTGACATGTTTAACTGTTGATTGCTGTTTATGATTTAATATACATGATTAAAAACGAATCAATTTTTCAATATAAAGTACCTTGAGAATGTCCCTTCATAAAGTATAATATTCTATTATTTAATAATAAATATGTATATACTAACATGCCTATATTTCAAAATAAACATATTGAAATATCAAAAAAAAAAGATTCTTTTATTTTAAATATTAAACAAACAGAAAATAATAAAAAAGCCTCCCGGTTTTGGGAAAAAACATCTTCATTAATCGATTATCAAAAGAAAACTAATATTCAAATCCAATTTGATGCTGATAGTATTGAAACTTTACCTTCTTTGTTAAAAACAAAAAAGAAAAAATTATCTTATAGGCACTGTGAATTATTATTTAAAAACTTCTTATCACAAATTAAAAGTTTAGAAAAAGACGGATTTGGTATTGTTAATTTAGATTTAAACGATTTTATTATTATTAATAAAGAAGGAACGAGATATGATAGCTGTATCATTTTTATTAATGTGGAGAAATTTCATAAACTTGAAAATAATCATTTTAATTTAAAAAAACCAAGTCAAATATCAAAACTTATTGGATCCAAATTCGTTTCCCCCGAAGTTAAAAATATTAAAGATATACCCGCCAAAATACATAAAAAAACCATTTTTTATTCTATCGCAAAATTGATAACTTTCTGTATAAATGATGAACATAAATTAGATGAAAAGGCCGATTATGAATTATCTTTAGAATCCATATCCGAAAGTAAGTTATATTATGGATTAATGAGATGTATTGAAAATAATCCGCACGAAAGATATTATTTATATATTTAATTAATATATAATGTCCATCTACATAATGGCTAAAAAAGCAAAAATGAACAAGAAAAGAAGAGAATATAATGCTGTTAATCCTTTCTACTTAAATATGACTCATACCGGCCGAAATATTTCATCTTGTAACAATAATTCGCCCACACCAGCACCGCAAATTTGTTATGGTCAATATTTAAAAAAAAGAGTTCGCGAATATGTTGAATCCAATGTTAATGTTAATCATAAAAGAATGCCCGATTTTACAGCCGCACAATATACAGCCAATAAAACCTCCAGAGCCATACAAGACCAAAAATGTTGTCCCTCTGAAGCAGTTAAATGTAATAATAACTGTGAAGGAAATTTAAAAGGCTTACCGAATGTTACGAAAGATTTAGGATACAAACCATCCTCATGGTTTATTGCTAAGAAAAAAGCAGATCGCGTTTGTATGTGTAATCCTGGTGTTGGGTCAAATACATATGAAGCACCATTATATGGTAATAGACCTTATAAATGTCAATAATTATATACCATAATGAGTATATATATATTTATCACATACTTTACTAAACTTATATAATGTATGTTTTTCTTTGTACAATCTACTTTTACATTGTGGACAACAAAATACATTAAACTTATATTTTTTATCTTCAATCAATATCATTCTATAATAATAGGTTTTACTTGTTATCGTATAACAATTAAAACACGCTTGTAACCACCCTTCCTTCGGTAAATGCGATTTTTTAAAAATATCTATCTCTTTTACTTCACTCATCGCTGTTATATTATCAAAATTTAGTAATATTTTATACTATACGCAATATATAAGATGGATAATTCAGCATTTGCTATATTTAAAAAACTGCTTGATGATAAAAAAAAAGAAGAATATATAGGTGACACTCCAGTTGATACTTCCCCGATGTTTAATGATAATGGAGTAATGACAAGAATTCAAAGGGGTGGTAAGGAGAAGTGGAAGGGTTATGTAGTAAGTCTCAAAAAGCTAACAGAAAATAAAAAGCCATCAACACGCAAAATTTACAAAAAAGTTAAAAATAAAATCAAAGAAATAAAGAAAAAAGGTACGCGAAAACAAAATAAAGAGTTAGAAGCATGGAAATTACAAGAAAAAGGGTTAAGTAAAAGAATTGGTATAATGGAAAAAAATACTAAAACGTCCAAAAAAATAAATACGGCTTTTTCGGGAAAAAAGACAATGGTTAAAGGAGTACAAAAAACATTATTACTTAGGGAATTGAAAAAAGCAGCCCCAAAATATTCAAATAGTATATTGAAATATGATTATTATAAAGATAAGTTAATTGAACATAATAGTAATGTGCTCTCCACTGTTGATAGTCCAAAAAAGAGTGCTTTCAACATGTTACAAAAACCTAAAAAATATAAAGTTCCTGATTTTTTATGGGATATATGGGCTACGCATCACTTTGTTACAATTATGGAAGGAGACCCAATCAAATATAATCCCGCGGAATTGTTCGACACTATAAAAAAAATTCCATTTGATACATTAGATGGGTTTCGTACCCGTACTAAAACACATAAGAAATATCCTAATGCAATCGATTATGATAAATTAAAAAAAAGTGTAGGAAAAGCACTCATTTGGTTGAGGGGTAAAACCAACAAAACATGGACATATAAACAAAGAGAAAGGATTTGGGTTCAAAAAGGTGGTAGACGTAGAACACGTAAAAGAAAAAAGAATAAAAAAAGAAGATGTACAAAGAAAAAGCGTCGTTGATTATATTAATTTATCATTAATTAATATAATGAGTTTTGTAGATAATTATACAATAACATTACCTCAAAATAAATTAGAGTATTATCAAAAATGGGAAAATAACGATGTTTTCAAGAAGATTCATGTGGGTTTCGTGTTAGAAAAAGAAAATTGCCTACTTAAACAAGTTTCTGGAGGTAATCCATTAGATAAATATAATGAGGAAGATATAAATACGGTAATAGGCATAGATGGATATCTTGACCAATTACACAAGGCAGGGATATATCATGGAGATATAATTTCAGGTGAATTGGATAAAAAAACAAAAAAATATACAGGTTTAAAAATAAATGTAGGTAACATTTTGAAAGATGATAAGGGCAAAATAAAATTAATAGATTTTGGACCAATAAATGAAAATGAAAAAAGACCGCACAATGAGTTGATGGAAATTGAGAAAAAAATGTTGGAACAAGTGCGAGAAGAAGGAGTAACGAAAACATATTCACCTGAAAGAATACACTACACAAAATTAAGTGCCAGTGAAAAAAAAAGAAGGAGGGAGGAAGATAAAAAAGATGATGATGACTTTATGCCTGGTTATGGTAGTGATGATAGTGATGATAGCTATGGTTCTATACCTTCTCCACCGAAAGTACCACGAGGAAATAATAGTAATAATGTTAAGGAGGACCCGGCGGTTAGAAGCTTGTTTGGTGGGAAGAAAAAGAGACGTAGAACTAAAAAGAAAAGAAAACGTAAAAGAAAATATACAAGAAGAAAAAAGAAAAGAAAAAGAAGACGTACAAAGAAAAAGCGCCGAAAACGTCGTTAAAATGCAACAAAATTATGACGATGAATATATTTAGATGATATGATAGCTCCTATCATACCAAACACTACTAAATCTCTCCAATCCTTAGGTTCATAAACCATACTACCCAAGTAAGTAGAAGCTGTAGTGCTTACACCTATAATACTTGAAATAACAAATTTATTTAATTGGTAATAGGACATATATTATAAGTTAATACTATTATTTTATATTGTAATAGGATAATATATGGGAAATATTTTATATGGTCGCGACTTGAAAGCTGAATGGCAAGAACAAAAATATATAAGAATGGATAATTATTTGAATCAAAGAGATAAAGTAGATTTACGGAATGTAATTAGTCATTTGGAAGAACATGGATTTTGTAATAAAGTAGATTTAATGAATAATCATTCAGTTGAAAATAAAGGAAGGAAGCAATCTTTATTATATTCAGACAATTTTAAAACGGAAACTCAGGAAGAAGCAAATAAATTGGATAATTACTTTGACTATGTAACAATGAATTTGAAACCGATATTGATGCCAAAAATAAGAGAACTGTTTAAAATGGTAGGGTTGGATAAATTTAGGATTTTAAGAATGACGATTCACTATATACCTCCAGGAGAACCGGAACAACAAATTCATCATGATGGTCATCCGTGTGATGATATATTTTATATGAGTATTCCTTTACATGATACAACGAAAGAGATGGGACAAACTATATTATATAACGATAAATATGTTAAACAATATAGGAAAGAGTTTAAACCAGAAAGCTTGGAATATTATAACCAAGTGGAAAGTTTTATAGGAATGCCTGAGGGAGAAAAGAAAGAGAATTTTAAAAAGGCACGCGACGACCGTCCTATGAAATATGGAGATTGTATATTTTATAGAGATATTACGTTTCATCATGGTGCGGCGAACAAATCAAAAATAACAAGAAAGTATTTACATTTATTTTTAGCGGTTCCAACAACGAGGTGGATGGATTTTTTTGAAGTGAAAGATAAGGGTGTTTTTATGGTGAATTCATTTCAAGAAATGATGGGATTAAATAGAGTATTGAAATCGATAAGATAATTTTAATATTAAATAATAAGAAAATTATTTAATATTAAATCATTGATTACTGTTTGGGTTTAAAGTATGATTATTCGTGATAATTGCTGTATCCAAACATTAATAATTAAGAAATCAATCGTAATCTATATCTCTATAGATTCATGACATTGAAATCTTATACGGGAATCTTAAATGGTTTGTGATTTTAGTTTTTACAAAGCTTGACTTGCGCAAGTCTCGGCGATTTCACCTCAGTTTGATAACATTAACATCGTGGGGGCTACCCAGGATAAAATAATTATCGTTCTTTGTTACTAACTAAAATCAATTCTTAACGCAACCACCGCACCACTGAGATAGGGGTATGATGTTGGTCCTTCATCATAACGTTAAGTAGTTTTAACCTCCACATGTGACCAATTCTCCAGACATATATGTCCTCATTTCTCTACAATGCTTCATTGGTTTATAAATTTGCGAATAAACACAAATTTGATCCTGTTTTTTTTGTTTGCTGTTATGATTCCCAAATGAATATAGGTTCAAACCTTTAAATCAATTTTATAAACATATATTATAAATGTCTGAAAAAGAAGTAGAAATTAAAGAAACGGAATCTGTAAAACAAGAAGAAACCAGGGAAGCAGAACCGGTAAAACCAGCAAGGAAAGAACTGGTAAGAAGAGGCGCAAAATCAGAAATTATTTTAGTAGAATTGAAATCTGTTAGCGATGAAACATCGCCAATAAAAGCAGAAGATGTAAAAGAAATGGGTAAAAAAATAATAGAATTATTCCCAAATGGCGTTCAATTAGAAAATTTGGTTGAAGCTACCATTATTACATTAAAAGAAGTATCAAAATTATACAAATTAAAATCCGAACATAAAATAGATTTAATCGTAGATATCCTTACTTATGTTATTGATAATACAGATGCTGGTTCTTTAGAAATATTAGACCCTATATTAAAAAAAATGATACCAGGAATTATAGATAATCTTCTACAGGTTGAAGACGGTAAATTGGTAATAAATAAGAAAACCTTTAAGAATAAGTTATGCTGTTTTAAAAATTGATTTAAATATTTATTAATAGTTTATTTAAATCAATGAATAATACTTGTTTAAATCATAAAGTATTACCATATGAACCAGGGAATTGTGATTGTTGTTTTACTGAAAATGTGAAAGTAAAAGTGTGTCCATCAAATAATAAATGCGAATATGCGATGTGTGAAAAATGTATTAAAAACCTTGAAGAAAAAACAAAAACTAATAAATGTCCCGCGTGTCGTGAAGAAATAATAACTATAAAGGAGATTGTTTTGGAAGAGCCAGAAACTATAGAAAACAATATTAGAATAACATGGACATTAAATATTTGTTGTTGTTTTTATTGTATTTATGAAATGAATCAAACAAATTATCCAACAACAACCGCTTGGTTAATCTGTTTTCAAAATTCCACTTGTTGTATATATAATTATTTTCGCATGGGGAGCAAACCAAAAAAAGCTCTTGCTTTCACCGCAATTTTGCATTTGATTTTAATACTTCTGGGAAGAATAACTTATGCTATATGGTATGATGAAAAAACTATGGCTGATTTTTGGTGTATTTGGTGGTTATTTATTGTAAAATCGGTTGTAGGATTGGCCATATTGTTTTTATCTATATTTATTATTGTGATAGGTCTAACATGTTTATGGAAATGTTGTTGTGTGGAAGACGATTGTTCAGGGGATTATTAATGAGCATACATAGCTGTATAATCGCGTGCCGTTATTTCGTACGCTGCTCTATTATTTGTATATTGGTCCGCAATATCGGGAACTAGTGGGTCGTCAGGATTTGGATCATTCAATAAAGAACAAATAGACAATAAAACCTTGGATATGGTTAATGCGGGACTCCATTGGTCTTTTAAAATATCTAAACAAATACCACCCGAACTATTTATGTTTGGATGATATATTCTGGTAGTAAATTTACATTTTGGAGGTTTAAATGGATAGTCTTGAGAAAAAAGAATATCTAAATGAAAACTACCACCTTCATATGGAGTACCTACTGGACCGATTAAAATAGCTTCCCAGTGGAAAATATCATCTCCTACAGGACCGGCACTACAGTTTAAAGGTGGGTCTTCGATAAGTTGTTTTAATTCTTTTGATATGCGTGAAGCAGTTCCATGTGAACTCATTTAAAAAAATACGTTACCTTGTTTTTAGGTAGTTTTTTTAATTAATGTTGGCTTCAATATCTTGAATGTTTGTAGGAGAATGGGGTCTTTCCTCAGGAAAGTTAATTCCCATTGAGCGGAGAATAGCAATCCCCCAAGGTGTAACAGGTGTAGTATAAGTTTCTGGACCGAATTTATCTGCTACTTCGCCTACCTTATCCGTGTCATTCATATGAATAGCAATAAATGCTAGAATAACTGGTATTGCGTCATGCTTTTCTTGAGTTAAAGTGGGTGGCTCATCTTCGTAAATTGTTATTAAAGCATTATATAAATTATTATATGCGGTTTGTTGTTCTGTCATCTTTATTAATAATGTAAATTACATTGTTAATGAATCAATTTTAATCATGTACAAAGAAAAAAGGTGTGTATAACCTTCTCTTTTTTTTATTTATTTTTTTATTTTTTATTTTTTAAGTTTTAAGTTTAAATATATATTTACCACGCACTATTGTCGGTTTCTGGTCGTCCGAAGCTATCCAATACGATTTCTTCTTCATTTTCGCTTTCATCTTCGCTATCGACGGCGTCAGCCCAGGCCCCAATATAGGTTGGGGTTTTCTGGATGTGGGCGTAAGCTTCCTTAACGCTAAGGAGAGGGGTCATTTGAACCTCATCTTCTTTAAGCTGCTCTTCAACTGCTAACTCCTGCTTCATGTTAGCGAGCCGTTGTTGAATAGCTTCCTTATTAAGGTCTGGCTTTTTAGCCCAACTACCTGCTGCTGCCTTAGACTTCACAACCTTAGGTAGAGCTACGACCTTTCTTGGCGTATCGTCTTGCTCACTTAAGGCGGCGAATGGATTGCTGGAATCATTACGCTTTACCGTAGGCATAGGGCGGGGGTTCTGCTGCTTACCAGCAGTCATAACCCATCCCTTAAGGTTACTTTCGGTTTGGCGAGGGCGGCGTCTCCAGCGGTTAGCACCACCAGTCATACGCTTGCGACTGTTCTTGGCCTTAAGAACAGGGCAGTGAGATTTCGCGTGACCTGTCTTGTGACAGTAGCGGCACTCATTACTTAAAATGGTAGGGCATACGACCTTACCATCTTTACCAGGCTTATCCTTCGGGTAGTGAGAGGTGAACTCTTTTTGAGTTTTACCGGCATCTTTACAGAATTTACAGAATCCCATGATTAAATGTTTTGATTGTTTGTTGGTTATTGTTTTGTTTAGTATTGAAATAGTATTGATACTGGAGCTTGTTGAATGACTTAACATATAGATTGAAATCCAATCAATTTTTCAATATATTTTCAAGGTACCTTGAACCTTGTGATTTGGATAGTGTTGCGATTAGGGTTATAATATACCTTGTGAAATAATGAAAAATTGAAAAGTTTTTTCACATGTCCATCAACACATTCTACTACTTATTATAATACAATTATAACCTAATCATAACACAAACACAAATAACATACAAATAGCATTATGTCTAACGGATTTAGACAGGCACGCATGATCAGATATGACCGTTGGATTCGTAACAAAAATCTAAAATCCATTACATACCAGCGTAAGGCTGTAGAGTGGGCGTTAGAACGCGAACTTCGTAATACAACGGATACCAGAGGTGGTATCATAGCAGATGAGATGGGCATGGGTAAAACTTACATGATGTTGGGTGCTATTATGGCTAACCCTAACGCTGGCGTAACATTACTCGTTGTGCCTCCTGCTCTATTAGCGCAATGGAAGGATATCATCACCAAGTATTTGTCCAATGTCGATGGATTTCTCATTGTATACCACGGTTCAAAAGCCAAACAAATTGATTTATCTCAGGAAGTATTTGACCTCATAGGAACGCGCATTGTATTAACCACATATGGTATGATGGCCAATAGAAAATCACGAGGACCTGGACGAGGTTACACATCCCCTATTTGGGCGGTTAATTGGTATAGAACCATTTACGATGAAGCCCATCACATGCGAAATCGTAGGTCCAATAATTGGATTGGCGCCAAAATGACTAACTGTAAAATCAGGTGGTTATTAACAGGAACCCCTATTCAAAATTATAACAGCGATGTTCATTCGTTAATTAATTTGATAGATGCTACACGCCCATTATCCGATTTATGTTTACATAGGGATAAAGCCAGTGTGGGGCTTAAACTTCCACCAATTAATACTTATATTGTTGATGTTCCTGTGGATGATATGAATTTTAATGAGGCGAATTTGATTAACCAATTACACGCCCGCTTACCATTTGCCGACATTACAATGGATAATGTAGATGAATATATTCAATTGTTTGAAGGTAAAGGTATATTCCCATTACTAACAGCAGCGAGACAGGCTTGTTTATATCCGCGATTGTTGGTTGATCGGTGGATTAAGTTGATCGCCACCGGGGATATTGATGGCGATATTGAAATGCCGCCTATTAACAGTCACGCTAAATTAGATGCTATTGTTAATACTATTAACAGCAGAGATAAAGCCGCTCAAAAAATCGTATTCACTCATTATTATGGCGAAACAGATAGATTGGAAGCCCTACTACGTAACTCCGGTTATAACGTTGGTAAGATTGACGGTAGGACTAAGGCTAAGCAGCGTAGAAATTTGCTTAATAGTGGTGATAAACATTTTAATTCATTAGTATTAAACCGTTTATTTAAAGGGAGACAGTTGGATGTAAGGAATAAAATTCAGGAATATTTGGCTACACCTGATATACTACTCCTACAAATTAAAAGCTGTTGTGAAGGCCTTAACTTACAATCCTACCGCGAGATTTACTTCACCAGTCCTCACTGGAATCCTGCTACTGAAGACCAAGCAGTAGCCAGAGCTCATCGCATCGGTCAAAAAAATACCGTTGAAGTTTTCAAATTTGTTACAACACTTTCTCCAATTGAAGGTATTCAAAACAACTTCTCATTGGATGAATATTGTTTATTAATACAAAAGTGTAAGAGAGAGTTGATGAGCGAACTCAAAACCAAATGCACTAACCATTTATAAAAATCAAAAAAAATAGAAAAAAATAAAAAAGAGAAGGTTATACACACCTTTTTTCTTTGTACATTACTCCAAATAATTCTTCAAAATAAATTCAACATATTCTCCAGCTTCTTCATGTGTATCGAAATATACAGCATAATTATATTCCCGATTATTCATTGGAAATGTGAAATAATATTTTTTTACGTCCTCCATCCATTTGAACGTAATCTGACGTCTAAAATCTTTTTTATCCATATAAGACCATAAATTACATCTATCAAAATAATTTGTAATAAAATCTTTCTTTATAATTCGTTTTTCGCTTGACGCATACATATTTATACCTTCAATAAATATGTATCACTTTCTTTATATCATTTATTTTAATTCTTCCAAAAATGCCCCCCATTAGAAGCAAATTTTAATGTTTTTCTTTGTACCTTTTCATTTTTATATTCAATATCAATATTCATATATAAATGTTTTATATTTACATTGAATAACTGACATATAAGTAATAAAAAAGAATCACACGAAGAACATAAATGACCTTGGTTAATACCATTAATATTATAATCTTTAATAGCAATAAAATGTTCTTTCATTTCTTGTTTTGTTAATTTTTTACCGTTCCATGTTACATCTTCAATTTCAACATTATTATTTTTTAATAAATCTATCAATTGGCGACGATTTAAACGATTGTTGCAGCCAACTACCTGGAAATCACTCGTATCCAGAGCTTGTAAAATTCCATCCCAGAAGCACGTCATGTTTCTGTGTACTTTATGCTAATATTTAAAAAAACACAAATATTTTTATGCTGTGTTTATGGTATTAAAATGCTACAATATCCTTGAATCCATCCGGCAAACTTTTCAACCAAAACACCTTTTTATCTAACTCTCTCCTATTTTTTGGTTTATGAACCCATATCGAAACATAATCTTCTTTATTTAATGTTCCTCTTGGTTTCGCACCAAAATCACCATAGTAACAATATGCTACTGGCCCATGTTTATTTGCTCTGATATTCCATTTATCAAATATCATTCCAGCAAATAAATGTTGCCATCTCCAATCACTACCAACACCGACACCTTGGTGTTTATATTTTTGCCCGTGATATTTTTTGAACTGAGCATATAATTCAGCACCTTGTTCAGCCGTAATACCTATAAATTCTTTATTATGACGTTTTATATAATTTATCATAGTAAGTAATGGTAGAATATCATGTTGTTCTTTTACAGTAGCCAACAACATTTTCCATTGAGTTGCTGGAAACTGATTTCTATTTTCAACTATAAAACGGTCCAACTTATGTTTTGGAATATAACTGGCTGGCGTCCAATTTTCCTCCTGGTGTTTAATCCATTCTTCTGGATGCTTTTCGCTATAGCATTGACTACATAAATTATTAAAATTAGGATTTGGAAACCATTTCTGGCATTCGCATTTTACTTCGTATTTTTTACCGTTTCTTAGATTCATGATTATATTTGAAAAACATAATCATAAAAAAACCAATCAATTTTATTTAAAAATGTATTTCGCTCATATTTATTACCTTGATATTAGGTGGTTGTTCAATCCCCCATTTTTCAAAAGGATTAAATAAAAAATGCATTATTTTCTTTGTACCATCACTTACAGTTTCTTGAAAGGAGATTTCGTCCAAAGTATATGTTTCATTAGGTTGATAAATAGTATAATCATCCAAAAGGTGAGTACATTCGTTTGTTAGATGACTTTTACCATTATTTCCACCTCCAAATAAAATAATACTACTATTGTTTTCATATACACATTCTAAAAAAGATGTTTTCGCCATAAAATATTTATGTGCATTATCCATAACGCGACCGGTTTCATTTACCATTTTTATAATAAAATAAGTTATATTTAAATTATTTAAACTTCAAAATATATTCTTGGTTCTTCATCAACTTTATCACCAAAAAAATTATATTTTTTTATACATTTACAACATCTATCACAGTTTTTTTTGTTATGTGCGCTCATATAATATGCACAAAGGGTTATACCAATTAAATACAAGGCAATTATTATAATAGCTATAACAGTTTTTGCGGTTTCCTCCATTAATTTAATAGTAGAGAACTTTTTAATTGGTTTTGTTAATCTATTTCGATAGTACCTGAAGTCACAAGGGCAACGATGTAGGCGATTTCAACAGCTACGATAAAGAACATGGTTATTGCTTATATAATAAAATTAAGGTTTAATTCAATTTTATATAAAATAGCCCTTGATATGTTTTTTTGCGTAACATTTTGAAGCATAATGACTATTTCTACCACATCTATTACACTTACCTTTACTGGATTTTACTTTCTTTTTTTTTATTGGTTTCCAACGGTCATCCGGGTCAACGCCAGAATAACCCCCCAATCCATCAAATGTTCCATCCCTGGAATTTACACGACTGGTTGATTCTTGATATAATTCTCCTTCATACCATAAATATCTTTCGCCATCAAATTCATAACCACCCTCTTCTTTACCCTTAAAAGCTTCTTCTAAGTCTTCCATTGTATATTCTTCATCGCTTTCACTTTCATAATCACAAGACATATTCAAATAATTCAAATGTTTTGAATAATATTTTGATTTTGTATTCGTTTTATTTGGACAATCTCTTATAAAATGCCCCTTTTTATTGCAATATAAACATTTGTTATTCGCGTGACTAACTTCTCTCGATATACAACTAATACTTTCGGATTTTAAAGTCATTTCACAATAAGAACCTCCGCGCACATTTTCTATGCCGTGTCTATCCATATAAATTTTTGTCCATTTATCTTCATCATATTTATCACAATTATCTATAGTTTTTTCTAATTTTAAGACTTTGTATTTTTTTGTCCAAGCCGAACCACGCCCCGACATATGTTCTTGTAGTCTATCGGTAACATCTTTATTCGTAGTTCCTATATAATACTTCCCTTGTTTTAATCGGAGAATATATAAATTCATAGTGTTTAATTAAATTAATTAATATAGCTTTAATATAATTATTTGATTCAATTTTACCACAGGTTTAACTTTCATTTTTATTATAATATATTTGTGTATATGATAATAAAAGTTTTGATAGGATTAATTGTTTTAATTGGTGGATATTTTATATTTTTTCATATGTCTACGTCAGAACCTATGACGGGTAATATATCAGACCGAGACCCTTCAAACAAAGCTAATTTTATGCCTTCTAATAAATTTGCGGGTGCTAAAAAAGGTTATGTTTTTAAAATGGATGATAAAGGATTAGGATATTATTTAGACTACAAATCAATGTGAAAATAATTATACTTTTCTTTTCGTTCCGTGTATATAATCCAACCATTCCCTACCGTAATTACAATTGAAATATTTATGATGATTTACATGATGATCGGAATACCACCAATTAAATATTGGAGAATTAATAAATTTAGGTTCGTGATGAACAAATCCATTTAAAAAACAATACAAATTACCAAGTAATAAAGCTTTTATAGATATTATTGGATAAACTAATATATAAATTATTAATCCACCTATACCACTAACATAATTTTCTATTAAATCGGCATGATATGTTGTTTTCCATGTTGGTTCTGTATGTTCGTGGTGCTTTTTATGATAAGAATAAAGATATTTGGTATGCAATAATCTATGAAAATAATAAAAAAAAATATCGTATGAAAAAATAACGATGATAATTTGTAAGTAAATATTCATTATATTGGTTGAAAAATAATATTTAAGTCGTTAAATATTATTAGTTAGCCCCCGGTGGGGATCGAACCCACAATCCCCTGATTAGAAGTCAGATGCGTTATCCATTGCGCTACGGGGGCAAGGTGGAGACTGGAGGAATCGAACCACACATTTCGCGAAAAGCATAATCGCGCACATTACCAAATGCTAAGTCCCCAGGTGTTTTACTTGTAAAATTGAATTAAAATAAAAATAGAAGTTGAACGCAAATACTAAAATAATCATGGGTAATATCTGTGCTTCTGAAAGAAATAAAGAATGTTTATATGTGGCTAAACAACCACGGAGCGTAATTGCCGAATTTGATAACTGTTTAGTTTATAGTAAAAGAAAGTGTTCTACAAAAAAACAATTGGTAAAAAAGAAAGCAAAGTTAATAAGAAGAATTGATTCAATAGACCAAAGATTAAGTGATGGTGATTATTAACACCTTATGCCAGCTGTGGGATTCGAACCCACGCCTCCGAAGAGACTCGATCTTAAGTCGAGCGCGTTAGACCAACTCCGCCAAGCGGGCAAGTGCTGCTGTTAGATGTAATCTAACGAAATTCTCAATGAGGGACTTGAACCCCCGACAAAGGGTTAATAAGACCCCTGCTCTGCCAACTGAGCTAATCGAGATGAGGCAGTTTTTTATTTCACTACAAGGTAAGTTAGAGAAATCTTTTTAAATTGTTTTTATAATATATATGTCGTCGTATAACAAGTTACAAATAGAGTGTATTATTTGTTTTAATAAAATTAATAAAACAAAAAATTTAAGAACATGTACTACTTGTGGAGGAAACTATCACAAACAATGTTTAAAAAATTGGTGGAATAAAAGTCCGAATTATAAAAACATTTGTCCAACTTGTCAAACAAAATCTATATATGTACAAAGAAAATATTGGTGTTGTTTTAATTAAATATTAAATATGAACTATATTTATGTTTATCGTTGAAGATGTATGGAAATTAATAAAAGAATATTTATTTCACGATATAAAAAAACAAGGAAAGCATTTAAAAAATGATAAAAATATCCATAAATATAATTCTATATTGAAAACATTACCAAAAATGTATATACCACGCACAGGACCAAGAATAGTATATAATAGTTTTTTTTCAAACGATTTTAGGATTGTAAAATTTTTATATCATATTTATCATAAAACTTGGAAAAGAAGTAAAACAATTATAGAATATGCTAATTATAAACATTTTTATTGTGTAGGCAAGGATATTAATCACGAAATTATAAGTTACGATTATCGTAATAATATTAAATAAACTAATTAAACAGATTAGTTCATTTAAAATAAATGAGTTGTTTTAAAGCATGTTACGATAATTTATCCTTCTTATCAGCACACGTTGCAGCAAAAATGCGAGATGATTTGTTAACGGGAACAGAACATAGTTATAAAGTAACCCCTCAATGTGTTACCCCACAACAACAATTTATAATGGAGAATGCTAAGGCACAAGAAATTAGCGATGATGAAAAGAAAGCAATAGTATTAGCTGACCCAAAATTTGGAATGTTTTCTTTGTACAAGTATCATATAACTCGAGGTTATAAAAATGAAGTATTGAAAAAAAAGAATGCTGTTTATTGTTCTCATATATTTTCAAATTTAGCCTTCTTACCTATCATCATTTTCTTGTCACAATGGGCTATTTATATAGCATTAATATCAGATCAAGTAACAAAATACGAATATGATAATCTTTGCCCACAACAAGCTAATTGGATGGAAAAATTAGTAATGTTTGGAGCAGCAGGCATTTATTTTACGAAATCTTTCTTTCTATGGGATAACTTAACTGATAGAACAAGATTAAATAAAATGATACCGGCGGCAGATACTTGGACTATGTTAGATACATTTCAAGAATTTGGATTTAGTTTATTTACTTACGGGGCAAATATTTGGATTATTTTTGCCGGTCATAATGTTAGCGAAATGGTTTTGGATTGTGTTGCTATGGAATTTTTAATGCAATTGGATAATGAATTTGAATCGGTGTATTTTGATTACCTTCCTGAAGCTGCTTCAGATATATATGATAATGTATTTATTACTTACACTGAAAACTATAAATTATTAGAAAAGAAAGATAAAAGATGCAGTTTTTATTGTCTCCATTGTTTAACTTTCATCCCATTTAAAGGGTTATTAATATCATTACTGTTATTTCCATTATTTTGTTTATTTATGATGGTGTATGGACCTTTATGTAAATAAATATAAAGATTAATTTTTATTAATATTTATATGAACGCATTAGCACAAAACTATTTCTCTGGACCGTGGTATCAAAACGAAGGACCAACCGTTGAAGAAATGAAAAAAGAGATCAAAGAAAAATTTATGGATACAGGACAATATTCAACTATATGGAAAAAAGAACTCCCTTACTTATATTTAAAAGCAATAAATGATACTATTGAAGAACTAAAAACTTGGCCTCTGGTTTCGTGGAGAGGATGGTGGAGTACTAAAGAGTATAAAGAATTCGCTATATTTGAAAAAAGTGAAATTAAATACAATGAATATATGAAAATAAGGGCGAATAAACAACTTATTAGACTATTAAATCCTTATATAATCCATCGCCTATATAGATTCCCCGATGGATTAAGGGTGAAGGAAATAAGAAAAAGTTTTTATCAAGGGAAACAAATATAATATATATAATAAAATTGATTAAAGAAATAACTATATGTTAGATTATAATGTCCGGTGTAGTATTTCATAACAATACAGTTTCGATTAACGACGTGTGGTACGAATCACACGCCCATTTAGTAAAGATGGTTGCCCTTGAATTGGGACAACCCGATAAGGTCCCTGAACTTTTGGAAAAGTTTTTGGGCAATAAAATGAAGATTAAGGCTCAAAAAAATCCCAATGCTCCAAAAAGAGCCAAATCAAGTTATATGTTTTACTCTGAAAAATACAGAGAAAAGGTAACTTTAAAGTTGAAGAAGAAGAATCCAAACTATAAGGGTTCATTGATGGGACTTGTTAGTAAAGATTTGGGAGCCAATTGGAAAAAGCTCAAGGATAATGAAAAGAAAGTCTTTGAAAAACAAGCAGCAAAAGATAAAGAAAGATATCAACAAGAAATGGAAGAATTTAATGAGAAATACGCATAAATTAATTATATCAATTAAGATTTAATTAATATCATATTAATTAATATATAATGAGTTTTCTGGACGATGATGATAAAAATGCTCAATTAACACGTACTTTTTTTAGTGCCAGTGAAAAGGAAGCAGCAAATATAAAATTAGCAATGTCCCATATACCAGCACCATTCCAAGGAGGACAAACATTTATTCCACCTTCATTAACGGTACCAAAACCCATTGTACCTACATCAAATTCTGTTGAAAAAAATACTGTATTTGAAAACCCAAAAGAATTACAGGCTAATATTAAAGATAATGGTAAATTAAATAACGGTTTCAAAAGAATTTTACAATTTCAACAACCAGTCAAAGTTGATGATGCACCCGATGAAAGAACACAAAACGCTCTTGTAACTTTAACAAAAGAAAGGACTTTCGGCACACCATATCTAAACCAATTAAAAAATAGAATTATCGTTAGTCAAATTAGTATAGATACAAAATTTAGAAAAAATTATTTTTCCACACAACCCGGCGATTTCATCGTTAATTTAACCAATCCTATGAAAAATGTAATTTCAATGCGTTTATCAAGTATGGAAATACCAAATGTTCAACACGTTATTTCAGCAAATAACGGCACTAACGGATTTACTATTTCAAAAAATGGTGTTGTACATAAAGCAACAGTGTCTTCTGGTAATTATGAATATTGGTTACTTGGAACAGAAATAAACGATTTAAGTGGAGGAGCTATTACAAAGTCAGATATATTATGTTCAATCAATATCGATGAAAAAAGTATGCGAACAACTATAACAAACTTAAATGCTAACGATAAAACTCATTTTGAATTGGATTTTACAAATCCTGTTGATTCTAATTCACCCCCTATGAAAACATTAGGTTGGTTGTTAGGCTTTAGAAATAGAAAATATGAAGGATCGCATATTTATCAAAGTGAAGCAGCCGTAGATTTAGCGGGTTCTAAATATTTTTTCCTCGCCATTAATGATTTTAATCCTTGTGTTCACGATGTAGTTACCGTACTTTATGAAAATTCATTTCTACAAGACAATATATTGGCCAGAATACCTATGCGTGAAGGTAAAGGTGTTGTTCTATTTGATGATTGTACAGATAAAATTACAAAAAAAAGACATTATTTTGGTCCTGTTAATGTTGATAAGTTACATATAAAACTAATGGATGAATACGGCATGCCTATAGATTTATTGGGTATGGATTATTCTTTCGCATTAGAATTTCAAATTTTATATGAAAAATAATATTATATGTCTATTCCTAATAATATTATTCAATATAAATCTTGTTTTAACTTTAAAGATGTAAGTTCGAATCCATATACTTTTTTTTTTGAAGCATTAACATTCTCTAAATTGAATCTTTGGAGAGAGTCATTTTCTTACGATATATCAGGTTGCGAATTAAAATATAATTATAAAAATATGTCAAAATTATTAATAAATTTAAATAAATCATTGAAAGGGAATTTAAATATGTATGGTAGGTCATTTTCAAAAAACGATTTGGTTTTAGGAAATTTATATTTATACTATATTCAATTTATTTCAAATTATCTATTTGGACATCCCGAAGCTTATGAACCCTTTAAAAATGATGATATTATAAAAAAAGCCTTATTCAATAGTTTTGAATCCATAACAGATAGTTTTTATGAAGAAGAATATTTGAACCGTTTTTTAAAAGAAAACTTTTTAAAAGAAAACGAATTAGTTTTTAACCATTTAGATATAGTTGAATTCAATATTAAAATGCCACGATTTCCCATATTCTTTGGGTTAAACCAAATAACAATCCCTGAAACAAATTGGATTTTAAAAGTGTTAATTAGTGAGAATTGATGATTCCTTTTTTCTTACTATATTTTATAATATGACAACCGCAACAGTTCAATTACCTGTATTATTCGATGTATCCGGAACAGCAACCGTATTTGGTGAATCAGCTGTAACCGCTGATTTTATTACACCACATCTTGAATTTACTTTAGATATGACTACTGCCGCCAATGGCGTATCACTTGATTTTAATGATATTGTAAACGCCATATCTGTTGGTGACCACGAAATTAGTGATACTATTTATTACGCCAGTAATTTAACATCTGGTTCTGTAGACCTTTTATGTAATAGAATAGCAAAAGCTATTACAAGAGGTAAATTAGTACACGATATTACTAATAATGGAACAGACCATTCCGATGGTGGTATTCCAATGGGAGGAAGACCATTGGTAAAAGCAGACGGAACCACTGGTGTTGGCGCCGCATATGCGTTAAAATATAGAACTTCTATAGCTCCTGTTGGAGATGAACAAATGATGGGTGAAGCTATGGCACGAGTTGCTGCTGTTCATTTAGTCGGACATCCTTTAGCACAAGCCGTATTTAAAAATGAAGGAACTATTCAAGATGATTTAGAAGTAGCAGCAGGTTCAACTTTCTCTTCTGATGGCTCTACTGTTAACTTTTACAACACTTTCGCAACACAATTATCTAAAGTTTTGGGCGGAGCATTATGTTCAACTCCTCTTAGCAATTCTGTTCTTGACCCATCTGGACAAGTTGGACAAGCCATTTTTGAAGGTTCCTCTCTCGTTGATGCCGAACTTGCTGCTACTACAGCGGAAAGTATAGGAACCATTATCGCCGTCCCAGATGTAAGTTACAACGCTGCTTCTACAAAAGCTTTATCGTCTGGAACAGCGGCTCCATCAGGAGCTACAGATAAACCATTGTACATTCACGATTTATCCGCTGCATCGTTTGTAGGTAGCCCAAATGTTAAATCCATGACCTTCTGGTTAAGAACCGCCGCTGATGA
>TARA_B110000008_G_scaffold167846_1_pt1 | contig 23572 bp, 15 predicted proteins | sample TARA_B110000008 | Tara Oceans TARA_B110000008 (sample SAMEA4396496) | marine metagenome | biome: Westerlies Biome; feature: [DCM] deep chlorophyll maximum layer (ENVO:01000326); material: water (ENVO:00002006), including particulate matter (ENVO:01000060) such as... | depth 40 m
TTGGATGGGGGAGCCGGTCTTGCCGCTGGTGAAAGAGCATCTCGCCAGGGGTGGAAGCAAGAAGGGGAAATACGGGATCAGTATCCTAGGAAGAGTGGGGGAATTACAGGGTTGGTGACAATGCCTTAGTTAAGGGGATTACGATGAGAAGAGAAAAAGCCGGATCGCGTTTTTACGATCCGGCTTTTGAAAGAATCATTTCACTAGGTTTTAGTACACCCAGCGTTTGAAGACGAGGCTACTCCTCAGCAACGCGGACCCGATAGAAGAATTTGGCGTTGCCTGCTGCCGCTCCGGGATCAGTGAATGATTGAATCTCGGATTGAGCGACCAGAGAATCATTGATTTCTAGCCATCCCCCAGGTTCTCCAGAAGAGCGCAGCGTGGTGCTACGGTCAACGGCATAGATGAGTCCGACCTTTGCTTGGAAGCTGAAGGTTACGTTGTCGTTGTCTGGATCGACCGAGAGTTCCGTAATGATAAGGTCCTGGTTCGCTCCGGGGATTACGTCCACCTTAGCATAATCAAGACTTGCCCAACGAGAGCTCCCGGTGGGAGTGCTTCGAACCTCTACATAGTGATCAAAACCGGGTCCAAGTTCTGCAGTACCCCCTAAATCATCAACCGTGAATTCCCAGCTCTGGGCGATGCTAAAATCTGCTTCGGAGTGGGGTTGCATTTCCCCAATCTGTTTACCATCAACAAAGAAGGTGAGATCGTAACTCGACTCAGAAGCTGGATCTGACTCGCTTAAATTATAAAAATCGACTGTAAAGGTGAAGGCGTCGTTTGGGCCAATTGATTTTGGAACATTAAAGTGCCAACGCATATTGGGGTCACCATTAGTCAAGGCCCTATCGTAGTAGCTTTCATTGGCTTCCACTTCGCCGACAGGAGTGTAATCACCTCCATCAACAACCGTGTTGTAACTGCCGGAAAAGTAGAAATCATCATCGATATCACGTGTAGAACCATTTCCGCCAGTATTAGCAGGATTTCCTGGCAAGAAATCCTCCCCAGATTCTTGGACCCCCGAGGCAAAAAAATTGGTGCCATTAAAGAATGCAAGATCGTTTAGAGAGGCATTACCATCGCCGTCCTGTGCTTCATCATCAGTTCCGATGAACCATAGAGTATTTTCATCGTTGAAAGGCTCAAAAATTCGGGCGCCAAGGCGAACGATCGTAGAATTTCCATCGGAAGTGTCGTTCGAAGTCACCGCTAAGATGGCCGAAACACTTTCTGCGATCTCTCCGGGCGTTACGGCTATTTCGATTTGCGATTCAGTTCCAGGCGCCAGAGTAAGAGGCAGATTTGGGCCAATGATGGTGAAGGCGTCGGGACGCTCTCCTTCAAGGGTTAGCTCAGTGATGACTAGATTCTGTGCTACGCCAGAATTTGTGAAAACGATGGTTTCGGTAGCGGTTTCTCCCCCTAACGGAATATCACCAAAGTTGACTGCTGTTGCTACAGAAATGTTCGGGTCATCTTCAACTTTGGGTTCGGATGATACTTCCAACTGGACATAGTCAAGGCTGCTCCAGCGGGCGCTGCCGGTGGGAGTGCTCCTAACTTCGACGTAGTGATCGAATCCTGAACCAACCTTCTCGATACCACCCAAGTCATCCATGCTAAAGTCCCAGCTTTGAGCTGAGGAGAGATCGATATCCATATGGGGTTGCATTTCCCCAATCTGTTTTCCATCGACCCAGAAAGTAAGATCGTAACTCGAGATATCTCCAGCGTTTGTTTCGTTTAAATTATAAAAGTCTATCGTAAACGTGAAGTTGTCATCTGGCGTCACGGTTTCCGGAACATTGAAATGCCAACGCATATTAGGATCTCCAGCGGTTAGGGCGCGATCATAGAAGGATTCATTTTCCGAGACGATACCGACTGGTTCGTAGCCGCCATCACCGGCTGCCGTTGTATAAACTCCAGAGAAGTAATAATCATCATCAACATCACGGGCATCATCATCCCCTAATCCGCCGACATTGGCCGGGTTGCCGGGGAGATCTTGTTCACCGCTTTCACGAACTCCTGAGACGTTAAAGTCTACTCCGTTTAGCGTGGCCGGATCGCCGAGAGTGGCATCACCGTTGCCATCTTGTGAGTTATCATCAATTCCAAGGTTCCAAATAACCGCCGCAGAGGCAGAATAGGAGGAGATACTCATGCCAACAATTATCCAAATTCGTTTAATAGACATCCTCCAAAAATGCCGATATTTTTTTTAGAGACAAGGAAAATATAAGTTTTGATTAGGGCTTGGGGAGCGTTTGTTGGGACGAAAGTTTTGCCTGCTGAGCTTGTTTTGAGGGCTTCGGTATCGCTGATTTAATTCAGCAATGCGTACAAAAATCGAGGAGGCTCTCATGAACCTCCTCGATGGAAAAATGCTTTGATGTTGACGATGAATACGGTGTCACCCGCTGTAATCGTCTTAGGATCGGCGTCTTCGGAAGAGAAGGCTAACTGTTCCAAGAATAAGCAAGCTCGAAGATGGCTCAGGAATGGCATTTTCGTTAGCCTCAAGTTGGACGTAGTCAAGGCTAGCCCAACGGGAACTGCCGACTGGGCTAGTCCTAATTTCTAGGTAGTGATCAAATCCAGGGCCTTGCTCAGCGGCTCCGCCCAAGTCACTGAGCGCGAAATCCCAGCTTTGAGTGGCACTGAGGTCAGCGTCGGAGTGGGGTTGCATGTTGCCCACCTGATTGCCATCAACCCAAAATGTCATGTCATAACCTGAAGTGTCTCCGGGAGTTGCTTCGTTAAGATTATAAAAATCGACCGTGAAGGTAAGCGTGTCATTTGCCCCCACTGTTTCAGGGACATTGAAGTGCCAACGCATATTAGGATCCCCATTAGTGAGCGCGCGGTCATAATATGATTCGCTAGTTGGGACGTTCCCGACTGGCGCATAGTCTCCCGCAGCAGTGGTGTAAACACCGGCGAAGTAGTAATCGTCATCGATATCACGTGTCCCACCAGATCCACCAGTGTTGGCTGGGTTGCCCGGAAGAGGGTCCTCCCCACTTTCTTGAACGCCCGAGACATTGAATGTTGCCCCGTTGAGTGTAGCAACATCGCCTAGAGTGGCATCGCCGTTTCCGTCCTGAGTTTGGTCATCGCCTCCAATGCTCCAAAGGACTGCGCCATGAGCTGGAATCGCCAATACACCGAGTAAAGTCGCCAATTTGTGATTCATAAGGTAGGGCTTCTAACTAACTGCAGATAAGAAAACAATAGAAAATGACATAATTTTTTTGATTTTTTCAAATTGACCATTGTGGCTAAAATCTAAACTTGTTTGCTTAACGGTGATGATACGGGTGACTTCAATTTTTGGCAGCATGATCATCGTGATCGGACTGATTTTCTTCCTTCTGAGGGGAAAAGATCCTAACGGTTCCTCAACTTCTAAGATTTCCGAGCGAATTCCAGCACTTGTGGCCAGCGAAGAGCTTATTTTGGACCTTACGAAGGAGCTCAAGGAAACTACCCGGGAGTTGAAGAATTTCAGTGAACCGACCTCAGGATCAGTCTCGTTAAAAAAATTAGCGATTGAGTGGTCCAGCGACGTCGATTTTTTTGATAGCGCTTCATTGAAGATCGTTAAGGGAGAGTTCACTTCCGGGGAAAAGGAACATTATGTGGCTGAGGTCGCGTTTCAGGCGGTGGTTCGAACCAAAAGTAAAAAATGGAAAGAGCATTATTCTTCCTATCAGGTCCAATGGTCCAGAAATGATGGTCATTACGAAATGGCCGATTGGACCTTGATCCGAGACCTTGATAAGCCAGAGAGATCGCGCAAATATTTTCGTGACCGCTTGGTCGAAGCATTGCCCGATCTTTCGACCCGTCGTCGCCTCACTCAATCGGAACATCGAAGGGCTTTGAGTTACCACTATAGCACCAATAAAAAAATGGTGCCCACGCAAGACTTTGAACCCATTGCAATGGTCTTCAAGCCAGCGGTTTCGGTGGTCGACGTCGATAATGACGGGTGGGATGATATTTATATCATGGTGCGCCTGGGAAAAAATTTGTTCCTGCACAATCAAGGTGATGGAACTTTTGTGGAGAAAGCTTCTGATCTCGAGCTTTCTTTCCCTGGCAATTCGACCTGCGGAATATTTGCGGATTTTGATAATGATGGAGATGCAGATCTCATGCTCGGTAGGAGTATCGAGCGAATGATTTATCTCGAGAATACCGAAGGTTGGTTCCGGATCGTCGAACAGAAAAAGACGGAGCTGCCTTTTTTGGCGACTTCTCTGGCTGCCGCAGATTATAACGGAGACGGTCTGCTTGATCTTTATGTTACGACCTATCGGAGGGGAAATTTGACCGGGAGTATCCCTGGGTTTGTAGGAGAGGAAGGAACTGATTGGTGTGCGAAATATCTCACGGCCAATGAGGCAAGGATCTTCCGGGGAAAGTATCAAGAATCTCGTAAAGAGACCCACGGAGGTTACCTAAACCAAACGGGTCCTCCTAATTGGCTTCTTAAAAATATGGGAAACGGCCAGTTCGAAAGAGTTTATTCCGACTCCTCGATTAGTAGCTGGAAAAATTCCCTTCAAGGAACGTGGGGAGATTTTGATGAAGATGGGGATCCTGATCTTGCGGTAGCAAATGACTGGGCGGTTGATCATCTTTTTCGCAATGATGGGGAAGAGGGTTTCGTTGATATCGCCTCTGAAACTGGCTTAGACCTAATGGGCTTTGGGATGGGAGCGTGCTGGGGGGACTACGATGGCGACGGGAAGGATGATCTCTTTGTCACCAATATGTTTAGCAAAGCAGGGCAACGAGTTTTGGGCGATTTCGCTGAGGTTGACCCCCGCTTTGTGGAGGCGGCATCGGGTAATTTTCTTTACCGTCAGAATGAGGGGAAGTTTGAACAACTTGCAGGATATGGAGGATCAACGATCCCTGTTGCCAGGTCTGGTTGGTCCTGGGGTGGCCAATTTGTTGATATCGATAACGATCGAGATCTCGATATTCACGTTTTGAGTGGGTATTTTACCGCTCCACGTTCTTTTGAATCGGATATTGATTTGTGAAGTAATCTTTGGCGCACGGTCGTGCGGCAGGACGAAAATATCGGAGGGGAAATTAGTAAATCAGAAGCTTGGGATCAAGACCCTCAGACTGGGATCGTCGATGACTTACTGGACGCCCGTGTCGAAGCGGGTGATGAAATGGTGGACGGTAAGCTTCGGGTCCACTCTCTGAGTGGTCACGAGCGAAACAAGCTTTACCGCAATGATGGAACTCGTCCGAACTTTTCAGACCAGTCTGGTCTTTCCGGTTTGGACGATGAATCGGATAGCCGAGCGTTTGCCATTTTTGATTATGACCGGGACGGGTGGAGTGACATCGTTTCGGTGAATGCCATGAATCCGCTGACACGGCTATTTCACAATGAAATGGGTGATGAAGGTCAGAGCGGTAATTTTATCGCTCTTTCTTTCAAGGGAGGTAATCGAACTGCTACCGCATCAGATTGGAGCAATCGTGATGGATATGGCGCCCGGGTTGAAGTTAAGAAGGGAGACGAGAGGATCGAGAGAGAGCACCGATGTGGTCAAGGGTATGGCTCACAAAATAGCGCTGTCATGATTGTTGGATTGGGCGATTGGGAAGAAGTTGACGAGGTGCTTGTGAGGTGGCCGTCTGGAAGGAAATCCATCGTCAGTCGAGTCAAGCAAGGAGAGTGGCTGACTGTCGACGAGCGGGGGGGCGAGGAGCGTAATCCCTACCGCCGGAATGTGAAATCAAAACAGAAGTCTCTCCTAGGCAAGGCAGTCTTCCCGCTCGGGTATCAATCCAAAGCTCGTTTGACGGTTTGGAAGGGAATGGCCACGTGGTGTCCCGCTTGCGCTCGTTACCGGCCATATTTCGAGCATCTCAAAGCGATGACTCAGGGGCTTGGCGTGGAATTCCGTGGCTTTCCTCTTGATGAAACTGAGGGCCGCGAAGCCTTAGTTGCTTATCAGAATAATCATAATCTTCCGTATGATTTACAAACGGACCTCTCGATGTTGGACCGTAAAAAAGCAGAGGTGTTTTTAGAGCGTTGGATCGGAGCGGCTGAGCTACCGTATCCCACTTCTGTTGTGACGAACCAACGAGGAGAGGTTCTGTGGGCAGGTGCTGGAGCGCCTACCGTGTCAGAGCTTCGTCGTTTCCTTGTCGCCGAGTGATTGACCTTTCAGAAAGGACCAATCTCCCCAGAGCTGGGTTGGATAGATTCCGAACAGGAAAAAATTGGATTACTTATCGAAGGGCTTCAACGCCGGGTCTCCAATCACCACATAGAGCAATGAATTCTGTGCGGGTTTCTTTGTTTTCTTTCGTATTATAAAGTCGCCCGATTTGACCTCTTTTAAATTGATCAGCCCGTTGATTAATCGCTGGTATGCTTCGCCTACCGTCTTTCCCTCGAGCCAATTTTCTAGCACGGGATAAAGGTGAGGGAAACCTGAGCTAAGCCTTTGGTGTCCAAATGTAACTATGGCGCCTTGGTCGATGGCGCGGAGTATAAAAGCATCTCGCTTTTTTACGGCGTAGCCGCCGGGGGCATCACGTATTTCTGGAAGATCCGACTTTTTAGGTGAGGCAGAAAAACAGGATCCAGTCAATAATACCTTCCCCTGCAAGTTCGAAGGAATCCCTTGGATATCAACACTGCAGGACATCCCGGGCACCCCATGCCCATGCATGATGATCAAGTTTGATTCGTTGAACTTGCTAGACAATTCCGCGGAGAACGATTCGATAAACTTACCGCCACCTGGGGCTTCTAAATTCCAAACTTGGTTACCTTTCAGCCGGGGCGCGGTCTTTGCTTTCTTTCCGTAAATTACAACGACAGGTGTTTCCAAGTTACGCTTGTGAAAATGTTGTCGTAGTATTGCAGCCTTTTGGAGAGATCTTGTTTCGGTATCCCTCAACACCTGACTGATCGCAATCGGCTTTAATTTTTCGATAGGGATAGGATTATGCTGTAACGACTGCTCGATGAGTTTCGAGAATGCCTTCGCATTAGAAGCTATTAAAAATCCGGGGAATACATCGAGTTCCGGATCGCTATCCAAGGTCGAAAAAAGTTCCCACATCCCCATCAACATATTTTCCCGGAACGAGTCGAGCCGTGGTGCGATCGCGGCATACTTCGGGCCAATTGCACGAAGCTGCTTCTGTAACTTATTAAATCTTTCCTCTTGTTCGTGTAACAAAGCCAAGTCTGGCACACGCACAATCTGTCCTTTGTGGTGTGCGGCAAGCTTTTGCAACGATTCCAAGTAGGCTTCATCGACGTGATCGGTTAGGACGACATACTCGGTTCCGCCAACGGCATGTTTTTCTGTCCCAAGCAAGAAGGCTGAATTACGGGCCTCTTCACGTGACAGTGGGACACCTTTTTTAAGTCGCTTCAGCTCGCTCATCCTAGGAATCACAAATTTTGGTGGCCCCATTTTTTGTTTTTGAGCTCGCAGCAAAGTCCCATCAGCTGCAATTCCAAAGCGCTTGCGAAAATCAATGATCTCTTGGGGGGGAACTTTATTGTCACCATTTACATCCCAACGAGCAAACTGCCTTGCATAGCGGCTACCGGTAACTTCGCTGGCTTCTAATAGGCCATCTTTGTTGCCATCGTGATTCTTGTAAATCTCGGTAACTGGCGGCTGTTGCCCCTGAGCGTATCCTACATAGGAGGTGGAGACGACCATCATTAAGGTGCAAAAAATGAAAAAATGCATGGGAGGTTGTTGATGAATTATTGGGTAGATCTACAGTTTCTGCTAGGAATTTACTTTTGGCGAGAGGACTTTAAGCGGCCCCTTGTCTCTCGAAGAAAAGCGAAAGGCACTTTTGGTGTGGTCGATGCCAAGGAGGTGAGATTCTGTGGGTAGGTGCTGGGGCGCCTACCGTGTCAGAGCTTCGTCGCGTTCTTGCCGACGAGTGATGAACATATACCCCTTTTCCCCCTCCGCTCCGGTCCAAGACCGGAGAAGCGTGCAGGCTCCCGGTGGGCCCATCGCATTCATTGGTGCAACCGGAGAAAACTATTCCGCTCTCAGCGCAAGAATTGGGATCTCCCATCCGAAATCGACCTGCACCTGCCGGGAACGCCTTCTCTCCCTAGCTTGATGGCCCTGACGCCAGGGCTAGAAGATTCTAATTGACGCATCGTGACGAAAGTGTCACTTTTCCCCTTAGCGATGGATCTTTATGGACAAAGCTAGACGAACTCGTGCTTCAAATTATGAAACAAACAACAAAAATTGCGGCGTTTGCTGCCCTCAGTCTTGGAGTTGCTCAGGGAGCGCTCGTCACTGAATATATAAATGGGGGCGTAGGGAGCTCAAATTCTGCTAATGGAGTCCACACTCTTGGTGACGATACTGCAGCTGGTGATTTTTGGAACGGTGGAGACACTGGAACATATCTTCATGAGAGTGAAAGGGTGACCGGGAGTTTCTCGGCAGTCGTTCGTGTTGTCGGTCAATCCGAAGCTGCCAGTGGTCGCTGGGGCAAGGCCGGAATCATGGCTCGTGACAGCCTTCTTCCAGGTAGCTCCTCTGGGATGGCCCAACTAGCATCTGGCAACGGCTCTCAACCCGGGGGTAATAACCCTGTGCCGGTCCGTCTTGCAGGTCGCACCTTAAATGACGGTAACGGAGGATTTGAGATTCCCGTGAACAATGCTGACGGTGAAATTGCCAACGATGTCTTCCTCGCCGACGGTGGCGTGAATGTTTCTTGGCTTCGCCTCGATTACAATGCTTCGACCAACGCATTCACCTCTGGATTTGCGGCAGATGTCGACGGTGCCGCTGGGGCTTGGGCATTCTCGGATGCCAAGAGTGACGTTATAGACACAAATTCGGCCGATGGTTGGTATGTGGGAATGGCCTACAGTGCCCATAGTGATATGGGGATTGCCGCGGGCGAAGGGATTCACACGGTTTCTTTCGACAACTTCAGCATTTCTTCCCAGATTCCTGAGCCTTCAACGAGCCTTCTCGGCCTCGGTGGTCTTCTCTTTCTTGCGATCCGTCGCAAGCGATAGAGAAGAAATCTAGGATTTACTTTTTAAGCCGTCGGAGAGATCCGGCGGCTTTTTGTTGGCCTCAACCGACCGATCAGTTAGCCTTTAGCCCTCGATCTTTATGCTGAAGAAGCTCATTTTTTTTCTCCCGATCTGCGCGATCGCTCAAGAGACTTCCGCCCCGCTTTCTGTGATCCCCGGATTGGAAAAGAACCGTTTTGATTCGGCGATCCGCTCGGTGGCCAAGCTCGATGATCCCACCGTCGATGGCTGGAGCACCGAGGCTTTTAATGAAACTGCAGGTGAGCAATTTAACAAGATCGCCGATTTTCTGGCCTCGGATCACAAGACTTTTCCTGAAGGCCTAGCGCATCCCGCTTTTCGGCTGATGGCCTCTCCTGCCAGAGGCGCGACCTCCGCGTTTCAAGATCAATCACTATCGGTTTTGAGAGCGGCTTCGCCTGATCTGGAGATCTCGGAGAGATTTCAAAAAGCACTCACTGAATTAGCGGAACCCCTCGCCGGACTCAGCGAGATTCGGTCCAAGTTTAAAACAATCCGGGTGGAGCCCAGTGACGAGGGCACGACCACCGTGACCTACGTACAAATCGGGGGGCGTGACCTCTCGAAAGCAGTGCAACTCAACGCGACCTGGAAATGTCTCTGGGATACATCCCTCGACCCTCCATTACTGAAGAGCATCGAGGTGTCGAATGATGACCAGGTGAGTCATTCCTTAAAAAATGGTCAGTCAATTTTCTCGGAGTGCACCCGTTCGGTTTTTCAAAATCCCGAGACCTTTGATCGTCAGTTGATCTATGGCATTGACCATTGGACCTCTCGATTTGATGGCGCGATTGCCCGTCCGGCGGCGGGGCATGGCTTGGCGATTGGGGATGTCAACGGGGATGGACTGGAAGACCTTTACCTTTGCCAGCCGCCCGCCTTGCCCAATCTCCTGTTGATCCAAAATCCGGACGGCACCGTAACGGATACCGCCCTCGCAGCCGGGGTGAACTGGCATGAAGAGACCCGGGCGGCTTTGTTAAACGATCTCGACAACGATGGTGATCTCGATCTGGTCGCAGTCCTCGGCAGCAAGGTCGTGGTGCAAGCGAACGACGGAAGCGGGAAGTTTGAATTGAAAACTGTGATCGATTCGGCCAGTAGCCTCTTTTCGATCAATGCCATCGACTATGACGGCGATCAGGATCTCGATCTTTTCATCTGTGGATATACCCTGAGTTCGGGTGTGAATCTCGACGATGTCTTTGCTAATCCTATGCCCTTTGAGGATGCCAACAACGGGGCACCTAACCTGATTCTACGCAACGAAGGGGGGTGGAATTTCACGGACGTCACCAGCGAAGTTGGGCTGGATCAAAACAACATGCGCTTCAGCTACGCCTCTTCCTGGGATGACTTCGACCGCGATGGTGATCTTGATCTCTACGTCGCAAACGATTTTGGCCGTAACAATCTTTATCGGAACGATGGCGGCAAGTTCACCGATGTCGCGGCCGACTTGGGGGTGGAGGATATTGGGCCGGGAATGTCGGCATCCTGGGGCGACTACAACAACGATGGCTTTCCCGATATTTACGTCAGTAATATGTTCTCGTCGGCCGGCAATCGCATCACCACTCAGTCACAATTCAAAGCTGGATTGAAGGAGGAGGATAAGTTGGATTTTCGTCGTCATGCCCGGGGGAATTCTCTCTTTAGAAATCGAGGCGACGGAACCTTTGAGGACGTCAGCGTGGAGCTTGGCGTGACCCTAGGTCGTTGGGCCTGGGGGTCGACTTTTGTGGATATGAACAACGATGGTTGGGAGGATCTTTATGTCACCAACGGCTTTCTAACGGCGCAGGGGAAAGACCGGGATTTGTGAAGTTTTATGTGGCGCCAGGTCGTGGCGCAATCTCCCGGAGCCAATGCTCCAGATGGCGAAGTCCTCCGCTATGATGTCGGTTGGAAGGCTCTGAATACGATGCTCAAAACCGGACGCTCGTTAAGTGGACACGAGCGCAATTGCGCTTTTTTAAATACCGGAGGTGCCCGCTTTGCCGATGTGTCCCAGGTGACTGGGCTCGACTTTGATGACGATGGCCGCGCGATCGCGACGGTGGATTGGGACCAAGATGGGGATCTCGATTTTTGGATTGTGAATCGCACGGCCCCCCAGGTTCGCTTCCTTCGAAACAATACCGATAACGCCAATCACTTCATCCAGTTCCAGCTTCGCGGAACACGGTGCAATCGTGATGCCATCGGAGCGCGCTTGGAGATTCGGTTCAAAGGAAACCTCAAACCTCGCATCCAGACCGTTCGATCAGGTGGGGGCTACCTTTCGCATTCTTCCAAGTGGCTTCACTTTGGCCTCGGAAAGACCAAGCCAGAAATTGATTTCCTCACCGTCGTTTGGCCGGATGGTTCCACCGAATCCCTTCCTTCTATCCCGACGGATCAACGTTATACCATTGTTCAAGGAAGTGGGCGGGCCCTTGCCGCGGATTCGAAAAAAAGAACGATCGCACTAATCCCGGGAAAGATCGAGCCCCCGGCAGTCACGGATCAAGCCCGTATCGTTTTGATTCAACCCTTGCCCATTCCAGGGATGGAGTTTTCGGGTCAGGATGGATCGGTGCAATCGGTCATTCCGAGCGATGGAAAACCCCGGCTGGTCACTTTGTGGGCAAGTTGGTGTCCCTGTTGCATGGGCGAACTTGAGGAGTGGAAGGCTGAACATGAGACCTTCAAAAATGCCGGGCTGGAAGTGGTGGCGATCAACATCGAACCCAAGGTTGATCAACAACAAGCGGGTCTCGTTTTTGTGGAAAAGAAGTTTCCCTTCACACTCGGATTTGGTTCCGAAAAAATCGGCGAACAATTGGACGTTGTCCAACGCGCCATTCTCAGTCGACAAAGCCCCTTACCGCTTCCGAGTAGTTTTCTGATCGACGGCAAGGGTCAGCTTTGCGTGATTTACAAAGGTCCTGTTTCTCCAGAGCAGGTGGCGCAGGATGTTCAAATCATGGGAGCACCCTTGGATCGAGTCCTAGCGGCCAGTAGTCCGTTTCCTGGGAAGTGGCTCGGAATTCCATCCGGATCGTCACCCAACTCGCTTGCGATTCGCTTTGTGGAAGGGGGCTTCACCGCCGAAGCGGAATCATACCTCAAGCGCTTAATCGATGGGGGCACGGAAAGTCCCACTTTTAACGCGGGCAGCGCTTTCGTCCTCCTTGGAGCCATTTTTGTTGATCAAAAGCGCTTTCCAGAGGCCGCCAAGGCCTTTCAAAAAGCTCTCGAGGCAGATCCCGACCATCGCCAGGCCTCGATTGAACTTGCCGGGGTCTTGATGGAGATGGGCCAGCCAAAGGAGGCGGTTCCTCATTACCTCAAAGCGATTGAACGCCGACAAGATGATCCGGAACTCCACTTCAAGTTGGGTCTTGCCTATCTCCGTTCCCGCGAGCTCGGAAAGGGCATCTCTTCCCTAGAATTCTCAATTCAATTACGGTCCACTCCGCTCGCTCACTACAATCTTGGGAATGCTCTACTTGGAGCTGGGAAAGTGAAGGAAGCAATGGCGAATTATTCCGCCGCGATTGAACTCGATCCCAACCTAATTCCTGCGGCCAATAATCTCGCTTGGCTCCTGTCGACTAATCTAAATGACGATCTGCGTGACGGAGCCCGGGCAGTCGAACTTGCCCGAAAAATTTGCGCAGTTCCCGCTCAGCGCAGTCCCTCCAGTCTCGATACGTTGGGTGTAGCGTATGCCGAGGCCGGTCGCTTTCCGGAAGCGATCAAGGCCGTGGAGGAAGCGCTCACGTTGTTGCAAAACCCGATCGATCGAGCAAGCTTTCAAAAGCGACTCTCTCTCTACGAATCTCGCAAACCTCACCGCGAATGATGAAACGTCTTTCCTTGCTGTTCCTCTCTCTCGTTTCCTGTTCCGAAAAAAAAGAATCAGGCCCTGTGATTGAGAAAGATGTTGATCCGGTCGTCGTCAATGATCTCGCGGTTCTTCCGGTGGCGGAGGCTCAGAGCTACGACAAAGCCCTCCACGAAATCGTGGTTCGCGAGGATCCCGCGCTCGATGGCTGGGATTCGGAAGCTTTCGCGGAGGCGACGATGAAGCAGTTTAAGATTCTCGGGAAGACCCTCATTGCAAATACTCCGCTTTTGACGAGTGGCGTTGTCGCGCCAAGTCCCAACGAAGTTGGCACTGTCCCTAATCTCGACCGGAAAATTTATGATCAGGAGGGCTTGTCGATTGTCTCGGGAGGCGGACCAGCAAGCTTGACTGCGCCTTTCTTCACCGATGCCATTGACCCTTGGATCAAGTTCAAGATTGTCAATGTGGAACTCAAGGGGAAGGTGGCCGTGACCGATATTTTCGTTCAAGCCTCGGGCAAAAAATCCGATGGCTCGATCCAGCAGGTGAATGCAAAATGGCAGGTCTTTTGGACCCTTAAATCGCCTCCCCAGATTTTTGAAATCCGCATTATTGAGCACGACTTCATTGATTCAAATGGCAGTTTCACGGACTGTACTGCGGAGGCCCTGACAGATCGCAAACTCATCGATTCCCAGTTCGTCTATGGCCGTGAGCATTGGTTTAGTCAGACCGAAAATGCTCTCGGGGTGGAAGGTCGCGGCAATGGTATTGCGATTGGTGACGTTAACAATGACGGGCTCGAAGATCTCTACTTCTGCCAATCAGCTGGTCTTCCGAACCGCCTCCTCCTCCGTCAACCCGATGGTTCACTCCGTGATCTTTCGGCGGCCGCTGGAGTCGATTGGCTCGACACCACGCGCGCCGCTCTTTTTGTCGATCTCGATAACGATGGCGACCAAGACTTGGCCCTCACTATGGGAACGCGTCTCGTCCTTCACGAAAATGTTGGGAACGGAACCTTTCCAATCCGAGCCGTCTTGGTATCCAAGAGTGTTCTCTTTTCGCTCAATGCTATCGACTTCGACCGCGACGGAGATCTCGATCTTTTCACCTGTGGATATAGTGGCGCCGGACAAATTAGCCCAGCGGATGTCTTTGCTAGTCCCATGCCCTATCACGATGCCAACAACGGGGCACCTAATGCCCTCCTCGCCAATGACGGCCGCTGGGGGTTTCGGGATGTCACCGCTGAGACTGGTCTGGGTGTTCACAACCTCCGTTTTTCGCTGGCTTCAGTTTGGGAGGATTATGACAACGACGGTGATCAGGATCTCTACGTCGCAAACGATTTTGGCCGAAATAATCTCTACCGAAACGACGATGGAAAATTCACCGACGTCGCCGCCGAGGCGGGCGTCGAAGATATCGGGCCTGGCATGTCGGCGTCGTGGGGGGATGCCAATAACGATGGCCTCAGTGACCTTTATGTGAGTAATATGTTCTCCTCGGCCGGGAGTCGGATCACGCGGCAAAAGCAATTTCAGTCTGGTCTCGACTCGGAAAGTCTCGCGAGTTTTCAACGCCATGCCCGGGGGAACACCCTCTTCATCAACCAAGGCGATGGGACCTTCATTGACGTCGCAGAGAGTTCAGGGGCCGTGATGGGTCGCTGGGCTTGGGGCTCGCTCTTTGTGGATCTCAATAATGATGGCTGGAAGGATCTCTACGTCACCAACGGCTTTGTTACGGCAGAGAAACCGGACGACGACTTATGAAGTTTCTGGTGGCGCCAGGTCGTGGCGCAGTCCCCGGATGAAAATGCCGCATCGTCCGATGTCCTTCGCTATGATCTCGGGTGGAAGGCCATCAATGATCTCCTTCGGCAAGGTCGCTCACTGAGTGGGCAGGAGCGAAATTGTTGCTTCCTGAATTTGGGTCAGGAGAAGGAGCTTCGATTTGCGGATGTTTCGGCCGCCATTGGCTTAGACTATCCTGACGATGGTCGGGTGTTGGCTCTTAGCGATTGGGATTTCGATGGTGATCTTGATTTCTGGATCGCCAATCGCTCCGGCCCCCAGGTTCGCTTTCTTCGCAATGATTTTCGGAAGCCCGAGTCCGGCTTCATCGCCTTTTATCTGCGCGGAACAAGTTCAAACAAAGACGCCATCGGATCCCGCGTGACGATCACGATGGACGACGGACGTATCCGGAGCGAAACTCTCCGGGCGGGAGAGGGCTATCTTTCCCAATCTAGTAAGTGGCTGCACTTTGGAACGGGGACGGAGGCCAAGGTCTCCGCGGTGAAAATCCGTTGGCCAAATGGTAAAGAGCAGGCCCTGTCCAATCTCGAAACCGGGCAACGCTATCTCGTCACGGAAGGGAAAGAAGGTGCTCAGCCTTGGAAAACACCCCAGTTCAAAGCCCTTGCCGAATCCCCCCTGAACGAACCTCCCTTGGATGATACAACAAGGATCGTGTTACTTGCTCCACTTCCTTTACCCGATCTCGAGGGCTTGACCCAGGGGGTCAAAAAAGCGCGCCTCATCAACCTCTGGGCCAGTTGGTGTCCGGCTTGTCCGATCGAGCTTTCGGATTGGGGGAAGAGTGCCACGGAGCTTAAAAAAGCGGGGCTCGAGATTTTCGCGGTTAATGTCGATGAGAAAGAAGATCGCGCTCATTGGGAGGTCTTGAATCTTCCCTTCGAATACCGCTTTGGGAACGAAGGACTCGTCACGAAATTTGATGTCATCCAGCGAGCGATCCTCAGTCGACAACGCCCACTTCCGGTCCCGTGTAGTTTTCTCATCGATGCGGCGGGCCGCTTGCGCGCGATTTATAAAGGACCTGTTTCGGCGGAACAAATTCTCAGTGACCTCCGTTTGATCGACGGGAGGGCCAAGGAAACTCTCGCCGCCGCCTCGCCGCTCCCCGGACGTTGGGGGCAGCCTCCCGGCGGATCATCACCACAGCAAATTGTCATCAAATTCCTCGAAGGAGGCTTTACCGAAGACGCTCGGAATTACCTCGAAGCACTCATTCAAGATCCTGAAACGAAAACGGTGGGTCTTTTAAATTTACTCGGGGGTATCTATCTCGATCAACAGGAGTTCAGCAAGGCGGCTGCCGTTTTCCGGAGTGCCCTCGTTCTCGATCCGAACGATCGGAAAGCGCACCTCGAATTGGGGACCTTGTTTTTGGCCGCGAAACAGGGTTCCCTTGCCGAAGTTCATTTTAGCAAGATCCTCACGATGACGCCGAACGATCCTGATCTTCTCCAACAGCTCGGGAGGTCGTTTCTCTTCCAAGGGAAGCTCGATTCCGCGCGGGAGGCCTTGGAGAAGGCCCGCACGCTTGCTAATTCATCGGGGCTTGAGGCGAGCCTTGTTGAGCTTGCGACCTCTTATTTCGATGCGGGGAACTTTGATCAGGCTTCGGATGCTCTTGAGCTAGTTCCGCTTGAGACCTCGGGTGCCGAGGCTCTCCGGGAACGTCTCGGAAGTGCACGTTCGGGCGAGTAGAATACTGCTAGGAATTTGCTTTTGGCGAGAGGACTTTAAATCTGCTATTAGACTAAAGTAAGTAGGTTGAAATTGCTACACTTTCGGTCGTGAAAGTCTAGCTACTAATGATGTCCTGAGCCCAGTAATACTGGGCTCGGATGGCAAATAAATTTAAGCGAAAATCTTTCTTAGGCCAAAATATCTTTGATGATGTGCCCGTGGACGTCGGTGAGGCGCATGTCTCTCGAAGAAAAGCGAAAGGTACTTTTGGTGTGGTCGATGCCAAGAAGGTGAAGCATGGTGGCGTGAAGGTCGTGGATCTCCACCTTGTTTTCGATGGCTTTGTATCCCCATTCGTCGGTCGCACCGTAGGAGATTCCGGGGTTTACGCCACCGCCCGCGAGCCAGGTGGTGAAACCGAAGGGGTTGTGGTCGCGGCCGTTTCCTCCTTGAGCGAAAGGGGTACGCCCGAATTCGCCGGTCCAGATGACGAGGGTTTCCTCGAGGAGGCCGAGTTTTTTCAAGTCGGTGATAAGAGCCGCGATCGGTTGATCGACCGTTTTACAGTTTTTGTTGTGACCATCGACAAGGTTGCTGTGTTGGTCCCAGCGATCACCGTTTCCGCCGGGGCACGTCAGTTCGATGAAGCGAACCCCTCGCTCGACGAGGCGGCGAGCAAGAAGGCATTGTTGGCCGAAGGTTTTGGTCTGATTAAAATCGGACTCTAGCCCATACATTTTTTTTACGGTGTCCGATTCGCCAGAGAGGTCCATGAGTTCTGGGACCGCGGCTTGCATGCGGAAGGCAGTTTCGTAATTCAAGATGGCGGATTCGATTTGCTCCGCACCGGCGAAGCGATCTTTAGAGGAAAGATCCAGCTGGCGCATGAGATCTAGTTTTCGCCGTTGAAGTGCTTGGCTGGATTCGGCAGGTTTGATATTCGCGACGGGGGTGTTCCCGGGATTAAAGATTGATCCTTGATAGGCGGCAGGAAGGTAGCCGGAATTGAAATTATCAAGCCCTCCCGGAGGGATTAAGCCTCCGTTAAGGACCACAAAACCGGGTAGGTTTTGGTTTTCAGTTCCAAGACCATAGCCAACCCAAGCACCCATGCTGGGACGGCCTTGAAGGCCCGATCCGGTATGGAGAAAGTAGTTCGCCGCAGTGTGTTCGGGGAACTTGGAAGTCATCGATTTGATGAAGGTAAGATCGTCGGCTACTTTAGCAATATTGGGGAATAGGTCGCTGACCCATGCCCCTGACTCGCCATGCTGTTTGAAGGCCCAGGGAGATTGCATGACCTTTCCGATGTTGTCGAACTGGGTGGGTTCGAGTTTTCCGATGGCTTTTCGGGGATCTTGGCCGTTGAACTTTTTCAGCAAGGGTTTGTAGTCGAAGGTGTCGACGTGCGAGGGGCCACCATCCATGTAGAGAAAAATGACGTTTTTTGCTTTGGGTGCGTAGTGGGTTTTTTTTGGTGCAAGGGGATTTGTTGGGTTGTAGTCCGCTTTTTCTGCAGAAGAGTTTTCGGCGAGGAGAGCTGAGAGGGCAACTGCTCCAAATCCACAGGCGGATTGGTTGAGCATCTCGCGGCGGGTGAGCGAGGAAGGGCGAAAGTTTCGGCAGTGCATGATGGGGCGAAGTGGAGAGGGATAGGGGAGTCGTTTAGTTCAAGAAAATGAAGTCTTTGGTATTCCAGATCGAATGAGCAAAGTCCTGCCAGGCGGTTTTTTGGGATGGATGTGATTCAATCCAGGCGAGGGTCGTTTCTAGTTGTTCGGATGAAGGGCGACGGGCGGAAGCCTGAAGGAACATTGTTTTGATCCGGGTTTTTTTGTCTTTGATATTTGCGGTTGAGTTAGCCCAGCGTTTGGACTCGCTTACGACAAAGGGGTCATTCATCAAGGTTAAGGCTTGAGCAGGGACGTTGGAAACGGTGCGTCTCGCGACTGAGGAAAAAGGGCTGGGCATGTCGAAGGCCAGCATCATGGGAGGAAGGAAGTTACGGCGGATACTGGTGTAGATAGAGCGGCGGCCGGCGCCATCGAGTGGGCCCGACCCAGGACGGCCCCGGCCTTGCATGAAGCTAGTGATGTGAACGGGAACCGAATTACCGTAAAGCTTAGGATCAAGGCGACCAGAGATAGCGAGCATCGAATCGCGGATCGCTTCGGCCTGTAGGCGACGAACGGGAGCTTTATGCAGGAGAATGTTTTCGGGGTCGGTATCAGCAAGATAGCTAAGGCTAAGATCTGAATGAGGGGTGGCTGACTGACGGTAGGTTTTTGAGAGAACGATTTGGCGGATAAGTTTTTTCCGAGACCACTTTCCTTCGATAAAAGAAGCAGTGAGGGAATCGAGGAGCTTGGGATGGGATGGGACGATTCCCATAGGCCCAAAGTCATCAACTGTTGGGACGATACCGCGGCCAAAAAGGTGATGCCAAATACGGTTTGCGGCAACCCGAGCGGTGAGTGGATTTTTTCGTGAAACGACCTGTTCTGCGAGCTCAAGACGGCCGGAAGCATTTTTTGGAGGTGCGATAGTATCGCCCCCAAGTGCGGTAAGAAAGCGGCGGGGAACTTCTTTTCCAAGATTTTTGTGCGAGCCTCGGATATGGACGTAATCATTTTCGGGAGTGCCATCGGTGACCGAGAGGATAGTGGCCGAAGGGTTTGGAATTGCATCCGAGATTTTTTTAGCGGCTTTGGAAAGATCTTTGAGTTTTTTGGCGATTTGCTTCTCAGGCTTTTTGGCATCTGAATTGGCAGAGAGAATTCCATCAATTTTCGGGAGATCGCGTGTAGTGCACACGGCTTTCACTTCGATCGCTCCGGGGCCGGAATCGATAATTTCAAGGTAGGCTTTTTGCCCGGACTTTTGGGCGATATCCTTACTGCTCAGAGTAACCCATTGCCATTTGTCGCCGGTCTTGATGTCCTTGTAGGTGCCACTGAAAAGAAGCCCATTGAAGACTTGCATGAAGTGGCCGTCAATCGTGAGGCGGACTTTGGCTGTCCCTTTGACGTAAAGGTGAACACGATCGCCATTAATTGTGAAAGTGGGGGTGCGAAGAACACCGTGTAGTTTTTCTCCATAGCGGCCACTGTCGTATACGGCATTTTGGGTAATAGAGTTTTTGACAGGGATCCAAGTAAGAGCAGGAATGGATGAATCACCGAAGGCCTGACCGGAGGGGAACCAGTTGGAGTTGGTGGGGAGAAGGAGTCCTTCGGGAGCATTTGCTGGAGGAGTTACTTGAATCTCCAAATCCTTGAAATTATTATTTCCATCATCCGCGATCTTCTCAATTTCTTCGATGCCCCGGGCAATTTTCTTTCCAAGATCTTGTGTGTATTCATTTCGTCGGGTGCTTTGAAGGTAGCCAGTGAGGGCGTAGTAGTCTTCAGTCGAGATCGCATCAAATTTGTGATCGTGGCAACGGGCACAGGCGACTGAAAGGCCGAGGAATGATTTCGAGAAGGTGTCAATCATGTTGTCGATCCGTATGGCCTCGTCTCCTCGAACATCCGTTGGTGAGTGGGTTGCTTCACCGAGATACCAAAAGCCGGTGGCGATAATGGATTCGTTGGTTTGATTCTCAGGGTGAAGTCGAGGCTCTTGAAGGAGGTCGCCAGCGATGTGTTCCGCGACGAACTGGTCATAAGGAACATCCGCATTGAGCGCGCGTATGACGTAATCACGGTATTGATGGGCGTTGTGAATCGGGTAGTCGAACTCGTGACCATGACTTTCAGCATAGCGCATAAGGTCTAGCCAGTGACGACCCCAACGTTCGCCGAAGTGAGGGGAGGCGAGGAGACGATCGACGGTTGAAGCGATGGCTGTATCTAGATCGCTAACAATGTCTTTTTCGAAGCGTTCGATTTCTTCGACCGTTGGAGGTAGGCCGGTGAGGTCGAAGGTCAGGCGTCGGAGAAGAGTGACAGGTTCAGCATGGGGAGCGGGGCGAAGTTTTGCGGCCTTGAGCTTTTTGCCAATGAGATCATCGATGAAGCCTGGAGCTCGGGGAGCTGGAGCAAGAGGCTTCCAGCTCCAATGCTCCGATTTGCGTTTTGCGAGGTCGAAGGCGTTGGCTTTGTGTTTGGCCGCGGAAGCTTCTCCTGCTGGCCAAGCTGCGCCGTTTTTGACCCAAGTTTCAAAGTCGGCGATGACAGCATCCGGTAGTTTTGATTTAGGCGGCATTTCCATGTCGGTGTCCGTGTAGCGGATCACTTCAATGAGGAGCGATTTTTCGGGATCACCAGGAACGATAGCTGGACCGGTATCCCCGCCTTTAAGGAAACCAGCACGGTTATCGAGGTAGAGAGAAGCCTTGAGCTTTTTCGAGTTAGAGGAGTGACATTTGTAGCAATTTTCTGCGAGGACAGGCCTGATCTTCTTCTCGAAAAATTCCAGGCTGCCGGACGAAAAATTTTCCGCAGCGGGAACCAGCGGGATACCAGAAATAAAGAGGAGGAATCCGAGGACGCATTTAGTAGGCGTGGCCATGATAAGGAAACGTAGTAAGATGTAGGAAATTACAAGCAACTCCCTCTATTATTGTCTCCACGACCCATTCTGGGCTTGAATTTCCTCAAAGGTCCTGAAGCGATCCCGAGCAGAGTGGATTATTTCCCTAAAACAAATTCTTGAGTTAATACAGATTCCCATTTTGGAGGGGTTTGAGGATAAGACCAGTAATGACCTAAGGCGTATCTACCCGGATAATTCGGAGGTAGCGCTTCGCCCGGTCCATCTTAACAATCGGGGGGGCGGTAAGAGAATCTAGATAGGTGATAGCGCTCCTTCCGCTGGCCATTGCTTCAGCTGGGACCCGGCTCCACGTCTTAAGGTCCTCAGACCACTGGATTTCCAAACTTCCAAAAGCGAACTCTGCTGCGGTCTTAAGAGTTGCACCCGCTTGGCTGAAATCAAAAAGCTGATCGGGGGCTGTGGCCCGACTAAAGCCTAGGGCAAAATAATGGTAGTTTGACGCAGAGGGCCAGAGCTGAAATTCATCTTCACTCTGGGAGGGAAACCCTTGTTGCGCGGCCCATCTCGCGTAATCAGCAACCTCGATAAAGGTTTCACCGACGGCCTTCATGATGCCGTCAATTTTAACATCGGCAGCAACTGGGGACTCCTCGGTGTCAATCGCCTGCTCTAGGCTTAGGGGTAGCTCAACGGCGAGATTGAAGTAGACTCGCGATCCCACCGTTCTGCTTGGGGTCACGGTAATCTTTCCAGTTCCTCCTCCTACACCCGAGAAAGGTTGGTCAGCAAAATTAAAGTCGATTTCTTGTCCGCCCGTTAGGAGGGTGTAGGCTAAACCTTCGAGTACGCCTCGATCGGCCGTAACTTCGTATTGTGAGGCATCAAATTCCCCAGTTTCTGGATCAACAATACCTGGTTCAGAAACCGACCGCAGAGAAAACCCCAGACCTTTGCTAGTGAAAGAATAGTTCGCAAGAAAGTTTCCAGAGGAGAGATCGACGTCAGTCCCGCGCACGTTGGCGTCGAGAATAGTGAGTTGGTCGGTGCTTGAAATCCCTGGAATGATATTCACTTCTACTTGGATGCTACCTGTGAGCCTTGAGGTGTCATCTGACCCTCCAATCAGTTGAACGTCCAAATCCATATCGAACTCGTTAAAGCCACGCTCTTGGACAAGGCTTAAGGTGGCCCGGTTCGGAGTTTGGCCGTTGAGTAGCAATGGAATACACAACAGTAAAACCTGAATCAAAACCTTCATGGAGGATCGGTATCATAAATAGTGATTCAGGCGAATCAAATCTAGCTTAGCTGTTATGAAAATCCAGATTTCCTTCGTCGACAAAGATTGCCATATCGAGGTCCTAAGACGATTAAGCTGGCGTCGCTTCCTGACGTCTTGGAGTTAGCAGATTTATTTGCAAGCCTTTGGAATCTCAGCTTTTGATCGGCTGGTTTTCGACTTCTTCTTGAGCGCGTTCGCAAAAAATTCTTCCATCGCTCTAGAAGTCTGGGATTCCTTCGCCCTAAAGACACCGTGCCCACCATCTTTAAATCTCATGAGTGTGATATTTTTTGCGCCGCTTGCTTTAAGTCGGTCAGCCAAGACTTCACCCTGCTTAAACGGAACGGTACGATCATTTTCAGCATGAATCAAAAGAAACGGCGGTGCATCTGCGGCCACGTAGGTGACCGGCGATGCTTTTGCAGCTCGAACATGGTGGTTTTCCTGATTTCCTGCAAGCAGTCCCCGGTTGGGGAACAACTGATTTTTCCACTTGAGGAAATTGGAGGGAGTGGCTGAGGCACAGACAGCCTGAACAAGAGAAGACTGTTCCAAATGAGTTCCTGGGCCTTCGAGGCCGGCCTCTTTTTTGACCAAGCCAAGCATCGAGACTAGGTGTGCCCCTGCAGAATTGCCATAGGCTCCAATCCGTTTTGGATCTAGGCCAAGCTCCTTCGAATTGGCGCGGAACCATCGAACGGCATTCTTGACATCATGAACACATGCTGGGAAGCCGCCGCCATTACCAGTCAGTCGATAATTGACTGAGATACAGGCATAACCCTTTGCCGCATAACGGGCTGGTAGAGAAGCCCAGAACCCGCCGTCCTTGCTCCCGTTTTTCCACCCTCCTCCATGAACAAAGACTAGACCAGGGCGGCCCCCTTTCGGTGCTTCTTCATTGGGTAGATAGACATCTAGCTTCCACCGATCATGCCCACTGCGGTAGACTTGATTTTTTCTTACCGTCACTCCTTCCACGAGAGCTGCCTCCGGCCTTCTCCGCTGCGCTTCACTTCGGGGATTTTTCTTAAGACTCTCATCGAGCCTCCTTAATTCCTCTTTGGTTAATTTGCCGTTCCCATCCCGGTCGTTCCGCTCAAAAAACCGCCTCATCAGCCCGGTTGTTTCTTCAATTGTTAAAACACCATCGTCGTTTTTGTCTGTTTTTAGCCATTGTTCCACCCGCTTACTTTCAGGATCTGCGAACAAGGGCGGGATTGTGAAAAGGATCACTGAGAAAATTTCTAAAATACGCATAAACAAATAAACCTCTTATTTTCTATTCAGTTTCTATTTTTTTAAAAATAGGAGTTTTTTTT
>TARA_B110000008_G_scaffold88368_1_pt1 | contig 23426 bp, 23 predicted proteins | sample TARA_B110000008 | Tara Oceans TARA_B110000008 (sample SAMEA4396496) | marine metagenome | biome: Westerlies Biome; feature: [DCM] deep chlorophyll maximum layer (ENVO:01000326); material: water (ENVO:00002006), including particulate matter (ENVO:01000060) such as... | depth 40 m
AAATACTTACTAAAAGTTTGTTTATTTCAAAAGTGATTTTAAATTTGCACATATTATCAAACTAATGAAAAATTCTTTTTTTTACTATAACACATCTTTTTACTTCTATCCTGAAGTATAAAGGACGTTGTAGTAAAAAATTATTTACATACAGTCCTGAATAAATCAGGACTTTTTTTTTGCTTTATGGTAAATAAAAATAAAATAGCGATACAAGGAATAGAAGGCTCATTTCACCATGCAGTGGCCCAATCGTATTTTGATAAAAGTATAAAAGTTATTTGTTGTAGTTCTTTTGATCAATTAGTTTTTTCAATTTTAGAAAATCACTCTACTTATGGGGTAATGGCTATAGAAAATTCTATAGCTGGATCAATAATCCCCAATTATGCTTTGATTGATCAAAATGATTTAAATATAGTTGGTGAGTATTATTATCAAATTCAACATTCTCTTCTGGCACTACCTAATCAAAATATTGATGATATTCTCGAGGTTCATTCTCATCCTATGGCTCTTTTACAGTGTAAAGACTTTTTTTCTAAATTTTCAAATATAAAGCTCGTGGAATCTGATGATACTGCTAACGCTGCGAAAGAAATTTCAAAAAATAATATTTTAAAAAGAGCTGCCATTGCAAGCAAAACAGCTGCAGGTTTATATAATTTGGAAATACTTGAAGATGCTATTCAAACTATAAGTAAAAATGTTACTAGGTTTGTAATTATTCAAAAAGAGCTACCTGTTAAAAATATTAACTATAATAAAGCTTCATTAAAATTTATTTTAGATCACAAAAGAGGAAGTTTAGCGACTGTTTTGAACGTTATGAGTGATTGTAAGCTTAATTTGACAAAAATTCAGTCTTTACCGGTAATTGAGACCCCAGGTAAATATTCTTTTTTTGTAGATGTGACATTTGATTCTTCATCCTTTTTTGATAAAGCTCTATCAATTCTTCAAATTATGACACTTGAGTTGAAGGTGCTAGGGAAGTATAATAATGGAAATATATAATATGACTGCAAATAGACTTAAAAATGTTAAAGAATATTATTTTTCTACTAAATTAAGAGAGGTATCCTCCTTAATTGCTAAAGGAAAGCCAATTATCAATATGGGTATTGGTAGTCCAGATTTACTTCCATCAATTGACGTTATATCTTCTTTAGTGAAAAGTATTAGTGATACTAAAGCCCACCAATATCAAAGTTATCAGGGTATTCCTGAATTAAGAAATGCAATTGCCAACTTTTATAAAACTAATTATAATACAGTTGTATGTTCTGAAAATGAAATTCTTCCACTAATGGGTTCTAAAGAAGGCATAATGCACATTAGCATGGCTTTCTTAAATCCAGGAGATCAAGTTTTGGTTCCTAATCCTGGATATCCTACATATTCTTCGGTTACAAAATTGTTAGAGGCAGAAACAGTTACATATGATTTGAATGAGAAAAATGGCTGGCTCCCAGACCTGGACTACTTATCAAAACTTGACCTTTCAAGAGTTAAGATTATGTGGGTGAATTATCCAAATATGCCAACTGGAGTAGAAGCAGGTGATAATTTTTTTAATCAACTCATTTTATTTGGAAAAAGAAATAAAATTCTAATAGTTAATGATAATCCCTATAGTTTTATTTTAACAAAATCTCCTAAAAGTTTTATGTCATATAAAGGGGCTTTAGAGGTAGGAATGGAACTTAATTCGTTGAGTAAATCTTTTAATATTGCAGGATGGAGAGTAGGAATGCTAATTGCAAATTCAGAAAATATTAAGTCAGTACTCAAAGTCAAGTCTAATATGGATTCAGGAATGTTTTATGGAATTCAAATGGGAGCTGTTAAAGCTTTAAATCTCAGTAAAAAATGGTTTATTGATCAAAATAAAATATATACTGAAAGGAGAAAGATTGCATGGAAAATAGCAGATAAACTTAATGCTGTTTATAACAAAGATTCAGTTGGTCTTTTTGTTTGGGCAAAGATTTCAAATAGCTATAAAAGTTCTGATATTTTAACAGATGAACTACTTTATAAGAAAAATATTTTTATAACTCCTGGAAAAATATTCGGTTCAAAAGGAGAAAGATATATTAGAATATCCCTGTGTCTAGATAAATTAAAACTTATGGAAGCATTTAATCGTTTATAAATATGAGAGTAGGAATTTTTGGTATTGGTTTAATAGGTGGTTCATTGGCTATTCAGTTGAGAAAAAAATTTAAAAATATTAAAATTTTAGGTTTTGATTCGTCTAAACTCCACTTGAAACAGGCTTTTGATTCTGGTCTAATTGATGATAAAATTTTAAATAAAAATTTGACTAACCTTGATGTCATTCTACTTACTTATCCTGTTAATCAGGTTGCTAATGAATTAGCATCTATATTAGATTCGATAGATAATAAAACACTTGTTATTGATTTTGGTTCAACAAAATCTAGAATTTGTAAATCTGTTTCTTCTCATAGTAAAAGATCACAATTTCTAGCTACACACCCTATAGCGGGAACCGAATTTTCTGGTCCTACTGCTGCTTCTGAAAATTTATTTGATGGTAAAGTTCAAATAGTTTGTGAATCTTATAAAACTAATTCTGATCTTTTAAGTTGGGCATTAGATTGGTTTAATTCTATGGGGATGATTTTAAAGGAAATGAATGCTGAAGACCATGATAAACACATTGCATATGTATCACATCTTTCACATATATCATCTTTTATTTTAGGACAAACAGTTTTAGAAAAAGAAAAAGATGAATCAGCAATATTTGCTATGGCTGGAAGTGGATTTGCCTCAACAGTTAGACTGGCAAAAAGTTCTCCAGAAACGTGGAGTTCTATTTTTGAAGAAAATAAAGAAAATATTCTTGAAACGCTAAAACATTATCTTTCAAACTTAGAAGAGTTTAAAATACTCTTAGAAGAAGATAATTTTAATAAAATATACAAGATAATTGATAAAACAAATTCAATTAAAACTGTCTTGGAGGGAATTAAAAATTAAAAATTAAAAAATGAAAAATGAGATAAAATTAAAAAAATGGCTTACGGATTTTAATCTTGACCATCCTCTTGTTATTGGAGGTCCATGCAGTGCTGAAACTGAGGATCAGGTTCTAAAAATTGCTCATGAGTTAAAGGGTTCTGATGTCACTATATATAGAGCAGGTATTTGGAAGCCAAGGACACGTCCTGGAAATTTTGAAGGTGTTGGATCTATAGGTTTAGGGTGGTTAAAGAAAGTTAAAGAACAAACCGGTCTTCTAACTGCAACTGAAGTTGCCAATGCAAATCACTGTAAATTAGCCTTAGAAGCAGATATTGATGTTTTATGGATAGGTGCAAGATCTACTGTGAGCCCATTTATAGTTCAAGAGATTGCAGATGCATTAAAAGGAACAGATAAAATCGTTTTAGTTAAAAATCCTGTTAATCCTGATCTTGATCTTTGGCTTGGAGGAATTGAAAGATTATACAAGTCTGATATTAAAAAACTTGGTGTTATTCATCGTGGGTTTTCAACTTCAAGTAAATCAAAATATAGGAATCAACCTGAATGGCAAATTGCAATTGAGTTACAGAATAAATTTCCAGACCTGCCAATTATTTGTGATCCCTCTCATATTTCAGGAAGAAGAGATCTCATTTTTGATATAAGTCAAAAAGCTCTTGATCTTAATTTTGATGGATTAATGGTTGAAGCTCATTGTGATCCAGATAATGCTTGGAGTGATGCAAAACAACAAATTACACCTGAGACTCTTATTCAGTTTATGAGAGACTGGAAAATTAGAAATATAACTACTACTGAGGAGAATTATCAAAGTGTTTTAAAAAATTTGAGAGCTAAAATTGATGTGATTGATCAATCTCTTTTAGATTTACTCGGCGATAGAATGAAAGTTGCTGAGGATATTGGTGAATTGAAAAAGACTAAAAATGTTGCTGTTCTTCAAAATAAGAGATGGAACGAAATTTTAGGAAAAATGATTCTCGATGGGGAAGAAAGAGAATTAAGTGAAGAGTTTATTTTGAGAATGTTTAAGGCAATTCATCAAGAATCAATAAATCACCAGCAGGCTATTTTTAAAAATTAATTGTTGGTTAATGATTTTTTAATTTGTTCACAGGCTTTTTTAATTTGTTCTTTTGAAGCTGCATATGAAATTCGGATACAATTTGGATTGCCAAATCCTTCTCCACTGACAGTTGCAACATGTGCTATTTCTAAAAGAAATAATGAAAAATCTGAAGAATCTTTTATTTTTACTCCATTAATTATTTTTCCAAAATAAGATGAAACATCAGGAAAAATATAAAAAGCTCCACTAGGTTTGTTTATCCTAAATCCATCTATATCTCCCAATAATCGCATTATTAGTTCTCTTCTGCTTTTAAATTCATCAACCATATATTTGATGTTATCAACAGGAGCATTCAGAGCAGCTATAGTTGCTCTTTGAGCTATACAGTTTGCTCCACTAGTAATTTGTCCTTGCATCTTGTTACATGCCTTTGCGATCCAATTAGGTGCTCCAATATAACCAATTCTCCATCCTGTCATCGCAAATGCTTTAGCCACTCCGTTAACCGTAATAGTTCTATTATACATTTTAGGGATTGAAGCAAAACTAAACACTGATTTTCCGTAGTTAATGTGTTCATAAATTTCGTCTGATATGATATATATATCTGGATATTTCTCTAAAACTTTTGCAAGTTGAATATATTCTGATTCTGAATATATTGATCCACTTGGGTTATTTGGAGAATTAAATATAACCATCTTAGTTTTTGGGGTGATTGCTTTTTCAAGTTGATTTGGAGTTATTTTAAAATCAGTATCTATGCTGGAAGAAATAACAACAGATTTTGCTTGGGATAAAGTTGCTATAGCCGAATAACTTACCCAATATGGAGCAGGAAGAATAACCTCATCTCTAGGGTTTAATAAAACCATACATACATTAGCAATAGATTGTTTTGCACCCGTTGAGACTACTATTTGATTTGATTCATAATTTAAATTATTATCTCTTTTAAATTTTTCACTTATTGATAGTTTAAGGTCTTTGTAGCCATCAACAGGAGAGTAAGAATTATAATTATCATTTACTGCTTGTATTGCAGCATTTTTGATAAAATCGGGTGTATTAAAATCGGGTTCACCTAAACTTAGACCGATGACATCTACACCCTTTTCTTTTAATTCCCTTGCTTTCGAAGCCATAGCGAGCGTTGCAGATATTGGTAAACTATTAATTCTGTCTGATAAATGTTCCATTATTAATTAAGTTTTTAAGTCTAGAGGTTGAAGCCCCATTTTTTTTAAATATTTAAAATGTGAAAGTAGTGCGCTTCGAGTATTTTTGTATTCTATGTAGGGTAAATCAAATTCTTTTGCAGTTCTTTTAACAATTTTTGCAATCTCTGAATAATGTATATGACTAATATGTGGAAAAATATGATGTTCGATTTGATGATTCAAACCCCCAGTAAACCAATTCATCAAACTATTCTTAGTTGCAAAGTTTACGGTTGTAAATAGTTGATGAATAGCCCAGGTATTTTTCATTGTTCCAGTTTCTTTGTCTGGAAGTGGCATTTGAGTATCTTCAATAATATGCGCTAGTTGAAAAACAAGACTAAGGATTAATCCTGCTGTGTAATGCATTACAAAAAACCCGATTAGTATTTTCCACCATGCTAACTTTAGAAAAAAAACAGGAATAGCAATCCAAATCGTAAAATATAATATTTTGGTTAAAATAAGAATTGTCCATTGTCTTATTGGTTGAAGTTTTTTGCGATAGGTTAATTTTTTTTTTAAATATTTTCTTGTTTGTTTAATATCAGTAGTTATTGACCAATTAATTGTTAGTAGTCCATAGAGAAATACTGAATATAAATGTTGAAAACGGTGATATCCAGACCATTTACTATGTTTTGAAAAACGAATTATTCTTCCAGCCTCTAAGTCTTCGTCGTGTCCATGAATATTAGTGTAAGTGTGATGTAACATATTATGCTGAACCTTCCAATTATGAACATTTCCGGCTAAAATATAAATACTTGAACCCATCAGTTTATTAATCCATTTTTTTTTAGAGAAAGATCCATGATTTCCGTCGTGCATAACATTCATTCCAACTCCAGCCATTCCAACTCCCATGATAATGCATAGGCCTAATTTTATTAGTGAATCCAAATCTGAAAATAAAATCACAAAGTAAGGTGTGAAAAAAAGTAAAAACATTAATAATGTTTTTACATAAAGTTTCCAGTTTCCCGTCGTAGCTATGTTAAGATTCTTAAAGTGATTATTAACACGTTTATTTAATGTTATAAAAAATTTTCTTGGATCTTTTCTTGAGAAACGTATTATTCGTTTTTTCATTTAAAATTTGTTTGGATTAAAAGAATATAAAATACAAGTTATATTTTAGCTAAAAATAATCTTTTGAATCTTTTTGGACAATATTTTTCGGGTCTATCTTATCAACAAATCAATCAATTTTCTAAACTTGATTTTTTATATAAAAAATGGAATTCTAAAATAAATATTGTTTCTAGAAAGGATATTGGATTTTTGAATGAAAAACACATTCTTCATTCTTTAGCAATCGCAAAGTTTCATTCTTTCAAATCAGGTACTGAAGTTTTGGATGTTGGAACAGGTGGAGGTTTTCCAGGAATCCCATTAGCTATACTACTTCCAGATGTTAAATTTTATTTAATAGATAGTATTGGAAAAAAAATTAAAGTTGTCGATCATATAAGCAAGTCCTTGGATTTAAAAAACATTAGATCTTACCATACAAGGGTAGAGGATTTTAATATTAAAGCTGATTTTATTGTTAGTAGAGCTGTTACCAAAATGAATGATTTTGTTCCGCTTGTTTATAAAAACATTAAACCCAAAAATCAAGATAAAATTAAGAATGGGATTATTTATCTAAAGGGAGGAGACTTAGATCAAGAATTAATTCAATTTCCCAGAGCACAACAAATAGAATTATCAAGTTATTTTGATTCTGAATTTTTCAACACAAAAAAAATAGTGTATCTGTCTAGAGATGAAATTTATCCTAAGAAAGGATAATGATAATTAGTTACAGGAATAAAATTTTCTTTGATCATTCTTGGGGATATCCAGCGTAAAAGATTAAACATTGATCCAGCTTTATCATTTGTACCAGAAGCTCTTCCTCCACCAAAAGGTTGCTGACCAACAACTGCTCCAGTTGGTTTATCATTTAAATAAAAGTTGCCAGCACAATTTTCTAAAGCTATAATTGCCTCATCAATTGCATAACGATCTTCCGAAAAAACAGCCCCCGTTAGAGCATAAATTGATGTGCTGTCAACAAGCTTTAGAGTCTTTTGCCATTTTTTGTCTGGATAAGTATAAACTGTTACCAATGGACCAAATAATTCTTGTTCCATCGAAAAATAATTTGGATTGGATGTGGTTACCACAGTTGGAGATATAAAATACCCTACAGATTTATCATATGTTCCCCCGTGAAAAATTTTGGCATCGATATCAGATTTAACCCTTTCAATAGACTTCACTATTCTGTCAAAAGCATCTTCATGAATAACAGCAGTTATATAATTTTTAAAATCACTAGGAGGGCCAATTTTAACAGTGTCTAATTGCTTTTTTACCTCACCAAGAATATCATTGCTTATAGATTCGGGTAGATAAACCCTAGAGGCAGCTGAGCATTTTTGTCCTTGATATTCAAAAGCTCCTCTAACTATAGCAGTAGCTACCTCTTTTGATTTTGCACTTGGATGAGCAATTATGAAGTCTTTACCCCCAGTTTCTCCAACAATTTTAGGGTAAGTTTTATAATTTGATATATTCTCACCGATCTTTTTCCATATGTTTTGAAAAACAAAGGTTGATCCTGTATAATGAATACCTGCAAAATCCTTAGAAGCTAAGACAACATTAGTTATCATTTCTGGATCTCCCATTATCATGTTAATGACACCATTTGGTAATCCAGCTTCTTCAAAAACTTCCATTACTACTTGTGCCGAAAAAATCTGATGATCACTTGGTTTCCATACCACAGTATTACCCATCAAAGCAGCACTGGCAGATAAATTTCCTGAAATTGCAGTAAAATTAAAAGGGGAAACAGAATAAACAAAACCTTCTAAAGGACGATAATGTAATTGATTCCACATCCCAGGACTACTCTTTGGTTGATTTTGATATATATCCTGCATGTATGATGCATTAAATCTTAAAAAATCAATATATTCACATGCAGCATCAATTTCCGCTTGATGGACTGTTTTTGATTGAGCTATCATTGTAGCAGCGTTTATTTTATTTCTGTATGGACCTGCTATTAAGTCCGCAGCTTTGAGAAAAATAGAAGCTCTTCTGGTCCAATGCATTTGACTCCATTTCTTTTTAGCATCCAAAGCACTTTTAATTGCTTGATTCACTTGATCTTTATTAGCAGTATGATATTTGCCTAATATATGTTTATGATCATGAGGAGGCCTCATTGTTTTGGTAATATCTCCCTTAACTTCCTCACCATTAATTTTTAAATAAACAGTCGATTTTTTATTGTATAAATTGTTATATGAATCAAGAATAGATTTTCTTTCAGAGCTACCAGGTGCATAATCTAATATAATTTCATTGACTGGTTTTGGTATAGATATATTACTGTTATTCATAAGAAATCATTTTTTCAAATGTAATCATAGTGAATGATATTTTTTAATTTTTTTAATTTAAAATTTGTCTTGAATCTGTAGCTCCTAAACCGATAAGTTGGTCATATATTTCTCCTGGTGCTCTGTAATAAACCAAAATTTTGTAACTGTTTTCTGTTTGAAAAAAGTTTCCAGAAATAAGATTAGGTTTCCATCCCGAAACTGTATTAGCAAAAAACTTATAGTTATAAAAACCTTGTTTGATGAGTATTTTAGATTCGTATGCGTCAAGAGCTTTATTATATCTCATTAAATTATGTTCACTAGGTTCATAATTATTAAAGTTACTCAATATATAAATATCTGTTTCAGGTAATTCAATACTTGCAGCTAGAGTAAAATAAATCCAACTATAATCCGCTTCAATTTCAGAATCTTGACTACCGATAACAGTTCTTATTTGAAAATTTCCATTTATATCCTGATTAAATGAATATGGTAAGTTTTTTCTTGGTATATCAGTAAATAGATAGGACTCGTATAATTCCTCTCGATTAACAAAACTGATATTTGGTCCGGTAATTCTAAGATCTTTTGTGTCAAAAAAAAGATACTCATTTCCCCCTTCAAAGCTTGTCTCCATATCATATCTGTATTTCAAAATCATGTTGTTCTTAAATTGAGGTTGAATTCCAGAAATACTATTAGACCATTGATCATTTTGAATTAATATGACATTTAAATTATCTTCTAATCCTTGAATCAAATTCATATCGTTTTGAATTAGATCAAATTTAATGTTTTGATGACTTTGAAAATAATTTAAATCCCTTGTTCTATATACATTCGCAGATACTGAGACCTTAGGGTTTAGAAACACAAATCTTCTTGAAAATTGTAATTCATCATTTCTATTGTAAATATGAACTTTATAATTTCCTGATAACTTAAAGTCAGTTGATGAGTTTGGTAATTTTAGTCTGTAATGAGTATATCTTTGGAGAGTGTTAAAAGAATTTTCATAATCTGAAACTCTTATATTGTCTAGACCTTCAATAAATTCATTTTTGAATAAAATAGAATCAGACCAGTCATGATTATGATAAGATATTTTATAATAATAATCATCTTCGTTTGCATTAAGATCATCAAAGGATAGCTCCATGAAAGCTCCCTTTTCTAGGACTGGAAACTGATTTGAACTATTGCTTGTTTTAAAAATTATAGTTTTGATGTTTGGAGGGAAATTGTATTTAGTTGAATCAACCTTAAAGTTAAAAATGTTTATTAAAAAAGCAGTAGATAATAATTTGGTAGTAAAAATTTTCATACTTATAAATTTACAAATAATAAATTTAGACATTGAGAAACCTGATAATTATTTAGAATCTTTATAAATAATAAATTTCCTCTTTCAAACGCTTTTTCAATCTATGTTTTAAGATTAAATTTGCATGATTTTTAGATCAAAATTGATAATATGTCTAGAGACATACGTTTAAGAAAAGGAGCAGATCTCAAACTTGCTGGTAAGGCTGAGAAAAAAGTTAACGCAAAATCAAAATCTGATTTTTATGCAATACAACCTAGCGACTTCTTTTCATTAATTCCTAAATTAATTGTTAAAGAAGGAGATGAGGTTTCCAAAGGATCTCCAGTTTTTTATGATAAAAAAAATCCTTCAATTAATTTTGCATCTCCTGTTTCAGGAATTTTAACTAATATAAATAGAGGTGCTAAGAGGAAAATTGAATCAATTGTAATTAAGCAAAATGGAGAAAGAGAAATAAAACATAAAATTCCGAAAGACCTAGATAGAGCAAACATTATAGATCTATTATCCAAAAGTGGGTGTTGGCCATTTATAAGACAGAGACCCTATAATATTATTGCCAACCCTTTAGATATTCCAAAATCTATTTTGATATCTTGTTTCACATCTGCTCCTTTGGATGTAGATTTTGATTTCATTTTAAAAAATAATTCAAAAGATTTTCAGTTGGGAATAGATATCATTGCTAAATTAATTGATAGTAATGTTATACTTACAGTTGCCCACGATTCTGATGGATTTTTTAAAAATATTGAAAATGTCGAAATCGTTAATGTTTCAGGACCTCATCCATCGGCTAACCCAAGCGTTCAAATTCAAAAACTATCTCCAATAAATATGGGTGAAAAAGTATGGGTGATTAGACCTGAGGATGTTGTTAACATTGGTTTGTTTTTTAGTACTGGAGTTTACCAGGCCCAAAGAACAATTGCTTTTGCCGGAAGTTCAATTAAAAAGCCACAATATTTTAAAACTAAAATAGGCGCACAGATTAAACCTCTAATTAAAATTACTGGACTTAATTCAAAATCTCAAAATAGATTCATTAATGGAGACGTATTGTCTGGATCGATAACATCTAGTGATGGATTTTTAGGTTTTTATAATAATCTGTTATCTGTAATACCTGAAGGAAATAAATACAGAATGTTTGGATGGTTACCCTTCATTGACAACTCTATACTTAGCCTCTCAAGAACCAGTTTGTCATGGTTGTTTTCAAAAAATGAATCTGTTATTGACACAAATATTAATGGCGAAGAAAGGGCAATAGTTGTTACAGGTGAAATGGAAAAAGTTTTTCCAATGGATATTTATCCAATGCAACTTTTAAAGGTTTGCATGACAGGTGATATTGAAAAGATGGAGTCTTTTGGAATTTACGAGGTTGTTCCGGAGGATTTCGGGTTAATTGATTACTCAAATACCTCAAAAATAGAAGCTCAGGAGATAATCTCTGATGCAATTCAACTAATGATAAAAGAAGTAGGTTAAAATTATAAAAATGAATTTTCTAAGAAAAAAGCTTGATGAAATTAAAAGACCATTCTCCAAAGGAGAAAAATGGGAAAAGTTTGCTCCTGCTATAAACGCATTTGATACATTTCTATTTGTCCCCAATCATACTACTCAAAAAGGGTCTCATATTAGAGATGGAGTTGATTTAAAAAGAACAATGGTTACTGTTATAATTGCACTAATTCCGGCATTATTTTATGGAATATACAATACTGGTTTTCAATATTTAATACAGCTAAAAGCAGATTTTACTTTTATTGATGCATTTGTTCACGGATCCTTTAAAATTATTCCAATGATCATAGTTTCATATGTTGTAGGATTGACGATTGAGTTTGCATTTGCTGTTTACAGAGGTCATGAAGTAAATGAAGGATATCTAGTTACAGGAATGTTAGTCCCAATGATAATGCCTGTTGATATTCCATTATGGATGGTTGCTGTCTCTGTTGCTTTTGCTGTTATTATAGCTAAAGAAGCATTTGGAGGAACAGGAATGAATATTTTAAATCCAGCTCTAACTGCTCGTGCATTTGCATTTTTTGCATACCCAACTTACATGTCCGGAAATAAAGTCTGGGTTTCTGAGGCGAGTATGCTCGATGGAGTTTCTGGAGAAACTATTTTAGGAAGTTTAGCTGCAGGTCAACAAGTAAATTATTCAATTTTAGAGATGTTTTCTGGATCTATACCGGGTTCAATTGCCGAAACATCAACCTTATGGATTTTAGTTGGAGCCTTAATTTTAGTCGCTACAGGAGTTGGAAGTTGGAGGATAATGGCAGGAGGTGTTATTGGAGCTTCAATAATGGGTCTTTTATTTAATTTATGGGGAGCTAATTCACTTATGAGTTTTAACTGGATGAACCATTTAATAGTTGGTGGTTTTGCTTTTGGTATTGTTTTTATGGCAACAGATCCAGTTTCAGCTGCACAAACTCAAAAAGGAAAATGGATATATGGTATTTTAGTGGGAATTTTTTGTATTATGATTAGAGTGTTTAATCCTGCATATCCTGAAGGAGTTATGTTAGCAATTCTTTTGATGAATGTTTTTGCTCCAACCATAGACCATTATGTTTACAATTCGAATATTGTTAAAAGAAAAAAACGCTGGGAAACAGCACAAATTAAAACAATCTAGTCATTATGGATAGAGATAGTAATATTTATACATTTTTATTTTCCGCAATAATGGTTTTAATTGTTGCTGCAACTCTTGCAGCAACTGCAACCTCTCTGCAGGACATTCAGGCTGAAAATGTACGTAAAGAAAAAATGCAAAACATTTTAGCTACTATTGGTGTGATTGTGGAAAGAGAAAAAGCACCGGGAGTTTATACAAAATATATCATTGATGAATTAGCTTTAGCTTCTGATGGTTCAATAGATAAAGATACTGATGCTTTTACATTGAAACTAAATCTTGAAATTAAAAAACCAATTCAAAAGCAAAGATTTCCTCTATATCTTGCAAAAGTTGATTCTCTCCAATATTATATTGTTCCTCTGAGAGGTTCGGGTTTGTGGGATGCAATTTGGGGATATGTCGCTCTTGAGGGTGATAAAAATACTATAAAAGGTGCTGTTTTTGACCATAAAGGAGAAACCGCTGGGTTGGGAGCAGAAATAACTCAAGAATGGTTTCAGAATAGTTTTACTGGTGAAAAAGTTTTTAATGAAAATGGAGATTTAGTTGGAATAAATGTTTCCAAAACTAACAATGACCCTAAAGGGCTTGATAAGAATGATCATGAAGTAGATGCTATTTCTGGAGCTACGATTACAGGTGATGGAGTCACAGACATGATAAAAGAACGATTACAAAACTATTTATCTTATTTTAAAAGTAAAAATGAATCATTAGCATATCAAAACAATTAAAATGTCTAAGTATAATAAATTATCCAAACCAGATCCATTGATTTTATTTATCAAAGAGGAAAAAGAGCCATTGTTTTCAAAAAAAAATAGGATATTATTGACAGACCCTATGGATGATAATAATCCAATAACTGTTCAAGTACTAGGAATATGTTCGGCTCTTGCCATTACAGTTCAATTAAAACCAGCCATAGTAATGAGTCTTTCTGTAATAGCAGTAATGGCAGCTAGTAATGTTATAATTTCATTACTGAGAGATTTAATTCCGAATAGAATTAGAATTATAGTCCAACTAGTTGTAGTAGCCTCTATGGTGATATTAGTTGATCAAATATTAAGAGCATATGCATATGATGTTAGTAAAGAATTATCGATTTTTATAGGTTTAATTATTACAAATTGTATTGTAATGGGGAGGTTAGAGGCATTTGCTTTAGGTAACGGAGTTTGGAGATCATTTTTAGATGGAATTGGAAATGCTGCAGGATATGGCTTTATTCTTATAATAGTTGCTTTTTTTAGAGAACTTTTAGGGTCAGGTAAACTTCTTGGATATCAGGTTATTCCTGATTTATTTTATGAAATGGGATATGTCAATAATGGTTTAATGCTTTTATCTCCAATGGCTTTAATAACGGTAGGTTTGTATATATGGTTTCAAAGATCTAAGAATAGAACCTTAATTGAAAAAAATTAATTATCTATGGAATCTTATTTAAACTTATTTGTAAAAAGTATTTTTATAGAGAATATGATATTTGCCTATTTTTTAGGGATGTGTTCATATTTAGCCGTATCAAAAACAGTAAAAACTGCTGTTGGTCTTGGGTTTGCTGTTATTTTTGTTTTGGCAATAACAGTTCCAATTAATTTCTTGATTGACACATATATTCTTAAACCTGGTGCTTTAAAATGGATGGGTCCTGAATATGAATCTGTTAATTTAAGTTTTTTAAGTTTTATAATGTTTATTGCAGTAATTGCATCAATGGTTCAGTTGGTTGAAATGATAGTAGAAAGATTCTCTCCAGAGCTTTACGGAGCGTTAGGGATCTTTTTACCTTTAATTGCTGTTAATTGTGCAATTTTAGGAGGTTCTTTATTTATGCAGCAAAAAGATTTCTCTGGAATTACAGAATCTGCTGTTTATGGTTTAGGATCCGGAATAGGATGGTTATTAGCTATTGTAGCCATTGCAGCAATTAGAGAAAAAATTGCATATTCAAATGTTCCTGCCCCTCTACGAGGTTTAGGGATAACATTTATTATTACAGGATTAATGGCTTTGGGTTTTATGAGTTTTATGGGTATTAAATTATAGTTAATGGATTATAGAGTAATTATATTAAGTATTGTTGTTTTTTTAATTCTTACTTTTTTATTAGTAGGAATTTTACTTGGTGCTAAGGCTAAATTATTACCTTCTGGGCCAGTTAATCTTCAAATAAATGGGGAAAATGAGATGGAGGTCTCATCTGGAGGAACTCTTTTATCAACTCTTGGAAATAATAAAATTTTCTTACCATCTGCATGTGGTGGAGGAGGAACCTGTATCCAGTGTAAATGTCAAATATTAGATGGTGGAGGAGACATTCTTCCTACTGAAAAACCCCATTTTACTAGAAAAGAAATTGCTGAAGGTTGGCGTTTAGGTTGTCAAGTTAAAGTCAAACAAAACATGGTTATTGAGGTGCCAGAAGAAGTATTTGGTATAAAAAAATGGGAAGCTACTGTTGTTCGAAATTGGAATGTAGCCTCATTTATTAAAGAATTTGTTGTTAAACTTCCCGAGGAAATGGATTATAAAGCAGGAGGATATATACAAATAGAAATTCCTAAATGTGAAGTTAAGTATGATGAAATTGATATTTCTGCTCATCCAGATGAGCATCCAGGTGAGATAGAGAAATTCAAAATGGAATGGGATAAATTTAATTTATGGCCACTAGTTATGAAAAATCCTGAAACTGTTGAGAGAGCATATTCAATGGCATCGTTTCCAGCTGAGGGTAAAGAAGTGATGCTTAATGTTCGAATAGCAACTCCTCCGTGGGATCGAGCTAAAAATGCATGGGCAGAATTGAATCCTGGAGTTGCATCGTCATATATTTTCTCTAAGAAGGCAGGTGATAAAGTAACTATTTCTGGACCATATGGAGAATTCTTTATAAATGAATCAGAAGCTGAAATGTTATATGTTGGAGGTGGAGCAGGAATGGCTCCCATGCGATCTCATTTATATGAACTTTTTAGAACTCTTAAAACAGGAAGAATTGTAACTTTTTGGTATGGCGGACGCTCCAAGAGAGAGCTTTTTTATATGGATCACTTTAGAGCTCTTGAAAAAGATTTTCCAAATTTTAAATTTTATATAGCTTTATCTGAACCTTTACCTGAAGATAATTGGAAAGAAAAAAAGAATTTAGAAGCAGAAGGAGATGGGTTCACCGGTTTTGTTCATCAAGTTGTTATAGATAATTATTTATCCAAACATGAGTCTCCCGAAGATATAGAGGTTTATTTTTGTGGTCCTCCATTAATGAATCAAGCGATTGAAAGAATGGCTGACGACTTTGGTGTGCCTCCAGAAAATGTTCGTTTTGATGATTTTGGTGGATAACCATTAAAGATTTTAAAATGCTATCAAAACAGGAACTACATAATTTAGCAATGAAAACTGTTGGAGAATCTTTAAAAGAAAATGGTTATGAATTTTTAACTGTTAATTCTAAACTTAAAAAAGACCCTCAATTTGTTTGTTTAAAGGAGAAAAAACTCCATTTCTTCATTGTAAGAGCTTCAACCTATCCGAATAACCCAAAATTATATGATAATATTTTAGCTAATAAATTAAAAAAGCATGCTAAAAAATTTAATGCTAAAAGCTATTTCGCAGGAGTAGGATTTGCAAATTCAAAAAATTACGAGACTCCAATTCAAAAAAATAAACCGTATGTTGTTAACTTTGAAGGATGGACCCCAATAGATTAACTTTATTATAAATATAGAATTAAAAAAATGAGACTTATTTTTTTTCTTATTTCTTCATCTTTATTATTCTCATGTCATTCTGAATCTAATTCTAACACATTGTTGAGTTCTGCTCTTGGAACAACACTTAGAATTAAGCATGATGCTCACATAAACAGTGATGAGTTAAAATCAGGTATTGATAGTATTTTAAAAAAAATAAACAAATCAATGTCTACTTATGATCAAGATTCAGACATTTCTAAAATAAATAATGGTTTTGAAATTCAAGTAGATTCTTTTTTTAAAGAAGTGTTTTTCAAATCTTTTGAAGTTTGGAAAGCCACCAACGGTGCTTTTGATCCAACAGTTGGATCGCTTGTTAATGCATATGGTTTTGGACCTAATCAAAAGTTTATAAATGATATTTCAACTAATCAATTAGACAGTTTATTAAATATAACTGGCTGGAACAAAATATATATTAATGATAATGGATACCTAATTAAGTCTGATAAGGATATATATATTGATTTTAATGCAATAGCAAAGGGATATTGCGTTGATGTAATTTCTAAATATCTTGAGTCGATTGGTGCTAAAAACTATTTAGTAGAAATTGGAGGAGAAATTTCAGCAAAAGGTAGAAGTCCGAAAAGTAATAATTTTTGGAAAATAGGTATTGACTATCCAGAGTCTGATTTTTCAAAAAGAAATAATTATGCAACATATATTCTTAAAAATAAATCCATGGCCACTTCGGGTAATTATAGGCATTTTAGAATAGATAAAAAAACAGGTAAGAAATATGTTCATTCGATAGATCCAAGAAGTGGATATCCAATAGAATCAAAAATTCTAAGTACAACAGTAATAGCTTCAAATTGTATGACTGCAGACGCGTGGGCTACAAGTTTAATGATTTTATCACTTGATCAAGGATTAGAAATAATAGAAAAAGACGAGAATCTTGAAGCTTTCTGGATTGTATCAACAAAAAACAGTATTGAACCAGTTTTTTCTTCAGGCTGGAACAAATAAAAGTTATCTTATACTTTTTATAAATTCATTTATCTTTGTAACACCGAATTTTTCTATGAATTTTATAAAAGCCGACCCTATAATTGCCCCATTTGAGTGTTCTATAGCTGAATTAAATGTTTCAGAATTACTTATACCAAAACCAACAATAATTGGACTTTTTAAATTCATAGACTCAATTCTTTTGAAATATTTTGTTTGAGTTTCATTAAAAGTATTTTTGACTCCAGTTACACTTGCGCTGCTGACCATATATATAAATCCTTTTGAAACTTTATCAATATATTTTATCCTTTTATCTGATGTTTGTGGTGTTATTAAAAACATGTTAAACAAACCATTTTTATCAAACAAGTATTGATAATTCTCTAAATATATATCTACTGGAAGATCTGGAATAATTAAGCCATCAATTCCAATTGATTTACATTTTTCACAAAATCTTTCAATACCATATTGCACAATTGGATTAAAGTACCCCATTATGATTAAGGGAATGCTAATTTCCCTTCTAATACCCTCCAATTGATTAAAAAGTTTTTCTGTAGTCATCCCATTTCTTAATGCTTTTGAAGAACTATTCTGAATAACAGGTCCGTCTGCTAAGGGATCCGAGAATGGAAGACCAATTTCTATCATATCAACTCCAGAACTCTGTAGATTTTTTATAATAAGCGAAGTATCATTGAGACTTGGATGTCCTGCAGAAAAATAAATTGATAATAACTTTTTATCAACCCTAAAGACTTTATCAATTCTATTGTTCATAATTTAAAGTAGTTAATAAATGTATCTAAATCTTTATCACCTCTTCCAGAGCAATTAAAAACGATTATATCATCAGGCTTGAATTTTTTTACATCAAGAACAGCAAATGCGTGAGCTGTTTCAATTGCAGGAATTATTCCTTCCATTTGAGATAAAGTTAATCCCCAATCCATAGCTTCTTGATCTGGAATGGAAACAAACTCTGCTCTTTTTGATCTAAAGAGATTAGCATGCATAGGACCAACTCCCGGATAGTCTAAGCCAGCAGAAATTGAATATGGTTCTGTGATTTGCCCATCTTCTGATTGCATTAATAAAGTTTTACTTCCATGAATAATTCCTTCTTTTCCAAGTGCAGATGTAGCAGCACTTTTTCCAGAATCAATTCCTTTTCCAGCAGCCTCAACAGCAATTATATTTACTCTATTATCATTCAAATAGTGGTAATAAAGTCCAGCGGCGTTGCTTCCACCACCAACACAAGCTATTAAATGATCTGGATAATCTCTTCCTTCAATTTTTTGTAGTTGAATTTTGATTTCATCACTAATGACTGACTGAAAACGTGCTACCATATCTGGATATGGATGAGGACCTACTACAGAGCCAATAATATAATGGGTATTAACTGGGTTATTAATCCAATCTCTTATGGCTTCATTTGTTGCATCTTTGAGAGTTTTACTTCCTGAACTTGCTGGTCGAACTTTAGCTCCGAGCATTTTCATTCTAGCAACATTAGGCGCTTGGCGTTTAATATCTTTTTCACCCATATAAACTATACACTCGATACCCATCAATGCACATACTGTGGCTGTAGCTACTCCGTGTTGACCTGCACCTGTTTCAGCAATTATTCTATTTTTACCTAATTTTTTTGCTAAGATAATTTGACCTATTGTATTGTTTATTTTATGAGCTCCAGTATGACACAAATCCTCTCTTTTTAGATATATTTTTGTATTGTATTTTTTAGATAGTCGCTTTGCAAAATATAAAGGTGTGGGTCTTCCTACATAAGATCTTAAGAGAAAATCGAATTCTTTTTTAAATTCGGAACTAGCTGATATTTTTAAATAATTCTCTCTAAGTTCAGTTATATTAGGGTATAACATTTCAGGAATAAATGCTCCACCAAAATCACCATAATATCCTTTTTTATCTACATTATAATTCATATAATTTTCTTTTAAATTGAGATAACTCCTTTATCTTTTTTTTTCCTGGAATAATTTCAAATTTGCTATTTACATCAATAGCATAAATAGGCAAATCAGTCGTTAATAATTCACGAATTTCTTTAATGTGTTCTAATCCAATACCTCCACTTAAAAAGAACGGTTTATCAGATAAATAATTTTTTAAAATCTTCCAATCAAAACTAAAACCATTTCCTCCAGGAAGTTTTCCTTTTGTATCAAAAAGATAAAAATTGCAATATTTTTCATAAGATTTTAGATTTTTGAAATTAAAACCTTCACTAACACTAAAAGCCTTTATCGTTTCAACCCCTAACTGATTAATTAAATCACAATAATCAGGAGTTTCTTTTCCATGAAGTTGAACAGCCTGAAGTTTATGTTCTTTAATTTTATATTCTATGTAATCTATAGACTGGTCAACAAAAACGCCTGTTTTTTTAATATTACTGGTTAAGTTTGGTGTTGAATTATTAATAAATCTTAAAGATTTTTCCCAGAAAATGAAACCCATATAGTCAGGATTTAATTCTGAAACATCTTTAATGTTCTTAAAATTTGACATTCCACAAATCTTAAATTTCATTTTCAATTTTTTTTATAAATCTGGAAGCACTTTTTCCAGGATTATTTGTTTTCATAAAGTTTTCACCAATTAGAAATCCTTCATAACCATATTTTTTTAAATCTATTATTGATTTGTATTCATTGATTCCACTTTCTGAAATTTTTACAAACTCTTTGGGAATTTTTTCAGCAAGTATTTTACTATTATCAAGATTTACCTCAAAGGTTTTAAGATTTCGATTGTTGACCCCAAAAATATCTATTGATGGCATAATAGATTTATTTAATTCTTCCAAATCATGAACCTCTAAAAGTACTTCTAGACTTAAACTTTTTGCAAATAATGAAAGATTTCTAATTTCATTTTTTGATAATACTGATGAAATTAAAAGAATAACATCTGCACCATAAGCTTTAGCCTCTAAAATTTGATATTCATTAACTATGAAATCTTTTCTTAACAATGGTAATTTTGTGGAAGCTCTGGCTAAACTTAAATCTTCAATTGAACCTCCAAAATACTTAATATCGGTAAGAATTGAAATCCCACTGGCTCCAGATGATTCATAACCCTTTACCACATCAATTAGAGATAAGGAATTATTAATATTTTGTTTTGAAGGAGAACGGCGTTTATGCTCAGCAATGATACCAGAGTTACTATTTTTTAAAATTTTGACTAATGATTTTGTTGGTTTTTCAAAAGATGGAGATTTTTCCAAATAAGTTATTGGAAACAAATTCATCTTTACTGATAATTCATTTTTTTTATCTGCTATAATTCTATCTAAAATAGTCATTATGAACTTAGTTTTTGAAGTTGAGTAAGAGATTGCATAGCTTTTCCAGAAACAAGAGATTCTTTTGCTTTTTCAAAACCTTCTTTTGGAGATATATTCATTTTAGTTGCAATTGCAATAGCTGAATTTGCACAAACTACTTGATTCTGAGCTTTAGTTCCTTTTCCTGAAAGGATATTCATGAAAATTTTAGCAGACGATTTTATTGAGTCACCCCCTTTAATGTCTTTTTCTTTTAAAATTGATAATCCAAAATCTGAAGGCTCGATAATTTCTTCTTTTATATTAGAAATTGATTTAGTAAATCCTGTCAAAGATATTTCATCATAACCATCTAAAGAATGAATTATATTAAATTTTTTATTTGAGTTTTGGTATAAGTAACTATAAATTCTTGCTAATTCTAAGCTAAATACTCCAACTATTTGATTTTTTGGAAATGATGGATTTACCATTGGTCCAAGCATATTAAAAAAAGTTTTAACAGCTAATTCTTTTCTAATTGGGGCTACATTTTTCATTGCAGGATGAAATAGTGGAGCATGAAGTATACATATGCCTGCTTTTTCGATACATTTTTTTAGAAAACCTTCATCATTTGAAAATTTAATTCCTAAATACTCCATAACATTACTTGAACCACAGTTGGAAGAAACCCCATAATTTCCATGCTTTGCAACTGAGATTCCAGAACCAGCTGTTACAAATGAAGCTAATGTAGAAATATTAAATGTATCTTTATTATCACCTCCTGTTCCACATAAGTCAATTGGATCAAATTCATCTAAATTTATATGAATACAAAGGTCAAGTAAAGCGTCACGAAATCCTTCAAGTTCTATCACAGAAATACTTCTCATCATGTATACAGTTAGAAATGCTGAGATTTGACTTTTATTATATTGACCATTAGCAATGTTATATAAAATTTCTTTTGATTCTTTTTTATTTAGAATTTGATGTTCAATTAAACGATTTATTATATTTTTCATTTTTTTAATTAAGACATTAACCAGTTTTTTATAATTTTTTTTCCAAGAGGAGTCAGTATTGATTCGGGATGAAATTGAACACCCTTAACATCATAATGCTTATGTTTAACAGCCATAATATGATTATCAGAATCATATGCAGTAGTAATAAGATCATTGGGTAAATTATTTTCAATAATCCACGAGTGATATCTACCTACTTCAATTTCAGATGGAAGGTTATTAAAAAGTGAATCATTTTTATCTATTTTTATTTTTGAGGATATTCCATGGTATACTTTGGAGAGATTTGTTATTTGTCCTCCAAATACTTCTCCTATCGCTTGATGTCCAAGACAAACTCCTAAAATTGACTTGGAACTTGCATATTTTTTTATCACCTCTTTAAGTTTCCCAGCTTCATCTGGAATTCCAGGACCAGGTGAAAGCAAAATTTTATTAAAATCTAATAGGTCTGTTAAATCAAATTTATCATTTCTACAAACTTTCACTTCAGCCTTAAATTCTTTGAGGTAATGAACCAGGTTATAGGTAAAGGAATCATAATTATCGACTACAAATACTTTCTTCATCAGTTAAATATTTTCAGCAATTTTTAAAGCTTTATTTAGAGCTCCTAATTTATTATAAACCTCTTGTAATTCTTTTTCCTCATCAGATACTGCAACTATTCCAGCTCCTGCTTGATAATATAAAGTATGATTCTTACTTAAAAAGGAACGAATTATTATAGCATGATTAAAATTTCCTTCAAAATCCATAAAACCTATTGCTCCTCCATAAAAACTTCTGTTTTCCTTTTCATATTTTTCAATTAACTCAAGGGCTTTGTGCTTTGGAGCTCCACTTAGTGTTCCAGCAGGAAAAGTATCAGCAACTAGTTGGAAAGTAGGAGTTTCAACTTTTTTGATTCCTGTAACTTTCGATACTAAATGAATAACATGAGAAAAAAATTGAACCTCTCTATTGGTTTTTACTTCAACTAAAGATCCGTTTCTGCTTAAATCATTCCTAGCCAAATCAACTAACATAACATGTTCAGCATTTTCCTTAGGATCTTGACTAAGTTCAATAGCTGATTTAGCATCCTTTTCATCATTACCTGTCCGTTTGAATGTTCCGGCAATTGGATGAATCTCAGCCTGACGATCTTTAACTATTAATTGAGCTTCGGGAGAGCTTCCGAAAATTTTAAAATCTCCATAATCGAAATAAAATAAATATGGAGACGGATTTATTGTTCTTAATGCTCTGTATAAGTTAAAATCGTCACCTTTAAAATCCTGAGAAAACCTTCTTGATAAAACTAATTGAAAAACGTCACCTCTTTGACAATGTTTTTTTGCTCTAGCAACTAGACTTTTATATTGTTTATCTGAAATTGATGATTTTAGTTTACCAGTTTTAGTGAATTGATAATTTGTAAAGTTTTTAACTGTTAACAGACGCTCAATTTCATTTAGGTTAGATTCTTTTTTGAAGCAATGACAGAATAAATGTGCTTCGTTATTGAAATGATTAATTGCAATTATGTTTTGATATACTGCATAATAAAGCTCAGGTATTTCCGTATTCTCTGATCTTCTGGCTATTTCTACAGACTCAAAGAGCTTAACGGAATCATATGATAAGTAGCCAAATAATCCATTATTTATAAA
>TARA_B110000008_G_scaffold279524_1_pt1 | contig 23331 bp, 13 predicted proteins | sample TARA_B110000008 | Tara Oceans TARA_B110000008 (sample SAMEA4396496) | marine metagenome | biome: Westerlies Biome; feature: [DCM] deep chlorophyll maximum layer (ENVO:01000326); material: water (ENVO:00002006), including particulate matter (ENVO:01000060) such as... | depth 40 m
ACAAACCCAGGTATTGTGTTCTATCCAAATAATGAAATGGGGGCTGTGTTTCGGAATTCTTTTGTAGAAAAAATGAAGACATTTGGTTCTGCACCAATGCTTCATAGAGGAATTTGCGATTCCTATCTTTCCGGAATTAAGCAAATGAGTAACCAGGCTGGAGTTGAAGAACTTTTTCAAAGTGAAACTCACCATGATAATTCTTCTGCTGTGGGTTCTTGTGTATTAAATACGGATGTGGAATGTTTTTTGAGTAATCCGGCGTTGAGCGATGAAGTTTTTGGTCCAGCAACCTTACTCGTTTCTTATTCAGATTCAGATGAATTAATTAAAGTTGCTCAAGGAATGGAGGGGCAATTGACTGCCAGTTTGTTCGGTACGGAAGAGAGTTTGAGTGAAAATGAAAATATTCTTGATATATTGGAGACCAAAGTGGGGAGATTGCTTTTTAATCAATTCCCTACAGGCGTGGAGGTTTGCCCTTCGATTATTCATGGAGGACCTTATCCTGCGACTACGGATAGTCGTTCTACATCTGTCGGAACGGCGGCAATTTTACGTTTTGTGAGACCGGTTTGCTATCAGGGGTTTCCTGAGGACCTGCTTCCATTGGAATTGAGGGATGGTAATCCCCTTAAAATTTATCGAACGGAATCTTAAATTCTAGGGGATACTTCCTTCATGATGGCATCATCTCACCTATAGTTTTTTATCTTTTATTTTCCAGGTCGATGGTCATACAGCAGAAATAATCTAAATGATGCTTGATTACTTTTAAACTCTCTCTCATTAAGTAAAATTGTTTTGCCATGACTAGTGGAAAGTACATAGCATGGGATCAATAAATCGTCTCTTCGAATTTACTATTTTAAAATGATCAAAATCAAACCTTCTAAGCATGCTTGGTAAAAAAAGTTCAATTGGTATTTTTGACTGCCTGGAAGGACAGTTTCGAATGCTTGATAAATTCCCTTTTATTGTGGGATGCATGGGTAACGCTGATTGGCAAGTTCCAGGTGGCGAAGGCTGGGAAGGGGCCTGCATGATCAAGAAATCTGGTAATGCCTTCCGGATTGTTCCAAACAAAAAAGGAGATGAACGTCTTCTTGTGAATGGTGGGCCTTTTGCAGAACCTTTTAATGTGGAAGATGACGAAGTCTGTACCCTTCAATTTATGGGTTATCCTTTAATTGTTTTTGCGGGTAAAGACCCAAAGTCATGGGCAGACCAGATTCAAAAAGGGCAGTGGGTTTTGGCAAATGGACGAACGGGAACTGATTATGTTCAGTGCAGTCGATTTGAAGTTCTTGAAAAAATTCAGGAATTTGGTGCTGATATTTCAGAGTGTGCTATTAAACCAGTTGGCTTAGATGTTCCTTTTTGGGTCGTTCATTTAGTTGATTTTTTACAAAAACCAGAGGAGGAGGAGGAAGAAGAACAAGCACTCTACGAAGAAGAAATTGTAGTGGATCCCGATCGCGGTGAATTTACCTGTCCGACCTGCTGGCTCAAATTTGATCGGGCAGATGTTTTGAGTATAGCAGTGCATGAGGATTTACGCGGTGATCGAAAGCTTGGTGAGGATGCGATGCTTCGTTTTGTTCCGACTGAGTTTAATTCCAAGGGCCAAGCTATGGATGCTATGGGTTTGCCCACTACGGATGTGGCATGTCCGCATTGTCATCGTAAATTGCCTCCTGGGTTTATGGATGTAACTCATCATATTTTCTCAATTGTTGGAGCCCCTAGTGCAGGGAAGTCCTACTATCTGAGTGTTTTGGTTCGCCAATTACAGCGCACACTCTTTCGTGAGTTTGGTATTGCCTTTCGTGATGCTGATCCAAGTTGTAATGCCATATTGAATTCGATGAAAAATCGTCTATTTGCCGGGAGTAGTTCGGCGGATGCGATGTTAATCAAAACCCAGTTAGAGGGTGAAATGTATGAGCGCTTACAAAGACATGACCGCGTAGTTGCATTGCCTCGTCCTTTTATCTTCAGCCTTTCCGACCCTCGTGGTACGGGACATGATTGTTCGCTCATTTTTTACGATAATGCTGGAGAGCATTTTGAACCAGGTATTGCCAATGAGGAAAGCCCCGGAACCCTCCACGTTGCTAGTTCCTCAGGAATTTTCTTTCTCTTTGATCCCATTGCTAGTCCTGAATTCCGTCGTGCATTGAGAGGGCATGAAGATCCGCAATTTGGAATGGATGGAAGTGGGAAAAGGTTAGATCAGCAGGATGTAATCATGGCTGAACTTGAAATTAGGGTTAAACAAAACCAAAACATTAGCATTGCGGATAAAATTGATGTACCGGTTGCCGTAATGATAGGGAAATGCGATATTTTAAAAGATCAATTGGATTGGGAAAGGATTCTTTGGCCCATTAAGGACAAGAAATTGGATTTGGATATTGTTGAGAAGAATTCAGAAATTTTAAGAGAATACATGATGGATATGCATCCATCCATTGTTGCCAATTCTGAAGCCTTATCTAAAAATGTAAGATATTTCCCTGTCAGTCCATTTGGTCATAGTCCAGAACGAGTTGAAATGGATGGCCAAAAATATATCGCCCCTGACCCTGATAAACTTGACCCCGTGATGGTTGAAGTGCCTACTTTATGGATGCTTCACCATGTTGAGCCAGAATTGTTGCCCGTAGTTTCCGGCACTTCTTAATCGAAGCCTTTGTCCTTTTATGGCACAACAGCTTATTTTTACCAGCACACCCCAAGGTTTGGAACCTGGGCGGACGGGCTATTGTACGGTAGCCAGGCATAAAGATCTTAGGCATCGTTTAGTTCGGGAGCTTGAGAGATTAAGCGTTTATGATTTTGGCCAACAGGTTGGTGGAAATAAAGTTGATATTTCAATTTACAGGAAGATTGCTTTAGGCTCAGAAGAATTTTTTGTTCTATCCAAAATTTGTGATGCAGGACTTGATTATACGAATAGGACGAATTATTTGGCCCACCATTTGGTTTTAGATGGTTTTGAAATTGCGACCTGTCCTTCACCTGCCGAAATATTTCTAAATTGGAATGGATGGAAAAGAACATGGGAAGAGGGTCCAAGATACTTGACGCCAGGTGAAGAGGTAACTCTTACGGATTTTAAGTCCAAGGGATTGGTTCCATGTAAAAATTGGTTAAGCTTTACAAACGATCCCGGAAATGCGGCAACTCTGGTGTCTCCCGGATTAGTAAAGCCGATTGTATTAGAAAATGCCGCGGCACAAAGTTCTCATTTACTGCAATTATTTGCAGAATCTTGTGCTTTGTTGAAAATTTCGCTGGATGCATGGGATTATTCTTTTACTACCTTTCTTCAAGGTAATGATGATGCAAAATCTTTTGCCTGGTTGGGGATCGAAGGCCAGCCCGCTGGCGAACGTTTAAAGCAAGGCGGGTTAAGGAATTATATCGATCTCCAAAATTGGACATCCAGTACTATTTCTGATGAGGTTGATATGTCTCTCTCTCATATTGCCCGTAAGGGACCAACTGCCCCTCCCACGAAGAGGGTCAAAAAGGGTGCATCTTCGGTCACCCGTTCACCTCTTAGTCATCAAAAGGTTCAGCAAATCAAGGGAGAGAATTCGGCATATTTGAGCTCAACACCAAGTGGTTCAACTGTTCAGGCACAGGCGAGTAGTGCAAAAAAAGAAAAGAAGAAACGGCCCTGGTTATTACAATTAGCGGTTATTTCTACCGCATTATGTTTACTCGGTGCACTGATTGTCGGGTTGGCTTACAATTTAGGTGATTGGTTTAATAAAGAGGAATTCCCTGAGCAAAGTGAGCAATTGGTTACATCAGATGATTCTAAAATCAAAGATGTTCCATCTATCCGGCCGGTGGCGAAGGGAGCTTATGCTCAATTGGACCAGGTCGAGTATCTGAAAATTTCACAAAAACATCCCTATTTACGATGGGTAAGCTTGGATGTGGGAGGGAAAGAGCCTTTAAAAATTAAAATTAGAGATGATCAGTTTGATCGGTTTGAAAAAGCTTTGGATCAAAGCGATGAGGGTGATGAATTAAAGGTTGTGATTATAGAACAGGAAGGTGAATTAACTTTTGAACAATTAGCCAAAGCACCTCAACCCAAAGATCGTGGTCGAGCCAAAGAAATTACCTTTGAAGAAGAAGAAACCATAGCGATTACAAGGGAAGACGAAATAGTCTCCTTTGTTGTGGGCGAGGATACTTTCTTTTATGACTTAAGACGGGCAAAGGCAGAGGAGGGAGAAAGAATTAATGAATTAACTGGACTTCTTCAGTCCGGTGAAAAAATCCCTCTCAATTTAAGGGTGGAAGACTCTCGGGTTGTTTACATCGAGCCATTCGAGCTACCTGGTGACAAAATAGTTAATCAACCCGCAGTGCAACCTGCCGAGACGCTCGGAAGGTTATTCCCGTTAAAAGTCAAGGGTGCGGGGTCTGCTTATTTTGAACCTCAGCAAATGCGCATTCAACTGCCGGTTAATGGCACTGAAAGAAAGGCATACACATTCAAGGAGAATGAAGCAGAAAAAATGAAGGCTTTGTATGAGCTTTTGGAAAAAGGGGAAGAGCAGATTGATCTGAATATTCGCCTTAGTGAAGATGGAAATGAAATCACTTTTCTGGACTTTGAATTGCCACAAGAAAAGCCTGTAGAATCCCTACAGGAAAGAATTATTTCTCCTGTCGCTCTGCAACCAATAAAGAGAATACTATTCTGGATCCCCGGTGTGCAAAAAAATGGTAATTGGAAGGTGGACGATTCAAAGAAGTCATTCATTTACAAAGATGTAGAGGTCGCCAATTTTTTACTTTCTTATTTTCAGGAAAATGCAAGAAGGTCCACAAATGCCAAGATTTGGATGACCGACTATCAAAAAGGAGAACTATTCTCTACCGAACAATTTAAAAATGAAGCTTCGGTCGAAGAATTTACCTATGAATACAAAATCAGCCAACATCCCTTGGATCCCGTTAAAATTGCATCGATTGCATTCAAAATGGGTAACAGTTATTCATTTGATATTGAAATAACGGAAGGTACAAGCGTTGAGATTTCTTATAACGCAGCCCATGCATGGAATTCTCTTAATCGGGGCAAGGTCATGCGTTTCCCCTTGTCTCAGGAACGGGAAGAATGCCTGGATTTATTTCTGCTATCCAATCAGCACGCAAGCCTCGATCGAAAATCTGAGATTGGGCAAAATTATTCCCTGACTCAAAAAGAATTTTTTATTAATAATCAGTCTCTGGCAAAGGATGCCTTCACCTTTTTGTCCGTGGATGGTCAGAGTTTACATCTTTCTCTTTCAGTCATGACTCCATCTCCACACGTATCGAAAGTCTTTTTTAGAAAACCCTTTTGGCGAGACTTTATTGATATTTCAAAAGGAAAGTTATCTGTTCTTCCTACTGCTTTGGTTCAGTTGGATGAGAAATTCCCCTACAAAGCTAAGGTTTCCTTGGACTTGGATTATTTTCGTTCGATATCTGATGATTTTTTAAAAGAAAAGCAGAAATGCGATGATCGATTGAACCAATTAGGTGCGGGTTTCCCTGATCCTGAAATTTATAAAAATTTAGAACAATATGGAAGTGGTTCGAAAGAAATTCTTGTTTATCAACCTGGCACTTCCCTAGGTTCATTCGCTTTTAACTTACCGATTCTTTTTATACAAAAGAATTTTGGTTGGGATGATGTTCGCTTTAAAAATTTAACCGGACAACTAGAAGTCTTGTATAATAATCAGGAATTAGTCACCGACCCAAAACTTCTGTTATCTTTTTGGTCCAGGTTAGCATCTGAGGTGGAAAAATTTATATCTGATAGTGTCCAAAAAGATTTTAATTATAAAGAAGATAAAGCCATTAGAGATACCAAACTTCTTTTTGACTTTTTAACCCTCCTACTCCGTACTGAAAAAGCACTTGGGGTAGGGGAGGAAAACCTGCTTTCCGGGTTGCAGGGAATTAGGAATAACCTTGCCTCACCTTCACCTGAAAAACCTTTTGGGTTATTAAATAAAGAAATTCTGGGTCTGTCGCAGACTAACCCTCAAGTGAATAATTTTTTAAAATTATATCTTGAAAATTACAGACAGTTACAACGAGTTTTGATTCCCTCTTCCAAATTGAATTTGAAGTCTTTAACTTTGGCCGTATCCACAATTTCAGATTTGGGGAAAAATTCTATATATAAACAAAAAGAAAATGATATCCGACAGAATAAATATTGGTCACAGGCATACGGCTTAATAAATCAGGAGATTTTAAAAAGACAGGATAGTATTATTAAAGGAAATTCGATGCAAACCGCCGACCGATTCAAGAAAATAATTTCTGAAATTCCCTGGACTTTAGCTCTTTACACTAAAGGCTTAAATGATCAGTGGGAAAAGCAGTCAGATTTTTTACGGCTTGCACCCCCTGCAAACTTCTAACTTTTATACCTAATCATTTTTAATTAATTATTTCATTCAAAATAAAATTTCAGAATCGTGAATATTGACCGTTTAATTGACCGTATCGAAAAAGCACTCAGGGAAGAAAGTACCACTGATCCCGTCTTTCATGCCTTGGCTAAAGAATATGCAAAATTTCGTACCCAAATTGATGAAAGGCTTGAACATTGTGTAACGCTTATTCGTTCCGGTAAAGATTTTGCTGCCCGCGAACTTGCGGAACAACCACCCGATGTTCTCACATTGATGGAAAAGCTTTCTTTTGCCAACGATGGCAAGTGGAGAAAATTATGTGATGAAAAAGGACTTTACATAGGACCCACATGGGCCGACGAACATGTTGATTTACTTAATGGATTATACGATAAGGAGATCACTGAAGACAGTCCTTTATTTCGCGAATATCGAACTGCTGCCCGTAGCCGGGACCAGGAGAAAACTTTTAAAATTTTAAAAATGATTTTAAAGGCTAATCCGGATCATGGGGCAGCTAAAAGACACTTTGGGCAATTAAGCGTTAAAATCCTTGAGGATAAAATCAAAGAATTGACCGTATTGATTTCCTCGGGTCGGGAAGCTGAGTTTCTCGACTTGATGGTAGATATCGAAGATACGGACTGGGTTGTTCAGCCTAAAGGTGACCAATGGGAGAATGCTCTTGCTGTGCGCGAAGGGGTTGAGCGAAGAAATGCGAAAGCCAGACTTGAGCAAATACTTGTTGAAATTGCCTCGTTTAGGGCAGCGGATGACTGGAAGGGTTCTCTCGCCTTAATTGGTGAATTTTTTAATTTGGCTCAGGAGCATTCCTTGGAAGGTGAATTAGCTGCCGATGATATTAATGTCTACAATGAATATAAAGAGTGGGCGGAGGAATTGGCTGAAGATGCGAAATTAGAGAGAGAACTGGAAGGTATGGTTTCCCGTTTTAAAAATCGTTTGGCTGAAATGCATCAAGGCGAAGTGAAGGGGGGAAAGACACTTGAAATATATCTTGAAGAACAAAATGAATTGAGAAAATTCCGTCAGGATTTTCAAGATCTTGGAAAATCTCTTTCAGCAGAAATTATGATGGATCTGCAAAAAGCGGAGGCACATATAAAAAATCGTCTTGTTCGTTTACGCGGTCGTACCAAGAGAATTTGGATGGCTGCGGTATTTGCATTCGTCGTAGTTGCGATGGGAGCAGTAGCTGGTCTTTGGTGGTTGAAGGGTTTTTGGGATGCACGTTCAGCTGCTGAACTGGTATTAGACGTTCCAAATCCAACGCAACAATGGGAAAAACTCTCTGCTTTTGTGGGGAATTATCCAGATTACATTGATGATATAGAAGTCCGTAAACACATCGACCAAACTGTGGAAAAGGCATTTCGGGATGCGGGTACAAATTTGGTTTCGGAAAGCCAGGATGAGTTTTTACTTAAAACCCAGGACAAAGCTTTACTTCCAATTCTGAAAAAAGAGGATGTTGAACGTAGGAGAGCATCAGTGGTTGCTGCAATGTGTAGTAAAATTCTTGAAGACCTTGACAATGACCCGGATTTTCAAATTCGGGATGCCAAGAGATTTTTAGAATTATTTGAGAGTGCACCCCGTGTTCGCAAGGATGAAAATGGAAATCCGATCCCTTTGGATGAAGTCGACTATTATCGCTTTCAGGATAATAAAGTTGTTTTGGACAAACTACAGGAAATTGCTGCATTTATGGCTCGGATTGAAGATACCAACGATCGAAAATCTGAACGATTCAATAAACTTAAACAAGAAGTGTTAAATTTTGATGCCAAAGTTTTAAAGGCTTGGAAGTCCTTTCGAGATTCAGGGAAACCCGATCATGGAATACTCGCTCAGGAAAAATACCTGGATGAACTTGATACTGAGACCCGTGAGTTTTCTGGCTCTGAATCCATAGATCCTAATGATTACAGGGAAGTTCGTGATGCCATTCGTCAATTGAAACAAACTTGGAAAGGGTATTCCAAGGAGGTTGAAAATAAATCAGGTTCTTCCTACGATGAATTACTTGATCAGGCGGATAAATTGATTGGCCAAAGTGAACGTGGTAAAACGCGGGAGGAAAAACTAGGTTTTCTTCGAGAAATGTCTAAAGCCCTTTCCAAGATAACGGAACTAAATCGTAGTTCCACTGAACAGGAGAGGATGTCTTCTTCTCAGGAGAGAGAATTTAAGGAATTAGTTAAGGCTCAAAAGGAATCCATAGCTTCCCTTGGTGAACTTGGGGAAGTGGAGGGAGAATTAGGAAAGGCTCAAGATTTAAATGAATATTTCTTTGCTTTAGAAAAACTTTTGCAAAATGACGCTTTTGAAAAATCAAAGGCGTCTAAGGTTCGTACCGTTCTTTCCCACCGGAAGAAATTTTCAAATGAAAATGGTGAGATGAGGAGTAGACTTTTTATTAAGGGACCGGTTGAGATTTGGGAGAAGGTGGAAGCGGGTGAAATCACTCTTCAACCTGATGATTCCCGACAGGAATATGATCATATTATGGCCCTTCTTTCCCGCCCCGACCTTCGTAATATTTGGAATTATCGTTTGGTTGAATGTTCTCCTCAGCAATCTGGGCAACCCGGAGTATATACAACGAATAAGAAGCCTATGATGAACCTTTTTGCCTATGGACCGGTGAAAGAAGAAGAAGTTGCCCAGAAATTTGATGCACAAGGCCAACCCATTGCCAACCCTGTTAAAACCAAGGTTCAGGTCGGTGAATTTCATTGGAATGGAAAAGTGGAAGGACGTGAATTTCAAACCACACTTTTTGGAGGAGGTTCCAAAGGGTTAACTGTGGATGAGGGGGAACTCACCCCTGAATCAACTTTTTTGCAACAGCAAATTGAGAGACGTTTAGACCCGAATACGAAGAGTGTGGCTGGTCCATTGATGGAAATGTTAGAAGTGGTCATAGCTGAAACATCTATTTCACCTCTTCTAAAAGCATTTCTTCATCGCGAGATTGTTGATTTAATGAAAAAGAAACCAGCTTCGTGGGGGGTTGCTCTAAGCAATCAACTTTTGCAGGATTACGATTCTCTGGTGGGGATGGTAAAAATAAGAATTCGTCCGACTGATTGGATGGACAAAAAGGCTAATGAAGGACTTTCTTCGAACTTAGCTCAATTTTATCGTCGGATTGGAAAACGGGATTATTTTCCTGAAGCTAAATTTACTCTGGGTGTTTTAGAATCTTTGCAAAAAATCGAATTTTCTTATGTCGGTCATTTAGATATAGATGGTCAAGCTAGGTTTAACGGAACGAAGCCAAAGGTATTCTGGGGACTTTCAGGATCAGATGGTGGAATTCAATTAAGCAATGTAGTAAATAATTCCTCATTACCTTACACTCCTTTGGTCGGGACAACTCCTAAGCTCGAACTTATTCTCGCTCAGAATTATTCTTCTGCAAACATAGCGAGTGGTAAATTTGGGGGTGTTGAAGAATTTCTTCCGATTGATTTTTCGAATTAATTATGGCTTATCAGGAAAAATATTCGGTCTCAAAAAGAGGCCAAACCTCCGGTCCTTTTACCGCAACTGAAATTATAGATCTTTTGCGGATGAAGGAAATTAGCACCATACATAAGGTAAAACTAGGCCAAGAGTGGCTCACTGTTTCTGACTTTATTGACCAGTTTGAAAAAGGACTTCTACCCGAGCAAAATTTGGAAAAGGTTTTTGAAGATGAACCCGAAGAAACAAATACTGAACCGGAACCTGAGCCTGAACCGGAACCGGAACCTGAACCGGAGCCTGAAGTAAAGGAAATCGAAGTTCCTGAACCCGGACCTGCCACTGAAATTCATATTAATCGTTCAGGTACTCAATTTGGTCCCTATCTCTTAAAGGAGCTAAAAGATTATTTAAAAGCCGGTAATTTACGCTTTAGTGATTTAGTTTGGTTCGACGGGGTTGCAGAATGGGTTCCTTTATCCAAAATACCTGGAGTCGCAGATGGTCTTAGTTCTCTTGGTTCTGCTGCCCCTCCACCCCCTAAACCACCACCAGCACCTGCTGCACCTTCAGTTCCTCCTCTTGTACAAACTGCCCCTGCCGGTCCTACGAAATTAGTTAAAAAAGAAGTTCCTGAAGATGTTGAGGAATCGGATGAAATCGATGTTGAGGACGGCGAAGAAAATAATTCTACTGATACACCCGGTTTTGACACTGAAAATCTAGCTCCTCATAGTGCGAGGCTGATTGCGGGGTTGGTTGATGGAATCATCCTTCTCTTTGTGGTCTTAGTTTTGCTCGGAATTGCCGGTGCAGTTTCCCAGTTTGACCTTGCACTTGTCGTTGCTGGTATAGTTGCATATTTTATACTTGGTTGGTTGTATTACGGGCTGGGAGAGTCTTCTAAGGCTGGTGGATTTATCGGAAAGAAAATGTCGAAAATTAAAGTAGTCCGATTAAGCGATAATAATGTTCCTGGTTTCGGAATGTCTTCGTTAAGAGCACTACTTAAAATTCTTTTTTCTTTAACCGTTGTTTTACCTTTTATTGTTTTTCTGACACCTCGCAGACAGGGTCTTCATGACTTGGCTTGCGGAACAATTGTGAAGGGGACAGAAGAAGAGAATTAATTTATAATGGAAAGCCCTGTGTTATACAATCTAGTGAAAGGACAAAAATAAATGGACGGAGGAGTAGGATTTGATGAACCTGAATTAAGCTGGTCGACCCAAGATATTGAGCAAAAGATTGGATTCAGTGGTGGTCGATATACTGACACGAACGCATTCTTCACTTTTTTAGTGGGGTTAATTTTATCCACGCTATTCTTTTTAGTGTTGGAATTTGTGATTGGAGATTCAGGAACTGCCGCTGAGTGGAGAGAATCGAATTCTGAAATGGTCACCCTGGAAGATGGCACACAGGAAGAACAAGTTCGTGATATTCCCCTACATATTGCATTGGCTGATAAGTTTATAAATCGTGGGTTAGGTGGATACCTAATGGGTGCTGGAATAACCCTACTTTTCTTCTGGGCTCTGGCTATTCTGTTTGTTAAGGGGAGAAAGGTAAGTTTTCAGAGGAAGATTTTGGCGCTTAATTTGATTCCTCAAGATCCAAACTTTTTTCTTAATAATGCAACTGCGAGAGATGCACTTCTAAGAATTCGCGGACAGGTTGATGATCCCAAACATTTTCTTTTGCTTAACCGGATTGATGTTGCTCTTTCCAACCTGCAAAACATTGGTGAAATTAGTGAGGTTGCGAGCTTAACGAACGCTCAGGCATCGATCGATGAGGATCAGGTCTCCGCAAGTTACAGTTTGATTAACGGATTTAATTGGGCCATTCCAGTACTTGGTTTTATTGGTACTGTTCTTGGTCTTGGTTCTGCAATCGGTGAATTTGGAGTCACCATTCAATTGGCTGATGATGTGGACAAATTGAAGAATTCATTAACGGATGTTACGGGAGGTTTGTCTACTGCATTTGATACCACTTTGCTTGGCTTGGTTGCCTCCATTGTCGTGCAAATGGTAATGACTTTTCGTAAAAGGCAGGAATTCCTTCTTCTCGATGAATGCAACGAGTATTGCCAAACTTATGTATTAGCGAAGCTTAAGTTGGAGAAATCTGGACGGGGACGATCCTAACTCACTTTCTGATATCGATCCTTTTAATAAATTTCATAAATAAAATAGATGGGGAGAAGTAGTCGAAACAGTGAAGAGAAAGTAAGTTTCTTTGCCTTTCAGGACATCATTACAGCAGTTATTGGGATTCTTGTTCTCATTGCCCTTATCTTGGCCCTTCAAGTTAACCCAAAACGTGAGAAAGAAGGGGAAAACCCAGGAAACAACACCGCACCAGTTGAGTTACTTGATGGAAGTAATGATGGGGGAGGCAATGCCACTATTGTTGTTTCAAGTGAATTTAATGCTACCCAAGTGATAGAAGAGATTGCCGAGTTACATCAGGAGATCAGTGATGAGAAGAGAGAATTTTTAGTTAAAAGTGAGGCTAAAAACAGTGAAATTGAAATGCTTGCCGAAGAACTTAGAAAACTTAACTTGGAACTTCAGATTTTTAAAAAGAAACTCGGTATTGAGGATTCAAACGAAAGCAAAGACACCAAAGAGAAAATTGAAAGTCTTGAATTAATGATTGATCTGGCAAAGGTTCAAAAGAATGAATTAATCGAAGAAAAAAAGGGGCTTGAAGACAAAATAAATGCCCGTGTTTTGCGTTCTCTGAAAAACCTATCCGAGCTTGAGCTTCAGGAATTAGACTCAAACCTAAATTCACAGGTCGAGCAATTGGAGTCACAAATTGAAAATGAGGTGCGGGTTATTCCCAAAGAGAATGATGTCGGAGAAAAGCCTGTTTTGGTAATACTTGGAGCGAGTGAATTTACTATCGGGGTTTTCAATGGAGAGCAAAGAACCATTCAAGTGAACCCAAATAATTATTACCAACAACTTGGATCCGCTCTTACCTCTTACAATAAGAAAAGAAATTTCTTTGTATATTTTTTCCGACCATCGGCTTGTGAAACAACTATAACAAATGTTCCGGGAAGAAACGGAAAGATTCAGAAAAATCTTTTTGATTTACTTTGTGACCCCAAAAATAACCTTACACGTATGTTGGGTTTCAAATATGGATTTGAACCGATTCATGAGGAAGCTGCTGTTTTATTTACCGATAAAACTCCCGATCCTTTTGTTGAATTTTTACCCAATCCATGATCATTTGTTTAATGAAGGTTATTTTAAACGACTAAGGCGATGGCAAGAGAAGAAGATGAGGGCGGAAGCTTGGATATGTTGCTTGATACTTTATGTAACACATTTGGGGGCATTATTTTAATTGCTCTTCTCCTCGCATTGAGTGTGAACAAAAAAAGTGTAGAACTTTACGACAAGCTGGTTAAGACGGATGATAACCAATCCGAGCTTATTCGTGAGCGAGAACAGTTAAAAAATTCCCTTCTTGACCTAAAGGATGAAAATATCGAAATCCTAGAGGATTTAGAAGATGATGCATACTCTAAAAGAGAAGAAATTGAGGAGATTAAAGATAATCTAGACGACTTGAACAGCGATTCATCGTCCATGGAGAAATTGGCTCAGAGAGCTCGTGAAAAACTTAAAGATATGGAAGACATGGAAACCACAATTGAAGAGGAGCGTTTGACCATGGAAGAAGAATTGAGTCGATTGGAAGCGATTTTCGAGCATCAGGAATTGAGTAAAGAACTGAAAAAGAAGCCTTATCGTAAAGTTAGCCTTCCTCAACAAAAAGACACCCGGAAAAAGCCTTTACCTGTAATCGTTGCCCATGGAAAAATGTACCCGATGATTGCCTTAAACATTGGATCCGTAGAAAAAAATGAAGATGGATTGTTATGGAACCAAACTCCAGATAAGCGATTTCAGGTAAAGGTTGATCCTCAAAAAGGGGTGGATCCAATGAACGATGATGCTCTGGATTTATTTCTTTCATCGGTTCGCGATGCACCGCGCCTAGTTCGACAGGATTTCTTTTTGAACTTATTCGTATATTCGGATTCTGAGAACTTTGCCATTTTTAATAAAATTAGAGATGAGGCGGTTTTAAGAAAATTAGATTATAATTGGATTCCTATTTCTGAATTACCCCTCATCCTTCGTTCAGATAATGTCCCTTGGAAGGTGCAATAAGAGAAATCATTTTGTGATTTAAATTGGTTAAGGATTTCAAATGATTCTCAACACGTTAAAATAGTAGTTTTTATTTTTTTGTCCAAAATCTTAGACTATATGCAGAACTCTATAAAATGCATGTTGTTAGATTAATAATTAGTTCATTGGATATTACTTATTTTGAGTCATTTAGGTACTCGTATTTAGCTGAAAATGTTCTAAAAGTATGTTCTTTTAACTTGCACAAATCCACAAATGCTCGAATTGTATAATTAATGACAAAAGAACTTCTCATTTCTCTTATCTTGGGTGCATTATTAATGGGTTGCGTTCTACTGGGTATATTAAAATCGAGTCTACTTTCCAACCAATTTTTTCTGCTCTTTGGCTTAGCGACAATACTCGGTCAAGTTGTCATGGCTCATTTAGCATTTAATCAATATAAAAACCTTTCAATCCAAACTACAAAAGAAAGTACTGAAAATGAAGAAGGAAGAGACGAACGAGGAGACGAACGAGGAAACGACGGATTTGACGATTGAGGAGTCCGCAAATGTGGAGTCGCAGTCGGAGGATTTGCAACTAAATCCAAAGCATCGTACGGTAGCAATCTCTAGCTTGGTCGCTGGTTACACTCTAGCTGTTGGGTTTGCTTTACTTTTAGTAATGGGAGGAGAAGAACCTCAACCAATTGCAACAAATCCAGAAAGCATTACCGAAGGTGATATTGTTTCTGCTGTCGAAGGTGCTGATGGAGAATCATCTGTTATCACTTTAACTGGAGGAAATAGCATTCCTTGGCCCGTTGGTAAATTATGGGTTGATCCTGGATATACTGCTATTGTGGGAGATGAAGACCTGACTGCTTTTGTTGAAACAGCTTCTTTTGTGGATGTGAGTACACCGGGACAGTATAAAGTTATCTACACTATTAAAGATTCTAAAACTGGAAATGTTATGGACTCAGTTGAACGATTTGTGACGGTTAATCCAAGTGGTTTTATTGCCGGAGCAAATGTTGCATACAATGACCGCTTGGATGGTGTGGTTTTAAATGACGATAAAATCACTGCAGTCATTGGAGATGATGATGATGACATTGTTTATGTTGATAATGATGATCGCCATCTTCGCCTAGGTGGAGACAATCGTGGAGGTGCTTTTGGAGGTAACGGAGGAAACGGTAGAGTTCGTGGAGGTCGTGACCGGGTGGTGGTTGACGACGATGTGGATGTGGGGTTATTGGATCGTAGGCTAGCCACTCTTGATGATGACGAATTAGTTATTATTGAAGATAATGATGATGATTTAGTGGCTCGATTAGATCGTAAGGATATTGGTTTGGATCGTGGTGGAAATGACCGAGTAAATGTCGGTAATTTCGTACCAGATGCACGTCGTGGAAATTTTGAAGATGACGAATTGGGAGCAGTTGGAGATTTTGACAAGGATGGTGCCGGTTTTGGAAAGGGCACAATGCCCGGAGTTGGTAAAGGATCCGAGGTATATGCTTATAATTTTCCCTCACAAGGAGTTGGTGCTGGTATAGGTAGTCCAGCAGTGGGTGCCGCTGCTGGTTTTGCAGGATTGGGTGCCGGTATTGGCCAAGCAGTTATGGATGGTCAGGCGGTTCCAGCACTTGGAGGAATCGGAACTTACGCACCACCTGCACCCGCACAACCAGAAGGTCCAGATTCTGACAATGATGGAATTTCGGATGCTATGGAGGCTTCATTTCGGACAAATCCTAAATCTAATGACACGGACAAAGACGGTGTAAGTGATGCAGATGAAGTCAAGGCAATGTCCAATCCCCGTGACCCTCGCAGTAAACCGGGTACACCTGCCCCAGGACCGGACAATGATCAAGACGGTGTTCCTGCATCTTTGGAATCCCTCTATGGATTAGACCCATCAAATTCCGATACGGATGGAGATGGTTTCAGTGATGGGGAAGAAATTTCAGCAATGACTAGTCCTACAAACCCAGCAAGCAATCCCGGTGAAATGGGTGGACCTGCACTTGCAGTTGCACCGGGAGTTGCGGGTGGAGTTGCCGGATTAGTAGGTGGAGCTGGAGCTGGAGCGGCGGCAGGTTTGGTATCAGGTCGAGTAACTCACCCACTTGGACTTGGAGTTGGTGAACCTGGATCTGGAATTGGCTATGGTCGTGGAGATGGTGATAGAGACGGACATGATGAATGGGATTACGATCATTTGCCTAAGGATGGAAATCTTTTCATCATGATGCATGTTGATGGAAGTGGTTCCATTCTGAGTACCAGAAAAGCTTTGGAGGTTATGAAGGATACATTGTTGAAAAACGCACTGCTTCCTTATTATAAAAATGATGAAGATCTTTACAATCGAAGGGTTTTGGTAGTGGATGGTGAAGGCGAGAGAACTTTAAAATTCTTCGCTGATGCAGCAAAGAAGGAAAATGTATTAGCTCTCGTATTCCAAGACGAAGCTCAACCGGCATACCATTTGCCTAACTTTAATCGTAAGCCCGAGGACCATTACATGGATGACCTCAAGGATTTACGCCAAGGACTTAATGGATATGGCGGACTTTATCGTGGTATCATGTTCCAGGTTGACCGTGGAAAAACTTTTGCCAAGTCATTCAAGGAATTTGTTGAAAACGCATGGCGTGGAGACGGATATCTTTCAGGAGCAGGCGAGAATTTAAAACCCTATTATTGGCAGGAAAACAGCGATCACATTAGAAATCGTGACGGAATCGTATTTAGTGATGAATATCATGTTAATTCGGAAGGAGATCCTTCCTATTATATGAATCTAATCATGGATGCATCTCGTAAAATTGGTTTAGATTTGGGTCGTTATGGAGGAGGGCAAGAAGATGGTCGATACAACGCAAAAGTTAGTAACGGTTCAAATAAAACCTCATCTTTAAACGCAATGTGTCCTATTAAACCTGACCGTAAGGCTAATCCATCTATTACTGCAAAGGATTCCAGAGGAACAACCGTTGCCTTTTGTTGTAAGGGTTGTAAGAACAAATTTGCATCTGCAAATTAATTTCATAACTTTTTTCACCTACTGCTTTCCTTCTGTTAAAGAAGGAAAGCTTAATTTTGTAATCATTTAGAGTCTGGTATGAATATAAAAACCATTCTCTCACTTGTTTTTTGCTCTACTCTTGGGTTGGCGGTAGTTGGTAATCTTTTTGCTGGTAATCTTCTTGTAGGGGCGGGTCTTGTATTTGCTGTACTCGGTGTGGGAATTCTTTCACACCTAGCATTTTTTGAGGAAAAGAAGAAAAAGAAATCGCAGGGTGCAGGTCCAATTGCTTGGATTAACTTGGCAATGTCTTATGGCTGTCTTTTGTTGAGCCTTGGTTCATTCTTGTTCTTATTATTGAATCCTTCTGACCCAAGGGAGATGACTATTGCTAAAGCAGGTCAATCTGCAGGTCAGGAAACCGAGGGTTCTAAGGTTCCAATTAGTGATGAAACGAATGTTGCTTCAGGTGGAGAAAGGGCACGACTTGGAAATAGTGGACGTGGCGAGGGACTCGACGCGATGGGAGGGGCAAACGAAGATAATCAAAATGCAATGCGAGAAGACCAGGTAGCAAATCCTGATATTGCAGGTGCAGAACAGGGAATTGCAGATAAAACCAAAGTTTCCTCTCAAAATGTCGAGGAAGTTGTGAAACCCGGTGACTTTGATCAGGGAACAGCAGGTGCAGAAGACTTATTGTTATCCCGAATTGGTGAAGACCAGGAGAACAAGGATATTGGAGATCCCAATGCCCTTGTCTTTGATGAAAACGAAGATAAAGCCTTGGCATTTGATCCAACCGTTTTTCGAGGTGCGGAGGATCCGAATGATATTTTGTCCAAGGCCAAAGGGGATAAAATTACCAATTTAAGAGCGGCAGTTAATTCGCTGGGGGTTTCTGTACCAAAATCAATGAGCGGTCGTTGTGATAAAGTCGGCCGGGTAGCAAGGCTTGCAAGAGGAGGAGTTAGAAACCCGGAACGGGTTGAAAATGCAGTGACAAAAGCCTTGAACTGGTTGAATCAGGATCAAAATGCTGATGGTTCTTGGGGCAATAATTCAAAAGGTGCCATGACTGGTTTTGCACTTCTTTGCTATTTGGGACATTGTGATTTAACAGACTCTCCAGAATACGGAGAGGCTGTTGCCAAAGGAATTAAGTATCTTGTTGAACTAGGTGATGAAAAGGATGGTTGGCTTTATGTTACCAACCATAAACACGGATCTGCCTATGCTCACGGTATTGCAAGTTATGCACTGGCGGAGGCTTATGGTATGACAGAGAAGGCATTTATTCTTCCTGTTCTCCAAAAAGCAATTCGACGAATAATTGTAGGTCAACAAGATGATGGCGGATGGGTTTATATGGTGGAGCGTCCCGGTCCAGACAACCTGCGATTAGTAGATTTTGGTAATAAAGGAGCAAGTGATACTTCTGTCAGCGGTTGGCAATTTCAGGCATTAAAGGCTGCCTATAACACAGGTGCCGATTTTCCGGATATTGAGCCTGCTCTTGAATTAGCAGTTAAAAATTTTTATAGAGTTTATTCATCTGAAAATGGAGGCTTTGGGTATCGCAATAAATCTGATACCAAAAAAGCCAACCATAAATTAACGGGTGTTGGATCTTTGGGTTTGCAATCATGGAAATTTGGTCACCCATCGGAGGAAGAAAAGAAAGAAACCTTAAAAAAAGCCATGCAGCACATTTTAAAAAATAATTTATCAATGGATTACAATAGTGGAGATGCTAATCTATACTCTTGGTATTATGATGCTCAGGCATTATTTAATTATGGTGGAGCATTTTGGACGGCATGGAATCGAAAAATGGAACCCATGCTTCTCAATGCACAACTTGCAGACGGTAGTTGGCCCAAAGAAGGTGGGGGCAAAACTTCGAGCCAAGGAGGAAAGGATGCGGAGGTTTACCGTACGACACTTTGTATTCTGATGCTTGAAGTTTATTACCGTTACGTTTATTGACGGTTTGGATTTTCATGCCTAACATAAAATTAGGTTTATGAAAGTTGTACATATTTACTTTTTCTTTTGTCTTCCTGTTTTGGGAGATGGTCTGCTGATAAAAAAAGCTGGGCAATTAAATGGTATACTTTCCTCCAAAGGAGATGCTTGGGTTGAGGTCGTAGAAGATAATGGCTTGGTTGCCCGATATCTTGCCCCATGGGAGGGCGGTTCTCCTTCCCGTGGTGGAGGCTTTCATTTCAAGAGTCTGGAGAAATTTAAAGAATTAGTAGTGGGGAATCGAGTTTTTTTGGATTGGTTTTGGGATGGTCATTTAAGAGTGAAAAAGATAAAGCATATCAGACCATTTAAGGCGACCGGAGTTTTTAACGGTATTCTTATTAAGAAGGGAGATAAATGGATTGATGTGGAAAATGAGGAAAATTTGACCCCTTGGAGGTTTTACGCCCGTTGGAAGGGTGGATTACCTGAAGATGGAGGCGAATACCATCCCAAGACATTAGAATTTTTTGATAATTTTGAAATCGATGATCCGGTTCGTTTTGTCTGGAGTTACGATTACCGCCCCCGTATTGACCGGTTTATTGAGCAGGAGGAAGATGATGTATTTGTCCCTTTTTATGAAGGCAAATCTATTCCTGATTCGCCCTCCACTCCACAACCTGTTCCTCCTGTGGTGAATCCTTTTGATCAGTCACCCAAAACGAACCCTTTCGACCAAGTTGCCCCAGCGGTTAACCCGTTTGACCAATTGCCTGAAACAAACCCCTTCGATCAGTTGCCGGACTCAGGAAACCCCTTTGATCAAGCAACTCCAAATATCGGTAATCCTTTTGAAGAAGTAAATAAGCCTGCGGGAACCCTTATTGAAGCGAACCCGTTTGATAATGTCTCAAAGGAAAATCCTGTTGAAGCTAATCCATTTGAAAATATGCCACTTCCCGGAAACCCTTTCGACGCGATTCCAAAGGAATAAAATCCTTATCGAAGGAAAAGAGAGGATCCGGATAAACTAGGTTCGTCTTTAATCGTAATTCGTGAACCATTGGAGAGCAACCATCTTGCTTCATTCGCAGTTCCCTCATTCCAGCTTCTTTTTAATTTTGTACGTTTCCGGTCAATTCTTTCATCCAAGGGAATTATTTCGCTCGATTGATTACTCGACCACAGGATATCAATAATCGCACCATTTTTATCCAAACCCACGATTTCTATAGAAGCACCTTTCCGGTCTAATCTAGACAAAACTTCAGGGTCTAAACCGGTATCAATTGCTAGAAGGGTTTCTTCGGCTAATTTCCTTGCGTCAAAAACAAAGGATTCATAGGTCGGGCTAAATTTTGTCTTCAAAAGAAAACCATCCATATTTCTTATCGCAATTTCTTGAATATGAGAAGACCAGATTGGCATAATTTCATTCCCCCTTTCATCGATAGCATAAACCAAAGCTGGGGCATTGTTTGGATTTCTATAAGATGGAATCTCAAGGATTTCCCTGGCTGCTTCATCGATAGCTCGAGAAAATCCGTCAGAACTTGCAGGATGAACGGTATCCAATCTTGTTTTATCCGGCATATTTACAACAAGAGCATGGGTTTGAGGATAATAACTGTATTGTTCTTCGCAAAGCATACCATCCTGATCAAAGCATCCTTCTTCTCGTAAAAGTTCTTCCATATTCAAAAATTTACCCTTTGGATGATAATAAGCCCGGTATGGACCAACTGGTTTTCCATCAGCAAAAGAGGCATCCAAACGGAGATGATCAACCACATCCAATTCTCCATGTTCTAATGATTCCTCTTCAAGTTGTTCCTCGTAACGAATTACATCACTTGGGGAACTTGGATAATAGAGTTTGAAGGCTCCATTTAATTCTCCATCGATATATTCTTTTTCATAAACAAGTTCTCCCGTTTTTCCAAAAGCAGTAAATAATCCATTTCTTTTTCCATTCTTGTATGAACCTTTAAGTAATTCTAATCCGGAATTTTGCCAAAAGGTGAAATTTCCATCCTTAAAGCCATTTACAAAACCAATCTTAAAGTGAGTTTCTCCATTTTTATGGTAATCAACGATGAAAGCTCGTTTATTTTTACCGAAAGGTTCTTCTTTCCCGAGTTGGTATAAAATTTCTGTCCCATTTTCATCTTTTCGATATTCCACATCGTCTGGATATAATTCTTTATCAGAGCAGGAAGATAAAAAAATGCTAATTGCTAATTGAGCAAGCAAGAGTATTTTTTTGCCGGAACAATGGATTTGATTCTGCATGGGAAATAATACAATAGCGAAAGAACAAGAAATTTCGCAATGGAAAACTTATTGAATACGTGCCCTGACTTGCTCGGCAATTTCCAAAACATCGCTTGCCGGTAAAGTTACAATCTCGGAAGGTCGTCCCCCCACCATTTTATAAACCACCACTCCTAACCATTTTCCATTACGATCAAAAACTGGGGTGCCAGGACTTGTGTTTTCTATCACAAAATATTTTCTTGGTTTTTCTATCACTGCGTTAACCCAGCCTCTTCGCAGAGTAGATTGTCGATAAAGAGTTTGCCTTAATTTTCCGATGGACACGACTTCGTCAAGAATCAGGGGTGCGTTTTCTTCGACGGAATTGGGAACTTTTGAGAATACCACATCTTTATATTCTTCCTTTCTTTCCTTGATCGGCAATACATAGGCAAGATCAAGGTCAATATCCTTTAAAATAAGTTTTGCGGGAACCTCGGTGCCGTCCTGCATGAGTAACATCACTTCGGTGTAGTTTACGTTGACCGATGCCCCGGGGGAACGAAGGCGAGAAAGAATGTTGGCAGTCGGATCAACCTTGTTGAGAGATAAAACGGTTAATCCATCCTTTGCAATAATGGTACCAAGAGCCTCAAGTTTTTGTTCCTGTGGTGGGAGGCTTCTTCCACCCGCACTTATTTCAAGTTTTACGGTAACGGAGACCCAGGTTACACAGTTTGCATTTTCTTTAAGGAGATTTCTCCAAAGTGATTCAGGTTTTTTAGCAATTGCTTGAAATGAAGCTCCAAAAGAAAGAGCGAATGTAAGAAGTAAAATTTTTTTCATATGGGAAGTTCCTCGTTTTTTTAGGTGTTATCCCAATCGGGTTCAAGCTCTAGGAAAAGGGTATGAATCCCCCTTTTTACGAAGAAAATAATTCGTTTCTCCTTTTCTTTAATCCATTGATTCATCTTTTTTTCAAATAATTCTACTTCACTCATACTATATCCATTGACCTTGAGTACTAGATCACCCTGTCTCAAACCGGCTAAAGAAGCCCATCCTGCGGGTTCAACATTTTCTACAGCCAGGCCGGGTTCTTTTTCCTTCAGTCTTTTGCTAACCCGATCTCCAAAAGATAATTCGCGAACCGTAAATTCGAAAGTCTCCTCCTCATAATCGGGTAGTTCATTGGAAGGATCCGGGCGTTTTTCCAAAGTCACATTAAGGTCAAGTTTTTTTCCTTTGCGCATGCCGGAAAACAGAGCAAGTGAATCGGGTTTGTATTCCTTGATCATATTTCCAAAAACCTCTGCATCTTCCGTCCGGTAAGCTTGGATAATCTGTCCATCAATCCTGAACAATAGATCACCTGCCAGCATGCCCGCTTTTTGGGCAGGCGTTCTTGGATAAACTTGAGCAATTCGAACCCCCCTGGTTGTCTTGGGCATTTTAAGAGCTTCCGTAAGTTCTCGAGTCAACACTTGCGTGGATACACCTAACCAAGGTTTCCATGCTTGAACTGGTCGATTTTCCTGTGCTTCTGGTCCAATTTTTACCACGGTGAGTAATTGGGCCATATCCCGTTCAAACCTGATCAAAGTAGAAATAGGTTCTTTTTTTCCTTTGGTTATTTTTTCCGATATGCGAAGAAGGTCTTTAATACTTCTTACGGCTTCCCCGTTTATCTCAGTAATTACATCACCACGAATCAGATTAGGCTTCGCACTGTTCGATGGACCACCTCTTCCCACGGAGTGAATTTGGGCACCTTCTTTTGACGAACGGCGTGCTTCGAGAGAAGACATAAGAGTGAAATCACGAATCGTGATGCCCCAGCTTTTTAATTCTCTCTCTTTTGCAAATGCGGATTCACGTTTTGCAGTGGTTAATACCCACGATATTTTTTTGTTCTTCCTTAGTCCGCTAATTTTAACTTTCTTTCCAGCATTCAT
>TARA_B110000008_G_scaffold26591_1_pt1 | contig 23278 bp, 21 predicted proteins | sample TARA_B110000008 | Tara Oceans TARA_B110000008 (sample SAMEA4396496) | marine metagenome | biome: Westerlies Biome; feature: [DCM] deep chlorophyll maximum layer (ENVO:01000326); material: water (ENVO:00002006), including particulate matter (ENVO:01000060) such as... | depth 40 m
TATAGGCAAGCGATAGCGATAAAATCAGACTATGCTGAAGCCCACAATAACTTGGGTGTGATGCTTCAAGAGCTGGATAGATTCGAAGAGGCAGAAGCAAGCTATAGGCAAGCGATAGAGGTGAAATCAGATTTTGCCGAAGCTCATTATAATCTAGGAGTATTCCTAAAAAAATTTGGAAAATTTGCAGCCGCTGCCGAACACTTTAAGTTAAGCAATTTTGGTAAAAGTCAAAGCTATTTATTGAGATGTTTGTATATGCAAAATAAAGAAGCTCTTTTTTTTGATCAGTTAGATTATTTAAATAATCAAGGTGAAACTAATGCGGTGATTGGCTCGCTTGGTTGTCGTTCCGCGCAGAGATATGGCATAGAAAAACCAAATCTATTTTGCAAAGATCCCTTAAAATACGTTTTAAAGACTGACTTGAACAATCAATATGATTTCAAAAAAATCTTTGTTAACACCTCAAACACTATCTTAAATGAAAATAGAGTGCCCTTCAGGACACAAGATCTTTTAACTAATGGCTTCCAAACCTATGGTAATTTATTTAGTTTAGATGCTGATTTCACTGCAGAAATGGAAAAAATTATCCGTGAAGAAGTTGAGAAATACAGAGTTCATTTTAAGGATAGCGAAGAGGGTTTAATAACGCATTGGCCAGGTGGCTATAATATTTCTAGTTGGCTTATAGGTATGAAAAGTGGGGGTGCCTTAAAGCCTCATATGCATGAGATGGGTTGGCTTAGTGGAAGCATATACATAAATGTACCCTCCAAATCTCAGAGTGATAGTGGCAACCTTGTTGTTTGTATAGAAGATGAAGAATTTATAGGAGAAGAGTTCAAAAATCAAAAAAAAATAATTGATGTGGTTACTGGAAGTTTAGTTCTTTTTCCTGCTTCTCTTTTGCACTACACTATTCCATTTGAATCAGAGGAAGAACGCATAGTCCTAGCATTTGATGTCGAGCCAAAATAATTTCTTTATTTATAAGAGTTTAAATTAAGCTGCTATTGAGCGATCCTAGTTGCAAATAAAGTTTTGCTATTATGTAGTATTAGCAAATACAGAGTTCACTCATTCAGATAACACAATATGACTCTAACCAATTAAGCCTTACAATAACGCTTTATAACCCGAAACTGTGATGAGATCTAAAAATGGAAATGCTTCAAAATAAAGTTATTATCGTAATAGGAGGTGCTGGATTCGTTGGATCACATCTGTGTGATTTTCTTAAAGCGAATAATACGTTGATATCACTTGATAACTATCTTTCAGGCAATAAAAATAATCATGTGCCTGGAGTTACATACATAGAAGGCTCAAGTTTAAATATTGCAGAATTAGCAGGCGAATTTTCACCTGATATTATTTTTCATTTAGGAGAATATTCTAGAGTTGAGTCTAGCTTTGATGATTATGATCTAGTCATTCAAAATAATTTAGTGCCTTTTTCTGCTGTATTAAATTTCGCGAAAGAAAACTGTGCAAAATTAATTTATTCAGGCTCAAGCACTAAGTTTGCAAATTACAATATTGATGATGAGCAGAGTCCTTATGCCTGGGTGAAAGCAAAGAATACTGAGCATCTTATTAATTATGCCAATTGGTTTTCGTTGGAATATGCAATTGTATATTTCTATAATGTATATGGCGGGAATGAGATAGGCACTGGTCCGTTTTCTACTGTTATTGCTAAATATAAACGTCTTTTTTTGGAAGGGAAGAAATCTCTACCTGTAGTTAGCCCTGGAACCCAAGTACGAAACTTTACTCATTATTCTGATATTGTAAATGGACTTGTAACAGTTGCCTTGAAAGGTTCAGGCGATGGATTTGGTATTGGTAATGATCGTTCAATCTCCATGCTTGAATTGGTAGATTGCTTCGGATGCTCTCCAGAGTTAATCCCAAGTCGCCGAGGAAATAGAGAAAGTGCTGAGTTAGTGACAGATGCCACGCAAGCTTTAGGCTGGCTGGCTGAGGTTGATCTTGCAGAGTATCTTGCTAGATTTATTCGTGACGCATCAAGATGAGCATACTATCTGACTCTATAAAGATCAGCCGCACTTCTTGTCACTCACTATACTTTCAAGACAGGAGGCTTCTGTGAATACAACACCTTTGATCACGGTAATAGTCCCTATTTACAATGGAGAGAAATATCTACACTCTACCGTTCAGAGTGTAATTGATCAAACATATAGTAATTGGGAATTGATATTGGTTGATGATGGCTCAGTAGACAATACTCCTTCGATAATAAATGATTTCTTACGTCTTGATGAGCGAATTCAAAAGATTGTCTTGCCTAAAAGCTCTGGAGGTCCGGCTCATCCAAGAAATATAGGGCTAAATGCAGCAAAGGGTGAATACATAGCATTTCTTGATGCAGATGATGTTTGGGAAAATGAAAAGTTAGACCTACAAATTGATTTTCTGATAAATATAAAGGCTGATATGGTCCACTGTGCCAGCACTATTATTAATCCTCTTGGAGAGAAGGTTGGATTTATACAATCTTTCAAAAAACATCGTTTTTTCAAATTATTCCTTGGAAGTACAGTCGCATTTATGATCAATAACCCTGTAATATTGAGTTCTTCCTTGATCAGAAAAACTGCAATTTCTCAATTTAGAGAAGATGAAGATTTGCAAGCTGTCGAGGATTGGTTTCTCTGGATTGAGCTATACTTATCTGGAAAAAATATACAAATCTTAAATAAGACTCTGATGTCTTATCGAAAGCATGATGATTCAATATCTAATATTCTAGACGAAGTGCAGTTTTTAAGGAGTTTTAAAATATACACTGTCTTGCTTCTTGAGCAAAAGATTGGTCTATGGAAGTTTTGGTTGGTATGTTCATTGCAACTGTTAAATCTAGGCAGGTTAAGAATGTCTGGGAGATTTAAAAGCGATTGAAAACATATGCATTATTTGATTCATACTTAACGCAGTTAAATCGAATCCCTGCATCATTTTTCTTGCAGAGTTTCTAATTTTAAAACTAATGGATGGTAATAAATAAATGTTAGGATTGGTGAATTATGGCTCTGGTAATTATCAGTCAGTATGCAATGCCCTAGATTTCCTGTTAATTGATTATCTAGAAATAAAAACAGCTCAAGATATGGCAAATGTATCTCATATTATATTGCCGGGAGTTGGAGCATTTAACGACTGCATGAACAGACTGGGTGATACTCATTTGCTTCAGGACCTTAAGAGAGAGGTATTAGAAAATAAGAAATTATTTTTAGGTATTTGTGTCGGTCATCAAATATTAATGTCACTGGGGACTGAGTTTGAAGAAAAAGAAGGCTTGGGTTGGATACAAGGAACTACTAAAAAACTAGTAACAACGGATCATTTACCGGTCCCTCATATTGGCTGGACTGAGGTACATTATGGTCGTGATAACGAGTTATTTAAGAATATTGATTCTGGGTCTACATTTTATTTTGTACACAGTTATTATGTTGAAATAAAACATTCCGAAGATATTTTAGCAACAGCCCGGTATGGCGATGATTTTGTTGTTGCTATTCAACGAGAGAATATCTTTGGAGTTCAATTCCATCCAGAAAAAAGTCAAGAAAATGGGCTTCAACTCCTAAAAAATTTTTCAGAAATGAAAGGCAGTGCAGCTTAAAAATGGCTAACCATAGAATTATCCCAGTAATTCTCCTAAAGAATGGTCGAGTAGTTCAAAGCAAGGCTTTTAATCGTCATCAAGTGTTAGGTAATCCTTCTTCAATTGTAGGTCGTTTTAGTAATTGGAATGCCGATGAGCTGATTTACTTGGATATAAGTCGGGATAAAAACTATGATCTCAAGAGAGATGATTTAAATTTTGAGAACAGAGGCTCTATCTTAGAGATAATTCATGATTTTTCTAAGCGCTCCTTTATGCCCTTAACAATTGGAGGGGGAATCAAGAGCATTCAGGACGTTGAAGATAGATTAAGAGCTGGAGCAGATAAAGTAACAATTAATACTGAGGCCTACAATAGGCCTCAGCTTATCTCTGATTGTGCAAAGATCTTCGGATCTCAATGCATTGTTATTTCAATTGATGCTAAAAAGGTTGCATCTGATTCTTGGGAGGTCTTTGTAGAGTTTGGGAAAAAAGCAACAGGGATTAGCCCTGATACGTGGGCCAAAAAAATGGAAGATATGGGCGCAGGTGAAATTCTTATTAATTCCATTGATCGTGATGGAAAAGCTAATGGATATGACCTAGATTTAGTTAATAATGTTGTTAAAGCCGTTGGGCTTCCAGTGGTTGCAATGGGCGGTGCAGGAGCTCCAGAGCATTTTTCTGAGATCATTGATTATGCTTCACCTAGCGGAGTAGCCGCTTCAAATATTTTTCAATATACTGAGAATGCCGTTTTTGAGATTAATACTTATCTTCATAAATCTGGTTATAATGTAAGAAAACCTAAAATCCAATCTGTCACCCATTTAGGAGATTATTAACTATTTTATAAGATGAATTATTGTACTAAGTGTGTATACCCTCAAGCTGGAGTAAATCTAGACTTTGACGATGACGGGGCTTGTAGCTCTTGTGCTATTTTCGCGGACGCTGCGGAAATAACTGACGAGGAATGGGCGCAAAGAAAAGAAAAGTTGGTACAAATTCTAGAGGAAGCAAGGGCGACAACACCTGGAGATTATGATTGCATTATTCCGGTGGGTGGCGGAAAAGATAGTTACTGGCAAACGCACGTTATTAAAGAGCTAGGCTTTGATCCCTTATTAGTAACTTATCATGGAAATAATTATTTACCTGAAGGGCAGGGTAATCTAGATAGGATGGCAGAGGCGTTTAACTGTGACCATTATATTTTCCATCCAGGAGTGGAAAGTTTAAAAAAGATCAACAAGCTTGCCTTTACCATGATGGGTGATATGAATTGGCATAATCATGCAGGAATCCGCATTATCCCAATGCAGGCTGCAGTTAGATTCCAGACGCCATTATTCATTTGGGGAGAAACACCATGGGATATATCCGGCATGTACTCTGCAGACGATTATGCTGAATTTAACAAGAGGACGGTTTTTGAGCATGATATGAGAGGGTACTCTCGTTCAGATATGATAGGAAAGGGAGGCTTGACCGAAAGAGATTTACGCTGGTGCACCATGCCATCTGATGAGGAGTACGCGGCCAATAAATTGCGTGGTATCTATATTGGTAATTTTTTTGATTGGGACCCAATTATACAAACCAAGCTCATTATTGAAAAATATGATTGGGAGCCTGCAAGATTACCTTTTGAAAGAACTTATCGAAATATTTCTAATTTAGATGATATGCATGAGAATGGCGTTCATGATTATATGAAATGGATCAAGTTTGGATATGGACGATGTTCTGATCATGCTTCAAAAGACATACGAAAGGGATACCTTGATCGAGACGAAGCTATTAAATTGGTGGAGAAATATGATCATGTAAAGCCCTATCGCGATTTAAATAGATGGCTTAGTTATGTGGATATGACTGAAGCTGAATTTGATCGTATAGCTGACACCTTTAGAGATCCTCGTGTATGGTCGAAAGATCAAGAAGATAATTGGGTAAAAGATGATATTCGGTCTTTTGATTTGAGGAGACAAGCTTAAATGCTTTATTATTGCAAAATAATATTTAAGAAGGAGTTTTTGATATATGAGTAATATTGTGGTGTTTGGTGCGTCTCATTTAGTAGCTGAGTTAGATTTAACTGCAATTAGCTTCATAGTCGATAGCAACCCAGATCTGCAAGGAACAACTCATTTTGGTCTAGAAATTAAATCCCCAGAAATTTTACAAGGTGCCTCTAAAAAATTTCAGGTGATGGTATGCTCCACATCCATTGGGGAAATAAAGCAGCAGCTGCAATCATATGGTTTTACCTGGGGTGATAATGCCTTCGTCTATTCGGCGCTCTTTGAAAGAGAAAAAATCCTAGACATTGAAGAAACATCTTTTCAATTTTTAGTGAGTAGTGGTCTCCCATCAAATCCAAGCAGTTTTTCCCGCGGAGGCATCCATCTAGTCAAAGAGGATGGCGACTACCCATCCACCGAAATGATATATGAGGGTCCGACCCATGGTTTGGTGCGCGGTGTTGATCAGGGCTATGCTTTTACCTGCCAGGGAACAGGCGTTATTTGTTTGAATCAGGATCTCAAGGTAATTGATGAAATTCCCCTTCCAAAGGGAATGAGACCTCATGGCTTGAGGCGATATAATGATTTATGGGTGATTGCTCTAAGCTTAGAGGATTCAATTATTGGTATTAATGATGCCGGCAAAGAGATATTTAGATACTCAATCACAGATAAGGTGAAGGAAACTGGTATTGCCCAGCATCATGTTAATGATTTAGAGATTATTGGTGATTTTGCATACGTCTCGATGTTTTCTGTGACTGGGAACTGGAAACATGGAATATTTGATGGAGGTCTAGTAGAAATTAATCTCATTTCAGGCAGTTCCAAAGTAATTATCAATAGCTTGACTATGCCGCATAGTGTTACTGATGAAGATGGTGAGATCTTTGTTCTAGATTCATTCAAGGGAAAATTACTTGGTCGCAATTTCAATGAATTAGCTCAACTACCTGGGTTTGTAAGAGGTTACGATAGCGACGCCGACTATTATTATCTTGGCGAGAGCAAAAATAGAAATTTTTCTAGAATGGACAACGGGAGATCACCAGTTTCTTTAGATTCTAGAATTACGATAGTGAATAGAAAATACTCTTTTTGCAAGTCAATTCAGCTCCCAAAACACATATCTGAGATTCACGCCTTACTTCGCTTAGATAAAGATTCAGCTTCCTAGTTTTATTCACTAAATCTACATTACAATCCAGTGCAGCTAAAATTTATTTTAAAAACGACTCTTAAGTAAGCATTAATATAGGTTTCGTTAAGAACATAGTTCGCGCTAGATATTGTTGCGCATTGGCAGTAAAATTGATTACTAAATATGAAAGTTCAATATATTTCTTCGGCATGTTTACAGATCGAAACATCTGATATTTCAATTTTAACTGATCCTTGGTTCTCTCAAGGTATCTTTGATGGCTCGTGGTTTTCTTTTCCCCATATAGACCCATTTGATTTTATTAAAGAGCCCGATTATATTTATGTTTCGCATATTCATCCAGATCACTATGATCCAGACTTCCTTCATAAACTTTTTGAGAGGTTTGGTAAAAAACCTATTCTGATTCCTGATTTTGATAAGAATTATCTCTTTTTTAAAGGTAAATCTGATGGGCTTGAATTAACACCTATCAGGTCTTTTGAAGCTGGAAATACAAGCTTGTTTATCGAAGAAAATGATATGGGGAGCATTTCTGATATTGATTCAGCATTAATAGTTCATGATAGTTTAGCCAATCAATCACTGCTCAATTTAAATGATTGTGTATTTAATCAGCCACATGTAGAGAAACTCCAATCAATTATTCATGACTTTACTGATGAGTTAGATGTTATAGCTTTAGGTTATACAGGTGCTAGCTCATACCCACAGACATATTATGATATTAAAAGTAATCAAGAGCATCTTATACAAAAGGGACATGAAAAAAAACAAAGAGGTTTTGATAGGTATATTTCTTTTACAGATTTTTTTAATGCCAAGTATCACATGCCATTTGCAGGAGAATATGTGTTAGGCGGGGCAAAGGCTAAACTAAATAAATTTCGGGGTGTTGCAGATGCCTATGAAGTCAAAAATTTTGATTCCAAGGCTTTGGTTTTTCGTGCAGGCGGAGGTATTGACTTGGATTCAGGTCATGTAAGCCTTGAAAGAGATTCACTATACCCACAAGAAGAGGTGAATGGGCGATTGTCCGATATTAGTTCGGCCCAAATGGACTATGAGCGTGATTTACTAATAGACTTCCATAATATTAATTTTTCTAGATTAATGAAAGTTGCAGCAGCCAATGCTCAAAAAAAATCTGAGATTAAGGATGAGTATTCATTCATCTTTTCAATTACTAAGAATGATGTCATTTGCAAAAAATTAATTTTTATATGTAGTTCTGGAGAACTCAATGAGATTTCTGTTGATGAGCAAATCACTGCAGATACCTATTCAGAAATAATCATTGATTATAGGCTCCTTTTCGGCCTTATCACTGGAGTCTATCATTGGAATAATGCTGATATTGGATCGGCATACCTCACTCGAAGAATGCCTGAAGATAATTTTAATAGAAGTGCGTATGGGTTTTTAAATTTTTTTACAGTCAGTTAAAGAATTTTCAATTTATGAAACTAAAGATACTGGAATACTTCAAGTCAGAGATCGTTCATCACTATGAAAGCGATACAGAAAATAAAATTGTAAGTACGGGTAATCATTTCTTGGTAGAGCTGGAAGGACAAAAAACTCACTTTTCCATTCCCGGTCAAAATAGATTTTTAATGCGCTTTAGACTTATTAGAAGACTTTTAAGATATGACAAATCCAATGCTGTTTTTAACTGGAAACGCGATGGAGTTGTTGTTCTTTACCAAGGGAAAATCTATTTTTTTGATTTAAAGTTTAATAAATTAAATTTTATTGATGATTTAAAGCAATGTAGAAATGTATTGCATGGAGGCGTAGCTGTCACAGCATCTGGAATCTTTTTTGGGGAGTATGGCCACAATCCCTCTAGAGATGCAGTTCCAATTTGGAAGTCAGCAGATGATGGTAAAAGTTTTACCATTGTTGTTGAATTGGATGAACGTCACATCAAACACATTCATGGAGTATATGCTGATAAATTCTCAGATTCCTTGTGGATAGTGACAGGAGATTTTGATGGTGAATGCTTTGTAATTGAGTCAGTAGATGATAGTTTCTCAAACCTTAAGTGGTATGGCGATGGTACTCAAAACTGGCGACCAGTAAGCTTATTTTTTCTGCCTGAGACAATTATCTGGGTAATGGATTCACCTATGCAAAAAGCGTATCTTCAATCATTTGACCGAACTTCAAAATGTATAACGCAGGGACAATATTTTCCTGGACCTGTTTGGTATTCCAAGCAATTTGATTCGGGAGATGCAGTTCTTCAGACATCGGTTGAGATTGGCGATGAGGTTAAATCAAGTGATGCGATAGTATTTTACTCACGCGATTTAGTGAATTGGATAGAAGTTGCTAGGTTTAAAAAAGATGTTTTACCAATGTCATTTTTTAAATTTGGTGTAATTTCTTTTGCTGAAGGAAGCCAATCGAAAAAAGATTTTGTATTATGCGGAGAGGGACTGGTTAATTTAGATGGAACCGCAATCAGAGCATCAATAGTGTGATGCAGACAGTATCTAAACCACCAAGAATGCTTGAAGCTTTATCTTTAAATGAGAGACAGATTATATTTAAAGCTATCCAAGAGAATAAAGCTGAGGGTTTATTATGGCTAGAAAAGCTAAGAAAATTTACTTCCTTTCATAATAGAAATCTAAGAAAAGTATCAAAATTGCGATTTAAAGAGCATAGCGCTGATCATTTATCTTGGTTAAGAGAAATATTTCTTAGTCGCATAATTGATCATGCTAATAATCTAGAGGACTCTAGCGTCATTAATGCTGTTCTAATAGCAAATGATGCATGTGAAAATTCTGATCAATATAAAGTAAAAATTGAACGCATCTTAAGCAATCTAGAGCGCAAACTTATTGCGACTGCTCCCATGCCTTTGAAAGAGCAAAGCAACTCGAAAATCTTTGCATACTCGTTTAAAAAATGGGCTTCAAGTTCGCTTAGAAAAATACCAGTTACTATTTTTTGCCCTAGTCCATTCAGCCTATTTTCAATTACAGTTTTGCAAATACTGCTTTATCTAAAAATTCCAATTAAAACGGTGGTGATTTTAAAGTTTTCACCCGCAAGAGTGAAATCTGAATTATATCGAGATGGCTTGAGCCTATTTTTAAAGAGAGTTTGGAGAAAGCTTATCTTAAGGTCAGATGAGAATACTGATGAGTCGCAAATCAGCCTTAAATTTTTAAAAAATAGCCTTGCTTCAAATACTAGCGATATAAGAGCTCTCGCTAGATTGCATAACATACCATGCCTGTCAGTAACTAATTTTGATGAATGTCTGTCACTAGAGCAAAATCCCCAAGGTGAAATTTGTATTTTCACTGGTGGTGGGTTAATTGGCTCCAAAATTTTACAATATTTTACTCTGGGTGTAATTAATATTCATATGGGTCCGTTGCCTCAGTACAAAGGAATGGATGTAGTAGAAGCTCCAATTTTAGATGGCTGCTTCAATAGCATTGCCTTAACTGCACACTTGATGGAGCCAGCATTAGATGCCGGACCAATTTTATCTGAGATAGTTTTTTGTACCGATGAGTACAGATCTCTTGGTGCATTGCGAAATGAGATGGGAGCTTTAATGCCAATTTTAGCTATTGATAGCATTGTATCAATACTATCTAGTGAATCTGAATTAACGCCTCAGCATTCATCGGGCCAGCAATACTATTTTATTCATCCTAACTTGCGAGACATCATCACGAGAGTGATGTTTCAAAGATATGAATCCAAGAGTTTAAAAAAATCTCTATTTTTAAGGGAGCAGAAATTAAGTTTCTTTGAATTAATTATCAAAGATTTACAGCTTGCTCTTTAACTTATAAAAATATTACTCAATATTTCTGCCCTAGAAATCATAATAAAAGCTCGAACTTGCTATTCTTCAGACTGAAAAAAAAATTATTTCTTTATCTAGTAGGAATCATTTATTTTATTCTAGGGGTAAAATACATTATTGATTATTTACAAAGAAAGATTTGATGCGTAGACCTACAGTTTTAGCTATTCTTCCTGCAAGAGGCGGCAGCAAAAGGATTCCAGGAAAAAACGTAAAAGAGTTTTGTGGCAAACCAATGATCGCATGGCCTATACAAACTCTGCAATCTTGTGGCTTGATTTCAGATATTATAGTCTCCACTGACAGCCCTGAAATTCAAGAAGTGGTTAAATCATTAAATGTCAAAGCCCCATTCCTAAGACCTCCAGAATTATCAGATGACACCACAGGCACTAGTGTAGTTATAAAGCATGCCGTGGAGTGGTATATAGAAAATATTTCAACACCTGATTTGGTGCTTACCGTTTACCCAACAGCTGTATTTATTACTGCTAAAGATCTAGAAGATGCAATTTCAGTGCTGGAGGAATCAAAGTCTGAGAGCTTGATAGCCTGCGGAGCATATGAGTACCCAATTCAAAGAGCTCTATTCTTAAATGACAGTAAAAAAATTGAAATGTTTTATCCAGAGCATATAGATACTAGAACTCAAGATTGCGAGCAAGCTTATCATGATGCAGGCCAACTCTATCTCTCTACAGTAACCTCTGTTCTTGAGGGTTATGGTGAATTTACCAAGCGATCTACTATGTTTATATTACCTCGACATAAAGTAATTGATATTGATACTGGCGAAGACTATGAGTTTGCTGAAAGATTATTTTTGCTAGAGCAGGAAAAAAAGAAAATGAATCGCCTTGCAATCGGTACAGTGCAATTTGGATTGGATTATGGGGTAGCCAATCAACATGGGCAGGTAGATTTAAATGAAGCTTCTAAAATATTAGAATTAGGTGATTCAGCTGGAATTGACACGCTCGATACATCTATTTCATATGGTGTTAGCGAGCAATCCTTGGGTCAGGTGGGTGTTGGTAAGTTTAAAGTAGTTACTAAATTACCTCCTATCCCAAATTCAATAAAAGATGTAAATGAATGGGCGTATGATCAAATGCAATCATCACTTACTCGCATGAATCTAAAAACAGCATATGGTCTTTTGGTCCATGATACATCTCAATTATTTGGGGCTAATGGAGCTAAGCTTGCAGATGCAATGTTAGAACTCAAGAAACAAGGGCTAGTTCACAAAATTGGTATTTCTGCTTATAGTCCTGACGAGGTAGCATCAGTCTTTCAAAAATTTCCTATTGATATTATCCAAATTCCATTTAATATTTTTGATAGGAGAATGCTTACAACAGGTTGGCTTCAGCGTTTAAATGCAGCTGGAATCGAAATTCATGCAAGGTCAATATTTCTTCAAGGCTTACTTTTATTGCAAAAAAATCAAATTCCACAAAAATTTGCTAAGTGGAGTTCGTTGATTAGTTTCTGGCATCAATGGCTAGAAGATAATAATTCTTCTGCATTGCAAGCTTGTATTCACTATCCGCTCTCTCTTCCACAAATTGATAGAGTTCTGATAGGGGTAGACAATCAAGAACAACTAGCTGAAATTATAGAAGGATTCAATCCTCGGAATAGACCTTTTATTTTTCCAGATATTTCTTGTGAAGATGAGCAGCTTCTAAACCCTTCAAAATGGAGCTCTTTGTGAAAATTGTTGCTATTGTTCAAGCGAGAATGGGTTCAACAAGACTCCCAAAAAAAGTCATGAAAGAAATCAATTCAACTCCTTTGATAGGTATTTTGTTAAAGCGATTATCACTTAGCAAGAAAATAGAAAAAATCATATTAGCTACCTCAGATAATGATATTAATCAGCCGCTAATTAAATATGTAACTTCTGAAGGTTATATTGTTGAAACAGGAAGTGAGGATAATGTTTTAGAAAGATTTTATTATGCCGCTAAAAAACATCATGCAGACGTAATTGTAAGAATTACTGGAGACTGCCCGTTAATTGATGCAGAAATTGTTGATAATGTCATTTCATTATTCTTAGAAAATAAACTAGATTATTCATCAAATGTAAATCCACCAACTTTTCCAGATGGTTTGGATGTTGAGGTTCTATCTTTTAATTCGCTTGATTATGCATATAAAAATGCTTTGACATCGTCTGATCAAGAGCATGTCACATCTTTTATAAGAAGTAATCAATCTAATCAACTTAATTATGAAAATAAAGAAGATCTCTCGAGCTTGAGATGGACGGTAGATGAGGAGGAAGATCTTGATCTCGCTAGGAAAGTATTTAATCATTTTCATCCAAACATAACCTTTTCATGGAAAGATGCCTTAAGTTTTCAAGAAAATAATGATTTAATATTGACCACTAACAACAATCTCATTCGCAATCAAGGATCAACCATGGGAAAAGGTCAAAAACTATACAAAAGAGCAAAACGCATTATACCAGGGGGTAATATGCTGCTTTCCAAAAGACCTGAAATGTTTCTTCCGGATTTATGGCCGTCATATTTTAGTAAATCAAAGGGTTGCAAAGTATGGGATTTAGAAGGAAAAGAATATGTGGATATGTCCATCATGGGCATTGGAACAAATACTTTGGGCTATGGTCACGCAGAAGTAGATGCTGCCGTTAAAGAAACCATTGAACAAGGTAATATGTCAACTTTCAATTGTCCCGAAGAAGTGTATTTAGCTGAAAAGCTTATTGAGATAAACCCTTGGGCAGATATGGTTAGATTTGCACGAACCGGCGGTGAGGCTAATGCAATTGCTGTGAGGATTGCTAGAGCTGCCGCAGGCAAGGATAATGTTGCGATTTGTGGTTATCACGGCTGGCATGATTGGTACTTAGCTGTAAATATAAATTCTAAAGATGGTCTGGACTCTCATTTATTGCCTGGACTTGAAGCTCAGGGGGTTCCCAAGGGACTAGGAGGGACAGTTTTTCCATTTCACTACAATAATTTTTTAGAGCTAGAAAAGATAGTTAATGAAAATAATATTGGTGTTATTAAAATGGAGGTTGTCAGAAATGATGGTCCTGAGGATAACTTTCTACAAAGTGTTAGAGACTTAGCGACCAAGAAAGGTATTGTTCTTATTTTTGATGAGTGCACATCTGGATTTAGAGAGACCAATGGAGGCATCTATCAAAAATATAATGTTGAACCAGATATTGCCATGTATGGCAAAGCGCTAGGAAATGGATATGCCATAACGGCTATTGTTGGGAAAAAAGAGGTAATGGAATCTGCGCAAAATACTTTTATTAGCAGTACATTTTGGACTGAACGCATTGGTCCCTCTGCTGCCTTAAAAACACTTGAGGTGATGGAGCGAATAAAATCATGGGATCAGATTTCATCTACAGGTAAAAATATAAAATTAAAATGGAAAGAGATTGCATTAAAAAATGAAATTGAAATAAATATGGCTGGTATTTCTGCCTTGCCATCATTTACTTTCTCAAGTAAAAATCACCTTGAGTATAAGACTTATATCACTCAAGAAATGCTTAAAAAGAACTATATTGCAAATACTAGCATTTATGTCTGCATAGACCATTCTGAAAAATTAGTTGATGATTATATGAGCGAACTAGACAAAATATTTTTTACAATTAAAGAGTGCGAAGACGGAAGGGACATCAATGACTTATTAGAAGGACCTGTATGTCATAGCGGCTTCTCAAGACTGAATTAATGAAAAAATCTACGCTAATTAAAGATAATCTTATTAATTTTGATAAAGACCTAAATAGTGTCTTTGATCAAATAAGAATGGTTAATAGAACTCTTTCTTCAAATCCCTATGCGCAATTAGGTAATTATATGATTGATTTTAGCAAGGCAGAACTAAAAAATGGGTCTATCAATGCAAATGTAAAAATTTATAGAAAAATTTCTTTAAGATCCGCCAAGTTGAAAGACTCTAAAGAAATATGGGAATGGAGGAACGACCCGTTAACTCGAGCGATGTCTGGAAATAAAAGCTCCATTAAATATGAAAATCATCTGGAATGGTTTAGATCTAAACTCAAAAATCGTAATTGTTCATTTTATATGGGAGAGGCTTTAGGTATTAATGCTGGCATAGTCAGGATAGATATTGTAAAAAATATTGGGGAAGTTTCTATCAATATGAACCCTAGCGTTAGAGGTATGTCTCTTGCAACGACTTTATTAAAGGACGCAGTACACTCTTTTTTTAAGAAAAATTCTTCTGTTGAATTGGTTGCAACCATAGATAAAAAAAATAAACCCAGTATGAAGATTTTTAAAAATACTGGATTTATACTCGAAAAGTCTAAAAAAAATATCAACACTTATAGGATGAAAGTTGAGCAAAGCTAGTTCAGCAGTCTTATGTTTATCTCATGAGTTGAATAATAAGAATAACCTGTCCATTGAATCTGTAGATAGGCTAAAAGCATCATCTGAATTATACGATAGGTATGATTGCAAGTATTTTATCACCACAGGCTGGCAATATAAAAAAGACCTTCATTGTCCTTTGTCAACAATAATGGCTGAGTATGCAATTAACAATTTGAATATTCATAAAGCATCTATTTTTGAAGAACCATTAGCAAAAGATACTGTTGGCGAAGCTTACTTTATAAAAAGAAATTTTTTTCAAGCTCATGTAGATATCAATCAGCTCATTGTTGTAACCAGTGACTGGCATCTCGAAAGAGCTAAAGAAATTTTTCAGTTTATGTTTAGTGAAATTGATGATCCAAAGCTTTATTTTCACGCAGTTTCAGGTGATATTGCTTATCATAAGAAAGAAGATTCGAATTCCTCTATATATGCATTCAGAGAGATGGCTAAATTGTGCAAAAAAGGTGATTTAGACGACATTTATAGTAAAATGCTTCAACATCATCATTTATATAATGATTAAAAAATGTTCAATAATCTTACGAATCCATACATAATCGCTGAAATTTCAGGTAATCACAATGGATCATTGGATCGCGCTAAAGAGCTTATAAATTTGGCAAAAGTGAATGGTGCTGATTGCGTTAAAATTCAAACCTATACGCCAGATACAATGACGATCAAATCTAATAAAGAAGATTTTCTTATTAAAGGAGGTCTTTGGGATGGTTACAACCTATGGGATTTATATGATTGGGCACAAACTCCATATGAGTGGCAAAAAGAATTATTTGACCACGCCAAAGATATAGGCATAACAATTATTAGCACTCCCTTTGATGAAACTGCCGTTGATTTGCTGGAAACATTAGAATGTCCTTTTTATAAAGTAGCATCATTTGAGATCACTGATTTACCTTTGGTTAAATATATTGCTGAAACAAAAAAACCAATGATCCTATCTACAGGCATGGCTAACGAAAATGAAATCAATGAAGCTGTTGAAGTTGTTAAAAATTTTGGATGCGGTGATTTTATGTTACTTCATTGTGTTAGTGGGTACCCAACGCCTGCGGATCAAATAAATCTTGATACTATAGCCCTCATGAAAGAAAGATTTAATTGTGAGGTTGGACTATCAGATCATACCTTGGGTAATACTAGTGCAATTTTGTCTATAGGATTGGGCGCCAAATTAATTGAAAAACATTTTACTTTTGACAGAAGCGAGGGTGGACCTGATGCAGAATTTTCTATGGAACCAAGTGAATTACAAGATTTATGTTCAAGCGTTTCAATAGCTTATAAAGCTATAGGTAAGGGTAGCTTTGAAATGAAGCCAGCAGAGGAATCAAATATTAAATTTAGAAGATCTATTTATGTCGTCCAAGATATTAAAAAAGGAGATAAATTTGATAAGGATAATATTAGAAGAATAAGACCGGGATATGGGCTACATCCCAAAAATTATGAAGAAATTCTTGGCTTATCTGCAACTAAAAATTTAGAGAGAGGGGTCCCTTTAACCAAATCAGATGTTAGCAATTAATTAAAATGAAAGTTTCAGATGCTGTATCTTCAAGGGCTTCAATCCGGGCGTTTACGAGCCAAGATGTTGATTCCGATTTAATCAAAGAACTTCTTCAGAAGTCTTCTAGGAGTGCCTCGGGCGGAAATTTACAACCATGGAGAATCTTTGTTTTAAATGGTGAATCCATGGAGAAGTTTTTAAGCTTTCAAGACAACTGGTCATTACCAGAAATTCCATCTTATGAGATATATCCTCAGAAACTAAAGGAGCCGTATCGAACTTCTCGATATCAACTCGGAGAGCAAATGTATGAAGCGCTTGGCATCTCAAGAGATGATAAGCAGGGCAGGTTAGAGCAGGTTATGAAGAATTTTAATTTTTTTGGTGCGCCAGCAGCTTTATTTTGTTTTGTAGATAGACAGATGGGCCCACCGCAATGGTCAGATTTAGGAATGTTTCTTCAAACTTTTATGCTTCTGGCGCAAGAAGTAGGTCTTGATACCTGTGCGCAAGAGGCGTGGTCAATGAAACATGATAGTGTTAGCCAATTTCTTGAAGCCTCAGAGAGTGAGATGTTATTTTGTGGCGTTGCTTTAGGTTACAAGGATGATCAGGCAGCAGTTAATCAATTTAGATCTGAGAGGCGTCCACTAAGCGAATGGACAACATTTATCTAAATCATATCTCTTTTAAAATATGAAACCAATTGAGGAGTTTATGCTCTTCGCAATTAATGCAGCTAAAAGAGCTCGAGACTGCAATGAAGTTCCAGTAGGAGCCGTAGTGGTTAAGGATAATTCAGTCATTGGCACCGGATTTAATTCTGTGATTCAAGATCACTCTGTTTCCTCTCATGCCGAAATTCATGCTTTAAATTCAGCGAGCAAAGCCCTACAAAATTATCGTCTTCTTAACTGCGATTTATATGTAACATTAGAGCCATGTCATATGTGCGCTAAGGCTATAGTTGATGCAAGAATTAGAAATGTATACTTTGCAACTCTTGAGCCAAAAAATGGCTCTCTAATTTCTCAAGATAATTTTTTTGAAAAGGAGCACTTGAATCACAGGGTAAATTTTAGTTTTGGCATGATGGAAAAAGAAGCTTCACATCTTTTAAAAACATTTTTTAAAACAAGGCGATAGCTAACCTGAGTATATGCAGCCGGAATTGCATGTCTCTCTTACTTCTACTGAGTTTACATTTGGCATGAGTATTTTTATTTTATCCCAAATCCAAATAGCAATATTTTCACTAGTTGGATTATCTAGTCCTTGGATATCATTTAAGTAACAATGATCCAAGGTATCTATAACAGGCTTACAGATGGATTTTATATCTGAAAAGTCCATTACCCAACCTAGCTGATTTATGTCCCCCATGACGCTCACCCGAACATGAAAACTATGACCATGAAGGTTAAAACATTTATGATTTTCTGGTACTAGTGGAAGCTTATGAGCGGCTTCAAAAGAAAAATCTTTAAATACAATCATTTCAATTCAATCCAAACAGGGCAATGATCAGAGGGTTTTTCCATTGCTCTTGCGTCATAGTCTATGCCAGTTTTTTGCATGGCAGGCATAAGATTTTCTGAAATCATAATATGATCAATTCTTAAACCTCTCTTGGGAGTGTCATCAAACATTCTTGAGCGGTAATCAAACCATGAATATATTGAATCCTCAGTTGGATTTTGCACTCTCCATGAGTCAATAAATCCAAGATTTTTAATACCATTCCACATATCAATCTCTTCAGGTAAAAATGCTGTTTTCCCCTCTCTAAGCCATCTTTTGGCATTATTTTCACCTATACCAATGTCTAATGATGAGGGAGCAACGTTAAAATCACCCATCACGATTAAATTTTTTTCATTTTTCTGCAATTTTTTAATATGTTTTTGCAGATCAGAATAGTATTTTATTTTTTTTGGAAATTTAGTTTCATGAGATCTATTTTCTCCTTGAGGAAAATAACCATTCATAATAGTAATACTTTCCTTTTTCCATTTGAATGTTGCTTGAATAAATCTTTTTTGGTCTTCTAAAGTATCTTTGGTGAAACCTTTCTGAATAGACTCTGGTTTTTTTTTACTTAAGATCGCAACTCCATAATGCCCTTTTTGTCCCCAGTATTCAGCGTGGTACCCCATAGCTTGAATTTCATCAATTGGAAAATCAGGATCGTTAACTTTGGTCTCTTGTATCCCGATAATATCTGGGTCTAATGTTTTTTGTAAGTGGAGGATTTGATGAGGTCGCGCCCTTATACTATTAATGTTAAAAGATACTATTTTCATATTTTACGCTGCCTCAGAGAGCAATAAACTTGTATTTAAATAGATGAAATCTGAAAGAATACGAGCACCCTCATTTAAAAGATAATCATTTTGCATATCGATATCAATCTCTTCTTTGTTCTTATTAAATTCATCTAGGTCTTCGTAACTCTGAAATATCTCTAAGCCCTTAGCAGATCTTCTTTTATTCTCAGTTTCAAGCACCCAAACTTGCCTATCTATTTTTTCAGCTCTTCTGGTATCAATATTTATTGAAATAGATGTTTTTGCTTGTTGTTCATCATATCTTTTTCTTATATCTAAAATATATTGGAGATCTGGGTTCTGGATAAGCCTTTCAGAGTGAGCAATCTTCAGTTGCCCTATCACACTCCTATTAAATTTAAATTTTTTGAATTGAGTAGGCATAACTTCATCCCATGGAAGTGCTGAGTCTAGGGAGCTTTCCCCAATTTCTTCAAGATCCCAGGTTGCTGGAAGGGCTATATCAGGCTCTACTCCCTTATTTTGCATGCCTGACCCTGTAACTCTATAAAATTTTGATTCAGTTAGTTTTAGTTGCCCGCTAGTTAGATTATCTAGTTTCTGTACAGTACCCTTACCAAAGGTTTGATGACCAATAATTAGACCTCTTTCATAATCTTGAATTGCTCCTGCAAAGATTTCAGATGCTGATGCAGAATATCTATCAATCATCACAGCAAGAGGCTTTTTCCAAATTTGTCTTGCTCTGGCGTCACCCCCCAATCTAATTTCTCCATTACTTTCTTTTACTTGCAGGGTCGCCCCGGATGATACAAATAACCCAGTTAGTTTATTAGCCTCAAGCAAGGAACCGCCAGAATTACCTCTTAAGTCAACTATTACAGCATCTACATGTTCTTTATTAAAGCTATTTAAAATATCTTCGACATCTTTTGAGCTGCTACGAAATTTAGGATCTCTTGCGTACCATGCATTAAAGTCGATATAAAATGCAGGTAAGTCAATAATACCTATTTTTAAATTACCCCCACTGTATGGCATGTCAACTATTAGAGATTTTGCAGCTTGCTCTTCAAGTTTTACTTCTTCACGAGTTAGTAACACCCATTTTCTATCACTTAGGTCTTCAGTCTTAGCAGGGATAATTTCTAGCTCTACTTGCGTACCAGCTTCACCTCTGATTAGTTGAACTACTTCATCAATTCTCCAGCCGACAACATCTATAGAAGCTGGGGCAGATTCTATAATTTGTCGCACTTTTACTATCTTGTCGTCAGGACCAATTTTACCTGACTTTTCAGCAGGTCCTCCCGGAACAACACTAACAATTATCGGGTAGTCATCTTCGGTAGTCAGCAAAGCGCCTATTCCTTCTAGGTTTAAACTCATCGTCATTTCAAAATCTTCAGCTGATTTAGGGGATAAATATGATGAGTGAGGATCAAATAATCCAGTTAGATTATTCATCACTATAGAAAAAACATCTTCTTCATTTCTTTGTGAGATTCTTCGTAATCTATTTTGATAGCGTTTAGCAATTAACTCTATTGCCTCATCCTCACTTTTATCAGTTAGCATAGAAGTCAACACATCATTTTTTGCTAATTTGAACCATATCTTTTTAAGCTCTAGGTGACTAGGACGAAATTCCTGAAGATCATTGTCTACAAGAATTAGCTCTTCTTTGTAAAAGTCAAAACTCTTCTTTTTTATTACTTTAATTTGGTAATTGGTAGCCTCAATTAATCGATTAAAATACAGATTAATCAATTCATAGCTAGCGGCAATCTCAATATCATTAGACGAAGATTGAAATTCATTCATAAAATATATTATTTCATTTTCAGTGAAGTATATTTTTTGAGAATCTAGTTGTTTAATGAGCGCTTTACCTAACTTTAGATTTATATTTTTTAGGGTTTGATTTTGGAAAAAATGTTCAGTGCTAATTTTTTCATAGATCTCATTAGCCAAGTTATGTTTGTCAATGCTAGCTTTGATGCTAATTTTAGGCTCAGCCGAGCAGCTGACACAAATACTGAGAATTATTGTTATGATCTGTAGGTTTTTTGACACAATTATTAATTTAAAATATTTTTTATGAATAAGGCTAATTTTATAGAATTCTACTTTGACTGTTCTAGTCCTTGGACTTATTTAGCTTTTGTTGAAATTTTACCACTATCTCAAAGACAAAATATAGAAATTATTTGGAAGCCAATACTTGTGGGAGGAGTATTTAATAGCGTTAATCAAGATGTCTATCAATTTAGAAAAAATCCTAACCCATTAAAGGTTGAGTACTCCGCTAAAGATTTAAACTTATGGGCTCAAGTAAGAAAAATTAATATTTCTATTCCAAAAATATTTCCCGTTAACTCAGTCAAGGCAATGAGAGGATGCCTATTTGCCATGAAAAAAAACTGCTTACCTTTCTTTGCTCAAATGGTTTTTGAGGCTTACTGGGGCCTTGGTTTAGATATAAGCGATGAAGGCATACTTATAAAAATTGCAGAAAGTGCAGGATTATCTCCAATGGAGTTTAAGCAATATATTGACTCACAAGAAGCAAAAGACTTGCTTATTAGTAATTCATCAGAGCTTATAGGTAAAGGAGGATTTGGCTCCCCAACAATTTTTTATCAAAATCAAATGTTCTTTGGCAATGATCGCTTGCATCTCTTGGAAGAGGTTATTTCCAAAGAGATCACCTATAGCTGAGATTGCATCGCTTCCTCTCTCGCAAGCTCAGGTGAGCCAAGCATTTGTCGATTAACACCGATTCTTTTAAACCAGTAATGGAGTCCAAGAAGATCAGTAAATCCCATACCCCCATGAACTTCAGTTGCTTTTTTTGCGATACCTTTCCCCATTTCGGAAACATGTGCCTTTGCATGACAGGCCATAAGTTTGGCTTCATCGGGAGAGCTATCATGGCAATGGGCTGCATGCCATACCAACGCATAACAAGGCTCTAGGTCAGCTACCATTTCAGCACACATATGCTTAACTGCTTGAAAGGATCCAATGGCTCTGCCGAACTGCTTCCTTTCCTTAGCATAATCAACCGCTTGATCAATCATAGCTTGAGATGCACCTAAAGTATCAGCTGCTAACATTATTCTTCCCGCATCAATACTTTGTGAAATAGAATTAGTAGATACACTAGAGAGTTCTAGTAAGTCTGCGGGCACATCCTTGCATATAATCTCAGCATATTGCCTAGTTTTATCAATTGTAGTCAGGCTTACGATTTCAAGACCAGAAGCTTTGGTATCCACAATAAACATTTGACCCAAGTTATCTGCAAGCAGGACATGCGTAGCGGTCTGAGCATCCATAACAAACATAGTTCGCCCCTTAAGGACGCCACTATCAAAAGTTAGACCCGCATCATTTCTGCTTCCAATAAATTCTGAAAACCCAACGCCTATGAGGACCTCATTAGATGCAATTTTTGTAAGATAATTTTCTTTTTGCTCTTGGTTGCCTGCTACCAGAATAGCAGTAGGTGCCATGACATATGGCGCTATAAATGGAACTGGCCCAACACAGGCTCCTAGGCTCTCAGAAACTACTGCAGCAAATAATAGATCTAAGCCAAGACCACCAAATTCTTCTGGAACAAGCAATCCATTTACCCCAAGATTTAGAAACCCTTGATGAATTTCTTGGCTTAATTTTTTTCCGTCACCACTAGCAATCTTTCTGATCTGATCAAGAGAGGCGTTATCTTCTAAATATTTTTTTACATTATCTTTAAAAAAAGATTGTTCTTCTGATAATCCGAAATACATTTTATGCTCCTTGAATTTTAGGTTCTTTTGGCATACCAAGACCGCGTTCAGCGATGATATTTTTCTGAATTTGACTGGTTCCCCCACCAATGATTAGTCCCAGAAAGTACATATAAATAAATTGCCATGTACCATCATTTTTTACGTGAGGACTCTGTTCATAAAGAGTGCCAATTTCGCCCATTACATCAATGGCTAGACCTTCGAGCTCATGCCTTAACTCTGTACCAGTTAGTTTTTGAATCATTTTTCCAATTTTTACATCTGTACCAGGGTTTAATTTCGCTGATAAAAGTCTCAATCCATGAGATTGCTGTGCTAAAACTTTTCCTTGAATTTGCATTAAACGATCCCTGTATATTGGATGATCAATTAAAGGCTTGCCATCAAGAGTTTCTTTTTTCATTAAATGTATCAGCATATTTACTCTATTCATGGTTGCATCTGGCGGAGCAAGAGAGCCCCTTTCATGGCCCAAGGTTGCATTTGCAACAGCCCATCCTTCTCCTCTTTTTCCAATAATATTGCCTTCAGGAATTTTGACATCCGTAAAAAA
>TARA_B110000008_G_scaffold279937_1_pt1 | contig 23199 bp, 19 predicted proteins | sample TARA_B110000008 | Tara Oceans TARA_B110000008 (sample SAMEA4396496) | marine metagenome | biome: Westerlies Biome; feature: [DCM] deep chlorophyll maximum layer (ENVO:01000326); material: water (ENVO:00002006), including particulate matter (ENVO:01000060) such as... | depth 40 m
AAAAGTGAAGATGATTTTATAATTCGTTTTTCCCCAGCTTTACATTTTTCAAAGAAATTAAAATGGTTTTCATTTACCGGTAGTGCGGGAGTGGATTTAGTTGAATATGTAAAGAATAATGACAAAAGTTATACACAACCAATCACTACATTCTCTATTGATTTTGATGAAACATTATCCAAAAATAAACGGATATCAAACAATGCGAAAATTCGTTTTGATGCCACCTTCGATCTTGGGCAAAGCGTTGGAGCGAGTATTTTAGAACAAGATTTGATTTCGTACACTTATTTTACTGCTGGTGCTAATGTAAGATATAATCATAGTCCTAAGTTTGGAGTTGGTGGAGGCACATCTTACAATCTGAAACATTATCAGACTGGTGCTACACAAACTCGGGTTTATCAAGATATTACAACTCTACCTCTTTCTGCCCAAGCATTTTACATTTACTCTGAGAAATTAGATTTCTATACCGATTATACATTTACCAGAACGAAGGATGACCAAAGTGGGTCTTCATCTCTGACAGATAGTAGTTCTCACTCAATCTCTTTTGGTGCACAAGGAGAATATTCATCTAAATTATCCGGCAATGCAAATGTTGGATATTCAGTTCAAAACTACGATAATAACTTGGTCTCCAAGCAGGATAATCTGATAACCTCAATCGGTGTAAATTGGAAACTAAATTCCAAAACATCTTTTGGGTTTAATCTCAATCGAGCATTTTCTCCTTCGGCACAAGGATTTTCCACATTTAGTACAATGGCTCGAGCAAGTGCAAATCATCGTTTAATGGAAGATCTTAGTGCTCAAGTTTATCTTTCTGCTGGTAATGTTAAATATACTTATCCACCATCGGGTGCAACTCCCCGTGACTCTTCTTCGCTCAATCAATATGGATTGGGTTTCAGTTTGATGAAACAGGTTTCAGAAAGTATTTCTGCATCTGCTGGTTACGATTACTCTTTTGTTGATCGATCAATGGAAAATTATGGTAGGCATGTTTTACATGCAGATATAACAGGAAGATTTTAGATTTATGATGCTAATTAAACAATTGGCAATCTGCGGTATACTATCTCTTTGCCATGTTTCAAATTCGCTTTATGCTCAATCTAAATACAATAGTGATCCATCTATCTTAAAAGATCCAACAGGTTATAAATTGCGATCTGGAGATCGGATTAGGATATCTGTTCAAAGTCAGACTGATGCCACTGTGGAAATTCAAATAAATAACGATGGAAAGGGTAGACCCGCTTACCTTCCAGAATTCAAACTTTCAGGGTCTAGTGCAAAGCAAATTGAGCAACTATTAATTTCTGAATATCGTAAGCAACTCATTTATCAAAACCCAGTTGTTCGAGTACAAATCTTAAAATACTCCGACCGTGTAATATTTTTATCCGGTTCAGTTAACAAAAAAGGACCCTATGTTTTTCCTCCTGAAGTAGAAGCCATGAATATCGTAGAAGTAATAGCACGAGCGGGAGGATTTACTGATATTGCGAAAAAAACTAAGGTTTTTGTTACCCGAACATTTTATAACGAAAAAGGGGAGTTAAGAGATTCTAGAACTTATGAAGTAAATGTAGAAGCATTGAGTACGGGATCTTTAATTTCTGGTTCATCAAAAAGATTTTGGATATACCCTGGAGATAGAATTGAAGTTCCAGAGAGGTTAATATAATGGAAGAGGAGTTTGATAATATTGAACAACCTAGTTCGGGAAAATCTAAAAGTAGAGCTAAGGGAATTTCTGAATTCTTACTTGTTATTCGGGACAGATGGTTACTTTCCATTGCACTCGCATTGCCATTTTCTTTAGGATATGTTTATGTGAAATTTCAGGATACTGAATTTTTTCAATCATCATCATCGTTCAGGTTAATTCCACCTCCAGCTGTTCTGAATTTACAGAAAGTGGATAGGGATACACAAGTCCAAGGTCTTGTAGCAAAACATAGAGAAGGATTAAATAGTCAGGAACTCAGGGCCAGTGTCGTTCAGAGAATTGCAGATAATCCTGAATCTAAGTCTATCATGTTGGCACCATATTTAAGGGATGGGATTCCCGTGGGTATTGATTCTACAATATCTTATTCTATATCAGTTTCTCCTCCATCCGATGGTAGACCTCGGTTTATAATTTCTTCTACTTCTAGGAGTGCCAAAGGGGCAATGTTAATTGCTGATGTTGTGCAAACAGAATACGAAAAATTACACAAAAGCAGAAAAAGCCAGCAAGTAGAATCAGTCAGAAATCTATTAGAAAATTTGTTATCTCAAAGCATATCCAAGGAATCTAAGTTGGCAGAAGAAATGTCAGATTATAAAAAAGAATTAGGGCTTCCGTTTATTGAAGATGAGAAAAAAGATACTGCGGTACGAAAAAGTCAATATTCTTCAGAAATTACGAGTTCGAAATTAGAACAAATAAAAATTGATTCTCTTCTTAGGCAGGTTTTGCAAATACAAGCTCGTATTGGCACTAGGGCGAATTCGAGTAGATCAAATGATATAGATAATGACATTGCTTTAATTAAAGACTTTTTTGAAATAGATGCTATCGAAACTTTTGGAAGCGTGCCAAGTTTGCGAAAGACACTATTTGACTTGGAAAAAGATCGAAAGCGTTTTGCAGAAGGTTCTCCAGGATACCTAGAGAGACATCCGGAGATGTTGAAGAATGCCAGACAAGTTCATGAAGTTAAAAATGCATTAATTTCCGAAGTGACATCGGCAATTGAAGATTTGAAAGATAAAAGACTTCAACTCATTGCTCAAGAACAAGAATTTCAGCAAGCAATGGGAAAAGTGCAAAAAGATTCAATGAAACTAAGTGATATTGAAGAATGGTTACTTAATAGACAACGGGAACTTACAGTTGTTCGTGGTAGTACGGACCAAATACAAAGGAGGTTAAATGAGGTGCGTATTGAGCAAGCTTTGCCATCAGAACAAGAGGAACCACTTCATAAAGAGCAATTTGCTTATTTGCCAGGCGGTCCTTTTACTCCAGATAAAGCCAATATTAGAAATACAGGTATGTACATTTTCTTTGGCCTTTTTCTTGCAATACCAATTTGCCTAGAATTTGTAGATAATCGAGTAAAGTCTCCTTTTGATGTGGAGGTTTTTATTGGAAAGGATTTGATTGCAGGTATTCCCAAGATTTCCGAGGTTGATGAAATTGAAAGGCCGTTAATTGTTGGAAATGATTTAGATGATGGGTTAACTGAATCCTTCAGAAGTATGTATAGTAGAATTCAAATGAATTCGCATACTGATTATCCTAAAACGATTCTAATTACATCTGCTATTCCCAGTGAGGGAAAAAGTTTAATTTCTGCAAATTTAGCTTATAGTTGTGCAAACCATGGCCGCAAAACTATTCTTGTGGACTTTGATTTAAGAAGACCGGGCCTACATAAATTTTGCGATCTAGAAAACAAGAAAGGGTTGGTCACGCTGGTAAACGAAGCAACAAATAGCCCGGGTACACTAAATTCATCCTTAACCGAAACTGCTAAGGAGATACACCCAAATCTCTTTATTTTGCCATCTGGAGGTAAGACACGTGCTGCAACTGAAATGCTGGAGCAAAAAGAATTTGACCTCGTTCATCAAGAATTGCGCAAGCAGTATGATGTAATTATTGTTGATAGTCCTCCAATAGGTTTATTTCCAGATTCATTAGCAATTGCTAGGAAAGTAGATGAAGTACTTTTTGTAACACGATATGGTAAAGTTTCGAGAAAAGTAGCTAAGAATCTTGTTGAAAACCTCGAAGAGACAGGCGTGAATGTATTAGGAGTTGTATTGAATGATTTACCCCAAAAGAAAACACCTGGATATTATTATTCAGGATATTATGGATACGGATATTTTAGATACAAGTATTACAATAAATACTATGGAAAAGATAAAAGTGATGAAGTTTCCTTTAAAAATCAGACATAACTTTTCAGTTCTATGTAGCTTAAAAGTTTTCTAAATGAATGTTATAATGCCTGAGTTAGATTATAAAATAAACCAAACATTCGAATATAAAACAATAACAGTTTCACCTGATGGTATCAGGGTTAAAGGAGATGATATTAGCGATAAAATTGCGGATCTGTTGAATGTTTTAAACAATAAACATGGAAGAGACCGTTGGAAATTAATTTCTATTATACCATCTATGAAAAGCGAGGGTGCGGTTACAAAACTTTTGGTAACTTTCGAGAGATCGTTACCTTTAGGCAACTAAATCATAAGTATTCAACAGCAATGACGATTTCATCATTTGAGGTAATAATAAAGAAATCACGATTTTTTTCACATAATTGATATTCCATTGAATAGGTGTTCCATTTTGTCTCTACAATATCTGACCATTTGTAAATCCTTCTCTCCCAACGCTTACCAATATTACTATTGTGAGCCAAAATGGAATATTTAAATCCAACTAATTTATTAAAATGTTGAATAGATATTCCTTTTCTCACTTCTAGGAGAATTTTACTTTCAAATTCCCTCAAGTTTTGTTTTGCATCTTGCTGAAGTTGTGCTTGATAATTTTGTTGTTCCAATCGAATTTTTTCCGATTGTTCTGTAAATTGCTTGTCGGGGTCCCATTTTTTATTACACGATGAGAACAATAAAAATATAAGAATCAAAGAGTACTTAGTCTTAGGAAATGATATTGGATTCATTTGGCATTTAAGTTGCTATAGTTTTTTGTTGAAAAAACCTTTTCCATCATTCGCACAAGAGATCGAGCGTCAAGCTTCGAGTATATGCTCTACTTTAGTTTTACCTGATCCGGGTTCTACTAATTTTTCTTTTCGTTTGTCTCGTTTTCCGACCGAAGGAACAGAAACTGTTGTCGACATTCATTCCTCTGGTAAGAGGCTTTTCATTAGTGTATCTAGGTTTCTAAAATCTTTAAGAAAGGAGCTTCATTCCTTAAAAAATAATCCTTCTTGTAAATTAAGCATACCGGTGGAGATTTCCATAACTGAATTAGATCGAAGCGAACCTATTTTAAGGGAAATAATTAATGATCATATTTTCGATCTATCTAGCGATTTGTCATCAAATATTGATGAAGGACATTTTTTTATATTTTTTACTGACTCTTACAATTGTATTTCATCTGGAATAAGTAATCCATATGAAAAGCTTGACGAACAATGGATTAGAATATTGAACAGATCCTATGGGGCAGAGTTGAATCCCCCACGAAGAAATGTTGCAAATATTTCAGTATATAAATGAGTAATAAAAGAAATCGGAAGATATCTTTACCAAAATTACTTCCAAATATTTTTACCACCGTAGGTTTATGCTCCGGGTTAACTGGAATTAGGTTTGCTCTTGATGGAAATTGGCAAAATGCCGTATTTTGCATCCTTGTAGCTGCCTGTTTTGACATGATTGACGGTCTGTCTGCTAGACTTCTTAAAGCCTTTTCACCCTTTGGTGCTGAACTTGATAGTTTGGCTGATACTATTAGTTTTGGAGTCTCTCCTGCTATTATTACATTTTTATGGATTCGAGAACCATTAGTTTCTACAAACCAAGAGTACTTACTTGAATGGTATTGGATTCCATTTTTATTTTATTCCGCCTGTAATGCATTCAGATTAGCTAGGTTTAATGTAATGCATCTCGGCGAACCAATAGATAAAGAAAGTAAAAGCTACTTTTTAGGAGTTCCTGCACCGGCGGCAGCAGGTCTTGTTTTGATGCCCCTTGGTTTGGATTTTATTCTTAGTCGTTTTGATATCAGTTCAGTTATATCTTCCTACCCATTAATTGTGGTTTTTTGGGTTATTTTAATTTCAATGCTGATGGTTTCTCGTTTTCCTACTTTTTCATTTAGGAATGTTAGGTTTAATATTGCCTCAAATAGGGCTCTATTAGTTTTAATTTCTGTTTGTCTTGGAGTATCAATTTTCATGAAGGAAACTTGGATATTTTTATTTTCTGTCGGAGTACTTTATTTTTTAAGTATCCCTTTTGCATTTTTTGCTGCTAGAAAAGATGCTAATTAACTGACAAACAATTTTTTAAAAGTTTAGCTGCCATCTTATGGGACTGGTCCAAATCAAGTACAATTCGTAAGTGCATAATAGCACTTTCAAACTCTTTATTTTTAATAAGAATTTGACTTAGATTGAAGTGGGCTTTTGTATGAGACCAATTATTATTGCATGTTATACTAAAGTTTCTCTTCGCTTCTTCCCATTTTTTTTGTTTGGAGTAGAGCATTCCTAATTCAAAATAAGATTCAGAATTTTCAGAATCTAATTCTATAGCTTTTTTAAGCTGATCCTCTTCATTTTGTTTTAAGGATAATATTTGTTTTGTTTGGTATAATTTTACCAAAATTTTTGAATGTAGTTTTTTGGCATTAATACCCTTCTTTAGGTATTTCCTGGCACCATCAAAATTAGATAATTCAAGGTATTTATCAGATTTGTAGTAGTAATACTTTTCATCTTTAATACTCTCATTAATTGCCTTTTCTAAAAGTTGAACCGTTTTTTTGAAATTTTTTATATTGAATTGAAAAATCGCAATCTCAAATAAGGACTTACTTTTTTTAGTATTTTGTTTTAAGGATAAATTGAAGAATTTTTGAGCTGTATCCCTTTTACTCTTCTTTAAGTTTAAGGTACCCAATTTGTAAGCTGATACTCCTTTGCTATCATCAAATTCTAATGATTTATATAAGAATTTTTCCGCTTCTTTAAGTTTATTTTTATTAAGATTAAGAATACCTAGATGATACCATGGTTTACCAAGTTTGGGATTAATCTTAGTTATATTTAAAAACAATTTTTCCGCTTCTTTTGTGTATTGATTTATATCTTCTTTTGAGCATTGAAGTTCATTGGCAGATTGAACTAAAAGCAAAGCAAGTTCCATCATCGGGGAAATATTATTTGGTAAAAGATCAATAGAAATCTCTAATAACAATTTTCTCCTTGGAAAGTCATGAGCATCAGTAATAAGCTTCGAAAGTTTAAAATGAGCATCCCCATCTAATGCATCTAAATCAATCAATTTCTCAAGATATGGTATTGCCAGATGCGATTGTTTATTAGAATGATAAATATCACTTGCTAATTTATAGAATTTAGACTTCAGGGGATCCAATATGATAGCATTTTCTAATGCTTTTAAGGCATCATCATATCTGCCTTTTTGTAAGGATGTCTCACTTAACTTGAAATATAATTCAGATGATTCACTGGATTTTCCAATTGCTTCAACAAGAATTGATTCAACCTGTTCGTATTCCCCATTTTCAGATAGAATATCACAGAGTGCAATTGTTGAAGGCAGGTGGTTCCTGTCATTCTTAATCGCAATTCTTAGATGCTTAATTGCCCTTTGTTTTAAGCTTTCCAATTGTCCTAATTATGTAAAAAAGAAAAAGTTATTTTTTTGCAGATTTTTTTGAAACTCGCACTTTTTTATGTTTAGAATCTGCTTTCTTTTTTTGAATTATATCAATTGCATTTTTATCCATTAATAAAACTGCTAGACTATAATGTGCTCTTGAAAAAGAAGGATTAAGTTTAATTGCGTTTTCGAAATTATGCATTGAAGCAAGGTATTCCTTTTTACTGTAAAGAAGTAAGCCTAATCTGTAATAGGCTTTGGCATATTCAGGGTTAATTTCAATCGCTCTTTTAAAATGCTTTTCTGCATCGTCAATTTTGGGTTCTTTCAGTAAAGTTCCATCATTAGAAAGCCTTTCACCATTGGTCAAAAGTTTCGCAAACCAATAATGACAGTCAGCCATATTGGGATTAATCTCAATGGCAGTTTCATAATTTCTAATCGCTTGGTCATGTTCAGATGGATTGGTTAAAATTCGAGCTAAGTGAAAATATGCTTCAACAAAATTTTGATCAACATCCGTTGCTTTTTGAAAATGAATTTTTGCCTCGTTTATATCGCCATTTTTTTCTGAATGGTGCGCCAATTCATAATAAGCGTAAGAGTATTCAGGATTTATTTCGAGTGCCTTAAAGAAATGCTTTTTTGAAAGAGTGGAGTCATCATCCTCTCTTAGAAGCATTGCAAGATGAAAATGTGCTTCTGCATGCTGCGGATTAATCAAAACAGCTTTTCTTAAATTTTCTTCTGCCTTTTTATATTCCTTTTCATTCCTAAGAATCACCCCTAATCGAAAATGAGCTAAAGCATTTTCATGGTGAAATTTAATTGATAGAACATAATGTTCCTTCGCTTTTTCTATGGAGTTTGTTTCTTCATATACATGTGCTATCAAATAATGAGCCTTAGAATATTCCTTGTTAATTTCTAAAGCTTTAAGCAGGTGCTTCTTAGCGATTTCGAAGTTTCTTTCTACTACAAGTATTTTTGCTAGATTGTAATGTGCTTTAGCGTGATCTTTATCAAGTTTTAAAACGCTGTTAAAATGATACTTTGCTTCGGGTAGGTTTGTTCTGTCAATGAGAGAACCTTCCTTATTTGTGGCAACTCCACCTGACAACAATTTACCCATTGAATAGTGAGCATCTATGTATTTCTCATCAATATCTATTGCAGTTTCATAATTTTTTCGCGCTTCTTCGTAATCGTCCGCATTTGTTAACAGGGTAGCTTTGTAGTAATATGCCGGAGAATAATTTTGATTAATTTCTGTAACCTTATCGAAATTATTCTTGGCCTCTTCATAATCTTTAATTTTTATCAAAAGTAGTGCATAGTGAAAATAAGCGTGAGCATAATTTGGGTTTATCTCTAGAGAATTAAGGAAGTGATTTCTTGCATTTTCGTGATCTTCGTCCAGGGAAAGTGCAATTGCTAATTCACATTGTGCTTCCGCATAATCATTGTTTATGGACACAGCTTTATGGAAGTTTTTAATTGAGCTTTTAATCTCCCCATCACTTTTTAAAAGCATTCCCAACTCAAAGTACGCCTCAGCGAACTCAGGGTTTAAAGCGATAGCTTTTTCTAAATGAGTCTTCGCGTTCATATAATTACTCTCTTATTTGCTAGTCATGACCCAGACTCCATCCCAATCTCCCTTGGGTGGGTTTTTCTTCATGTGGTCGCACCTGTCAAGATAGAGTTGGGCTGCTTTATCATGAGGATTAATTTTTTGTACATTCTTAAACAATTTTATGGCTTGATCCCACTTCCCTTCGTTCCATGATCTGTATCCGTCATTAAAAATACCTAAAGCATCTACAAGGTTTGGGTAAGATGTTTCATCATGGAAATCTAGTACTTCTAGAACACCCACTGGTTCAGTCTTTCCTTTTACAATAACATAATCAACCTGCCTTGTTCTATAAGTTGCCTTTACGGCTTTATGCGTATACTCACTAATCAAAATGTGTGCACCATATTGCTTGCATGCACTCTCAATCCGGGCCGCGAGATTTACTCCATCACCAATGACTGTATAATCCATCCTCTTGGGAGATCCTATATTACCAGAAACAATTGCATCTGTGTTAATACCCATTCCGTGATCTACAGGCATTTTACCTTCAGATGATCGTTTGTCATTAAAAACCTTTAAGTCGGTCATCATTCGAATGGCTGCCCTAACTGCACGATCGGGATCATCCTCATGCGGAACAGGAGTTCCAAAAATACACATCATTGCATCACCGATAAATTTGTCTAGCATTCCCCCTTCATCTGTTATGCAATCTACCATGATAGTAAAATATTCATTTAACAACTTAACTGTTCCTTGAGCACCAAGTTCCTCCGTTATAGTTGTAAAACTTCTAACATCTGAGAACAATACTGTGCCAACGCTTTGTTTCCCGCCCATTATGTCATCACTGTCACCTGCAGCCATAAGTTGATCTGCTAACTCCGGGTCCATATATCGAGACATGGTTGACTTCATTCTTTTTTCAGAACTTATATCCTCAATCATTAACATGGTCCCGAGGTTTTCATTTTTTTGACCTAAAAGTGGCATCAGAGAAATATTTACTGACAATTTTTCATTCTCAACAGTTAATTCAGCATCCAAAAAGTCTTCCTGTTCCTCAACTATTTCTAACTTCTGTAATAACCAAGAATTACCACCATCAAAAAATTCCTTTATGGGTTGTTCCAGTATTTCAGACAATATTGGAACTTTAAAAATTCTTAAGCCTGCCGTGTTACATGTTTTAATTATTCCATGCTCGTCTAAAGTTAAGACAGCATCATGCATACTTGAAAGGATGCTTTCAGAATAATTTTTCTGGTTTTGGACATCATCAAAAAGCTTCGCATTTTCAATACCCATAGATATTTGAGAAGTGAACGCCCCCAATCTTTTTTCGTCTTCTGAGTTAAAGGAACCACCTCTTTTATTTAAGACCTGACTTACGCCAATTGTTTTGCCTTCTTTATTTAAGACCGGCATGCATAAAATAGACCGAGTAAAGAAACCGGTTTGTTTATCAAAGCTTGGATTGAATCGAAGGTCAGCATATGCATGAGGAATATTTACAGGTTTTGCTGAAGTAAAAACAGTGCCAGCAATTCCCAAGTGATTTGGAAATTTGATAACAGATTTTTCATCAAGGCCTTCTCCAACTTCGGTGTACAGTTCGTTGGTTTTTTCGTCATTAATAAACAATGTAGCTCTTTCACAATCCAGCATAGTTGAAATTGTGGTTATAATTTTTTGCAGTAGGGGAGTAAGTTCAAGTTCTGATGAAACTTGTGAAACAACATCGAGAAACTCGAGCTCTTGCTTTCGTGCTGCTTCAATTTGCTCAACAATTATATTTCCCTGAATCGCAATAGCTGCTTGTTCTGTCATTGCCTCAAGTAGGTCAAGGTCATCTTGCTCAAATTCGCCATCTATTTTATTCAAAATTTGAGATACACCGATTTCTTCACCTGAAACTGTTCTAAGAGGAGCACATAGGATACTTTTGGTTCTAAATCCAGTTCTTACATCAACAGCCTTATTGAATCTATCGTCCTTATATGCATCGTGAATTATTGCACCTTTATTTTGAGTAAAAACCCAACCAGCAACACCCTTAGTATTTAGAATTCTGATTTCTCTTCTAAAACTACCTTGAGCAATTCTTGAATACAATTCACCGGTGGAGGCGTCGTTAAGAAAGATGGTACCCCTTTCTGCTCCGATAGTTGTCGTAGTAATTTTAACAAGTGTTTCGAGTGCCTCATCCAAACTTTTAGTTTTTGCCAGGTCGGTCGTAACCTGTAGTAGCATGTCGGAAAACCTTGCCGTTCTTTTAGATTTTGGATGAGAAGGATTCTCTTTATTTTGTTCTTTATCTTGCATGGGTATCCTCTAATTCGGCTCTAAGCTCTATGATTGTTTCTTGAAGTTCTTTAAACTCCATAGTTTTAATTTGGTTTTCTTTTTGTATACTTTCTTGGTGTAAATTCTTTTTTAACTCTATTTCATCTCTCAGTGCATTGACCATACTTTTAAAATGATTAATCTCTCTTTGTTGGGTTGCCAAAGCTTTCTGAATTGCTTCCTCTTTATTTATTTCTAGTTTTTCGAGTTGGTTTCTTAATGATGAGACATTTTCTCTCAGGTTTTTAATTTCATTTGATGCCATGGCAATGTTTCTTTGTTTTTTATCCTCTTTCTGTAGTCTTAATTCATCATTTCGTACCCTGAGGGACAGGATAGACTCCTTTAAATGCTCGTTTTCTTTGCTAACTGTAGAAATAGCATTTTGTACTGATTCTTCTTTTTCTATATTTTTGTGATCTAGTTCTTCCCTCAGTTGGGTAATATTCTTTTTTAATGTAATATTTTCGTTTTCTTTTGTCGAAATAGCCATTTGAACAGCGTCTTCTTTTTCAAATACAAGTTTGTCCATTTTTTCTCTAGATAAACCTAAACTTTCTCTTAAATTCTTTAGTTCTATTGTGTAAGTGGCTTCAACTTTTTGAGCAATTTGTTGCTCTCTTTGTTGAGCATTTTCAAGCTCATCGCGTAAATCTTTTATTGTTTCTTTGAGGGAATTAATTTCGGATTCCGACTTAGCCAGAGTTCGTTGTATCTTGTCTTCCTGTCTGCTTCTTATCAATTCAAGTTGCTCTCGGAGACTTTGAGAAGAAAGTTTTAACTGATTTATCTCATTAAGAGAACTGGAGTATGCAATCTGAACATTTTCTTCTTCTTTGATTTGTGCCTTATCTAATTCTTCACGTAAGTCCGAGCTTAATTCCTTAAGAGATCTGATTTCATTTTCTTTTTCCGCAATTGCTTTTTGCACATCGGATATAGCGTCAAGTTTGGTTGTTTCAAGCTGATTTCTAATCGTTACTAGTGATTCTTTTAATTGATTAATTTCCTTGTTAGACAGAGAGATTGCTTGTTGAATAGACTGCTCCTTGTCCACAAGGCTTTTTTCTAATTCTTCTCTTAGTTCTGTAACCGTGCTTTGTAGTGATTTAATGAGGGTATTTGCGGTTGCAGTAGCTTTTTGGACCCTATCATCTTCTCTTGCTTTTGCATTTTCTAAATTATTTCTCACCATCGACAAAGATTTTTTAAGTTGTTGTATTTCGCTTTGAGCAGACGAATGAGCATTCTGTACTGCATTTTCCTTATCGATCAAAGTTTTTTCCAACTCTTGCCTAATATCAAAGATTGTTGACTTGAGACCTTTAATTTCTGCTTGTGCCGTAGCTTTTGCTTTTTGTATTCGGTCATCCTCTCTTGCTTTTGCGATATCAAGCGTGTCCCTAGATAGAGCCAAGGATTTTCTTAATTGATTTATCTCGTCTTGTGCTCGAGAAATTGCATTCTGAACGCTACTCGCTTCCTTACCACTTGCAATCTCCAGCTCTTCTCGAAGCGACTCAATTGTACCTTTTAACGATTTGATTTCCCTAGAATTATTACTATTAATTTTTTGAATTTTTTCTTCTTGGTCACCTTGGTGTCTTTCAAGTTTTTCTCTAGAAAGGAGTAGGGTAGTCTTAAGGGATGCAACTTCAGCAATGTGTGAAGAATTAACTTTTTGAATAGCATCTAGTTTAGCATTCTCGGCTTTTTCTATTTCAATGCGAAGGGTTGAGATAGTATTTTTAAGATCCTCAATTTCCTTGTAAGAAGTTGCCCTTGCTTTTTGAATTTGTTGCTCATGATCAAGCTGGATTTTATCAATCTTTTCTCTAAGTTTATGCGAGGAATCACGAAGTTGATTAATTTCTTGTTGAGTACTTCGTTTAATATTTTGTTCGATATCCTGCTTTTCAGCTTCAGATTTATCCAGAGCTACCCTTATTTCAAGTAGGCTTTTTTTAAGTTGTTGACTGAGTTGATTTTCATGCCCAATTGCTTTTTGAATATTTTCTTGAGATTTATTCTTAACAAATTCAAGTTCGAATCTTAAATTTTCTATAGTTTCCTTCAGTTGGCTTGCAACTTGTTGTTTGGAAGACTCTAGGAATTGCTTTTCTTCTTCAATATGAGCAATGATTTTTTCATTCTCAATCCTTTGTTTTTTAATAGTTTCTTTAAGGAATTTTTGTTCTCTAGAGAATTCCAAAGTTTTAGATTGAGCTGTAGAAAGTTGTTCGTTGTGTGATTTTTCTAGTTCACTTCTCAAGTTAAAAATCGTCTGTTTAAGAAAACGATTTTCTTGAGATAGTAATTCAGCCTCTTCTTGAGATAATTGAGACATAAGGTCAATAATAAGAAAGATTAGATCTTAAATTTGCAAACAATAAGATGTTTAAAAATTAATTTTGCTTGCAAAGATGGTGTCTGAGTTTTTCTCTCAAAATTTAATTTTGATCTTTTTATTTTAAAATCAATGAAAACATTTTATTTAGCATTAAACATATTTGCTTTCTTATGCTGTGCTTCTTGTTCTCAAGAAATGCATAAGGAAAATCAACATGAAGGTGACGCAAAAGACGATGCTATTGAGAAAAAAATTGATTTAGATGAAATTTTACAAATTGACGAGAGGGTTAATTTGAATTTTGAGAACCTATTAAACGAAGGTAACGATGTTAAAACCTCTGATGTAAGCGGGGTTTCGGATTTTTCTGAAAAACTTCTATCAAACAATAAAGAAGTTGATGTTCCAATTGATAATATCTCCCCCAAGGATTTGGAGGCAGAAACTGCATTTAAAAATTTAGAAGTAAATTCGTTAGAGCATAAAAAGTCCATTGAAGATTTAAGGTTGATTAACCAAAAAAAAGACCAAACTATTGCATCTCTCTCGCTCTTAAACGACGAGCTTATATCAGAAATAAAAAGAATTAAAGGTGTAGGGTATGATACCGATTTCAGCAACTTACCTGTAACAAGCTCTTCTAATGCGAATTTAGGATCATTAAAATCTGAAGTGAAAAAACTAAAAAATAATTTGGCTTTGAAGTCAGAAGAATTGAAAAGTCTCAGATACAGAAATGATTCTCTAGAGGGAAGAATCAGTCAACTCGAATCAGTACCTAAAATTTCTAATGAGAACCTTCTGCCTAGAATTTCTCAAATTAATTCAGCGTCCAAAACGATGCTTTCATCGAAACAGGAGATTTTAGATGGTAATTGTAATCTTCAATTTGAAGCCGTAGTCACATCTTTAAATGGTAAAAGTAAAGAAGCTTTCTACACTGAATTTTTTGTCCTTCCTTATGATTTTGAGTATGTTATGAGAAAAGGCGGGATTGAATTGAAAGACTTCTCTGGAATTGATACTTATTCCGAACTCTGGGCCAGATCTAGAAAAAATGCTTTTTTATTTCCTGATATTAATAAAAAAATTCGCTCACTGCTCTTAGATTTTGAAGATAATGGAGAAGGAAAAAGGGTTAGAACTGATGTGGATGGGTCCGCTTCAATATCTGGTTTTAAAAAAGGTAAATATTATGTTATTGGAACAGCTTCATTGGGAAAGGTTGGTGTTACATGGAGCGTGCCTGTTTCTTTAAACTCAGGAAATAACAAAATATCTTTAACATTAGCGAATTGCTCTTGGAGTTTATAAAACAACCAAGATTTTAAGTTTGCCAGATTAGCAGTTAATCTATCTTTTAATTATATTAAGTTTAGTTAATCTTTACTCATACCCAATATTATTATGGCACCAGAACAATCATCTGACCAAAGTAAGTTGCAGTTATCTTTGCAACAGAAATTAAGTATTCTTTTATCTTTCGCCAAAGATAAAATAGTCGAGCAAATACAATGCGTTTGGTTCATCATAATGTATTTAGTTGTCTTTCAAATCTTAGTTCTTGGTCTTCCTATTGTCTATTCACTCATGATTGCAGTAGGAATTTTGATTGTTATTGTCGGGTTAGCTTTTTTTATGGAGGGTTTAAGGCTTGGACTTATGCCCCTAGGGGAGACTTTAGGGTCAACTCTTCCGAGAAAGAAAATTCTCGGTATACCTTGTCTTCCAGCAAGTCTAGCGTTTGGATTTGTTTTGGGTGCTTTCGCAACCTTTGCCGAGCCAGCGATCGGAGTTCTTAGAGCTGCTGGTTCGGGTGTTGACCCTACTGCTGCCCCTTTGCTTTGGACTATTCTCAATACTGGGGCAGCTATGCTCGTTAATTGCGTTGGAGTAGGAGTAGGAATAGCTGTTCTACTTGGTGTTTTACGCTTTTACAAAGGGTGGTCTTTGAAACCGTTTATTTATGCAGGTGTAATTATTTTGTCATGCATAACATTATATATGCAATTTTCAGATGACAGATTGAGGCATGTTCTCGGGCTTGCTTGGGATTGTGGAGCTGTGACCACTGGTCCTGTTACTGTTCCGTTAGTTTTAGCTTTGGGTATTGGTGTTTGCCGTATAGTCTCGACGGGTGGTTCAAGCAATACCGGTTTTGGAGTTGTAACTTTGGCATCTCTTTTTCCGATACTCGCTGTAATGTCTTACGCAAATTACCTTTTCGAAACGGACAATTACTACATGGCGAAACATTCCACTGAAGAATGGCATGTTAAAGCTGGTGTTTATGGAAAGAATTATCCTAAAGATCTTCAGAAATATGGAGATATTGTTGCGGCGGAAAGATTAGCGGCATCCGCTGGGATTGGTGAGACAGAGTTAGCTTGGTCATTATCATCAAGTGAAAGAAAAGAAGTTGGAGACTACTTGAAAGCAAATCAAAAGCTTCCCGAAGGATACGCACTCAAAACTAGAATCAGTGAAGGTGTAATAGTACCCAATGCTATTGATAAAAATTCGACTGATTCACGCGAGAATGTCGAGGTACAAGGAGCAAAAACATATCTTGTTAGAGAAGGATTCAAGGCTCCTGATTCTGTTTGGAATGAAGAAGCAGATATTAAAGAGGCATTTACAAACAAATTTGATTTTTTCCCTAACACTTTTAAACCTGAAGAGGATAAAAATGGTAATGGAGTTTTAGATAAAGGAGAAGACTTTTACAGCATTAACACTGAGGGTAAAATTGATTATAGCAAAACTAATGGCGAGTTAGATGGTCCGGATCAGGATAGAGGGGCTTTAGAGGGTGCTGTTTGGGCAATCGTACCATTATGTTCAATTTTACTTCTTGTTCTTATGGGTGGCTTAAGACAAAGACCTAAACATCTTGATGAACTTTTTATAGGTATATCCTGTGCAGTTATTGGTATGTGTCTTTTTAATCTTGGAATTGCTTTGGGTTTAACTCCCTTAGGTGAACAATTAGGTGGAAATGTAGTATCTAGTTTTACATCCATTCAACCTTGGCAAAGTGAAGGGTTTGTTGATCCTTTGTTTAAATCATCAACAGCGGGTAAGTGTTTGGCTATTCTATTTGGTTTCATTCTTGGTTACGGTGCAACACTTGCAGAACCTGCACTTAATGCCCTAGGTTCAACAGTGGAAAAAATAACTGTTGGTGCGTTCAAGAAAAATTTGCTTATGCAAGCAGTTGCCACGGGTGTTGCGCTTGGAATTGCGACTGGTGTGGCTAAAATAGCATTTAATTTAGAATTATGGTATTTATTAATTCCTCCATATGCATTTCTTCTTATCCTAACATTTTTCTCAAGTGAGGACTTTGTGAATTTTGGTTGGGATAGTGCAGGGGTAACTACTGGACCGATAACAGTGCCGTTAGTTCTTGCTATGGGTTTAGGGATTGGAGCGAAGACTGGAGCAATTGATGGATTCGGAGTGCTTTCGTTGGCATCTGTAGGTCCAATTATCACCGTATTAACAGTAGGACTGCTTGTTAGAAAAAAACCGAATTCCACAGATAATATGGATAAAACAATGGAGACTGCATAACATGAGTGAACTTACCACAAGTAACAGCGTGTCCTTATTGACATTGATTCTGCCTAAAGAGTCAGTTGGCATCGTGTCTAAAGCAATATCAGAAGAAGGAGCTAAAGGTATTGTTCAAATAAGTGCCCGTGGCTCAGTACTTAACGAGGGTGGACTTTTACAGAGAATGTTTCCACCGCCTGCACCTGAGCAGCAACTTTTACAGGCTTTAGTTCCGAATTCTAAAGTAGATCAGATTACAGATAGAGCGATATCAGTTGGTAACCTTGATAGGGTTGGAAGTGGTGCTGTGTTTACCATATCCTGTAACGATGCACATTTTTCACAAAATTTCCCTTCGAATATAGATTCAGGAGAAGATGACAATCACCACAATGGATCTGCTGATTTAGAAGCAATTTGTTGTATTTGTGAAATTGGTGTTGCAGATGATATTGCGAAAGCAGCTCTCCAAAATGGTGCACCTGGTCCAACAGTAACTTTTGGAGAGGGTGGAGGTATTAGGGACAAAATACCCTTACTAAGAATAACGAAGGGACCCGAAAAGGAATTTGTATGGTGCGTTGTTGATAAATCAGATTCTGACGCTATTTTTGCTGACATGGCTCGTGCTGGTAGGATTACAGAACCTGGAAGAGGTTTCATGTACTCAATTCCAGTTAATTCAGGCTTAATTAATGTTTCTAGTACTGTTTCTTCTTCTGCACATGGTGCGAATATGGAACAAGTTATTGCAGCATTAGATGATCTTAAAGGTGATAAAGAATGGAGACAGTCTATAGATTCTTCTAAAACTAAATCCCTCAAAACCACATATCTTAAAGATTTAGTAGGTATTTATTGTATCATTCCCCGTGATAATTATTCCGAGGTCTATGATGCTGTTCTTGATTCAGGTGCACCGGGTGTAAGTACAAACTTTGGTGTAATGATTGACGCAGGTAGTGATCAACAACAAAACGAGGAGTGGGCTCTCGTTTATACTTCAGTGGGACCGAATAGTGTTAACGAACTTAGGAAGACTGTAGAAGATAAAATATCTTCCTTAGGTATTGATAGATTTGCCTTTTATACTTTACCAATACCTAGAGCATTAACATATCTTGGTGGCTGATTTTTAAGAAACAAACTTATCTACTCGAGTCTACACTCAAATATCTAGTAGCTGGAATTGAGATAAAGACCATTCGTTCATTGTTTTCTTTTTTGAAGTTACTTTTTTGTTCAACGAGTTAAATACATTTTCAAAATGAGAGTGTACAATATCAATCTCTGAGACAAGGATACCAGATAAAAGCAAATACCCACATGGTTGCATAAGTTCTATCAATCTGTTGGCGTTTTTTAATAGGATATCTGCTTGAATGTTTGCAACAACAAAGCCGTATGTTTTAGATGTTTGTAAATTTTGTATCGCAGAAGAAATATAATTTATATTCTTTAAGGAGTTTAATTTTGCGTTTTCTTTTGAAACTTTGATTGCAATTTCATCGTTATCAACCGCACATACTTTATCAAATCCGAGTATACTGGCAGTTAATGCTAGGATTCCTGACCCACTACCAACATCAATGAAATCTTGTCTTTCTTCACCAGTTAAATTTTTGTTAATTGAGACCATGGATTCTAAGCATAATTTGGTAGTCTCATGATTTCCTGTTCCAAAAGCCATTCCTGGGTCTAGAAATATTTTGAGTTCATCACTTGGGACAGAAAAGGTTTCTTTATACCAAATAGGAACCCAATGAAATTTATCAATCCTCCATGGCTTAAAATGTTTTTTGTAAGAATTTTTCCAATCTTCATCGGAAATATCCGTTAAGGAAAGTGAACTAAAGAAATTAAATTTTGTTATTTCGCATAACTTCCTTATTTCTTCATCCGCATCGGTTTTGGAACTAAAATACCCTTCAAGTTGTGTAACTTTATTAGAGTGATTGTAATTTAATATCCAGTTGTGGGGAGCAATTTCAAAGAGGCATTCTTCAACAAATTCTAATAATTTATCTTGGAGTGTTCCATATACTTTTATCATTTACCAAATGCAATTGTACCATTAGCTAAATCTCTAATTACCCAAGGTAAGAGCATGTGTTCAGCTGCGTGTATTTTTTGTTTAACAAGTTCAAGGTTATCTCCATCCATTATTCTCACTGGTGCCTGTGCAATAATTTCACCTCCATCAACCTCTTCATTTACCCAGTGAACGGTACAACCTGTAATTTTAACTTTTTTATTAAATGCCTTTTCAATTGAGTTTAATCCCGGAAAACTTGGAAGAAGGCTAGGGTGTAGGTTTATTACCTTAAAATCAAATTCTTTTAAAAATCTCTTAGATATAATTCTCATAAATCCAGCCAATACCACTAAATCCGGATTTGATGCTTTGATTTCACGAATCCAATTATCTTCCTGTTCGTGCGTTATTGTTGAAATTTTATTACCTGGGTCTAAAAATTTTCCTAGTACATTATAATTTTTAGAATGAGTAAGAATATTTGAATCTTCCACATCGGAGAAAACGCCGACAACTTCAGTATCTCCTAATTGACCTTCTGACGAAGATTTGAGGATTACTTCGGCATTAGAGCCATTTCCTGTTCCTAAAATTACAATTCTCATAAAACAATCAACTATGTTTAGCAATGATGTTATTTATTAGAGAGGATGTATTTCTTTCAGGCAAGAAAGATACGAATTTAATTCGGGATTTTACTTTAAGAAGTGCATTGTATTCAAATTTATCAATCGAATCATGATCATAATCTCCTGCTTTTACATAAATATCAGGTTCGAGTGAAATTATTTCTTTATCTAGCCTTTTTGTATTAAATAATGTTACTCCGGAAACAAAGGATAAATTACTTAAAACATAGGCTCTATCGATTTCCGGAATAATGGGTCTTTTGTCTCCCTTCAACATCTGAACGCTTTTGTCAGAATTTATTAAAACCCAAAGGTAATCTCCTAGGGAACTTGCTTGTTTCAAGGAAAAAACATGGCCGCTATGCAATAAATCGAAACACCCATTTGTAATTACAAATGTCTTGTTTTCTAATCGGGCTTTCTCCCGGATTTTAATCGCATCTTCTAATGAAGAAATGCAATCGCTAATTTCGGTATTTTTGTCCAATTTAACTTAATCAAATAACCTCTTTGCTTTGTCTAAGAATCCTTCATCTGCTTGTAAGTCTTCTTCACCGGAAGCCTTGGCAAAGTCAACTAGTTTTTCTCTCTGAAGTTTTGTAAGTTTTTGGGGAATATGAATAATGATTCTTGCATAAAGGTCACCTTTTCGTGAGGGAGAGCGTAAATTGGGCATTCCCTTATCTTTAATTCTGAATGTCTTATTGGCTTGAGTACCACTAGGAATTTTTAATGAAACTTTTCCATCGAGGGTTGGTACTTGAACCATTCCCCCTAATGTTGCAAGAGTGAACGGAATTAATATGTCATGGAAAAGGTCATCTTCATCACGATCAAATTTATCGTGTTTCTTGATTCTAACATCAACATAGAGGTCACCCGCTGAACCTCCCATCGAGCCTGCATCACCTCGCCCTCTGGAGCATAGACGATTTCCATCACTCACTCCTGGGGGAATGTTAACCTTTACATTGGCGGGAGATTTTACCCTCCCATCGCCTCTACAGCTTTGACATGGATTTTCTATTGTTACTCCACTTCCTTTACATGTAGGACATGTTCTTCGAATACTAATGAAACCTTGGTTTGACGCAACTTGGCCGATACCACCGCAGGTTGAGCACATGGTTTTTCCTGATCCTGTTTTAGCACCCGTTCCTGAGCATGGCTTACAGGGTGCATGGTGTTGGTATTTAATTTCCTTCTCAACCCCTTTAGCGGCTTGTTCTAGGGATATATCGACGCTTACCCTTAAGTCTGACCCTCTTGACCCCTCATTTACGCTTTGCGAAGAGCCTCCTCCGAAAAAGTCTTCAAAAATACTACCAAATCCTCCACTATTGCCACCGCCACCAAATGCGTCCCTGAAAAGATCAAAGGGATCAACCCCTTGACCGCCCCCATGTCCGCCGCGAAATGCATCATGACCAAATTGGTCATATTTCCTTCTCTTGTCGGGATCTTTTAAAACTTCAAATGCAGATGAAATTTCCTTAAACTTTTCTTCAGCAGAATTATCGCCCGGATTTTTATCGGGATGGAATTTAACCGCGAGTTTTCTGTATGCTTTTTTAATTTCAGAATCACTTGCATTTCTATCTACGCCTAGTAATTCGTAATAATCTTTTTCGGACATTGCTTAGTTTTCTTCTTTTTTCCCCTTCGATAATATAACACTTGCGGGTCGTAATAATTTATCGCCGAGTTTGTATCCTTCGCGAATCGTATTAATAACAATACCTTCTTCTATTGTATCATTACTTTCATAACTGATTGCATCGTGTACTTTTGGATCAAACGGCTTGTTTGTAGATTCGACGGCATGTAGTCCGTACTCACTTAGTGTATTTTCCATTAAGTCCATTGCCATTGAAAACCCCTCAACATATGTTTTGGCATTTTCATGTTTTGATGCTTCGGACAAACCCATCTTAAATGAATCAATGATAGGAAGCAGATCACCTATTATTTGCGATCTTGTTCTCTGCACTGCCTCCTCTCTTTCTTTTATGGATCTTTTTTTAATATTTTCTAAATCGGCATGTACTCTTAAATATTTATTTTGAAGGTCATCTTGTTTGCCGTATGCTTCGTGTAGTTTTGTTTCTAGCCTGTCTTTAGCATCATCTTCATGAGTTTTTTCATTTTCGATTGGTTTAGACGATTCAAGTTCATCTTCTAAATCATCCACCAAGTTTTCCTTACTTTCTTTTCCGTCCGTACTATCTTCCATAATTATAATTTATTAAAATAACAGAACAAAAAAACTTTATTAACTCACGGGGTCAATTGGAAAGAGCACAGTCTAAGTTTTGTTGATTTACAAAATGATCAGTTATTAGAACAATTGAATCCTCTAAAATGGTAAGTTCACATGCAGAAAAATAGGGAGATATAACTTGCTCCCCTTTGTTAATGGTTGTTCCATCAATTTTCATTTTCCCTTCAACGAGATGCAAAAGAATACATTCAATATTTTCATTTTTGATTAAGAATTTAGTACCCTTGAAAAAAATATATTTTGTAATTCTAAAATTTTCGCAACTAGCCAAAACCATTTGCTTTATATCATTATTATTTTTTATCAACTGAGGTTTTATATCTTTAAAATTGATACTTTGGAGTGACTCATTGATATGCAGTTTTCTGGGCTTATTATCTAAGTCAACTCGACCCCAATCGTAAACTCTGTATGTGGTATCAGAGTTTTGTTGTATTTCTAAAATTAAATTTCCTTTGTCAATGGCATGGATTCTTCCACTTTCGACTAAAATCGAATCACCCTTGCTTGAAGTAGTTCGAAAACAAAGGGATTCAGCATCCCCATCTTCGAGTGCCTTTCGTAATACTTTTTGATCAGTGAATTTTTTAAAACCAATAAACAAACCCGAATTTTCGGTCGTATTTGCAACATACCAATTTTCAGTTTTAGGCTGTCCTCCAAGTTGTTTAGCTATTCTTTTTGGAGGATGAACTTGTAGGCTAAGCCTTTCTTTACAGTCTAGCCATTTTACTAAGATTGGAAACCTTGCGTTTTTATTCCAGTTAGGCCCCATAATATTACGGCAATTATTTAAAATAATTTGCCTGAGTGTACATCCTTCATGTTTGCCTTCATTTACGATGGATTGATCTTTTGGTCTGTCTACAATTTCCCATGATTCTCCAATATGTGCAGATTCTGGTTTAATTTTCCTATTAAATTGTCTTTCTATGAAGTTACCCCCCCAAGGCCTGATTTTATAAAGAGGTTCAAACTTGAAAATAACCATAAAGTTCTATTTTATAAATA
>TARA_B110000008_G_scaffold46558_1_pt1 | contig 23104 bp, 19 predicted proteins | sample TARA_B110000008 | Tara Oceans TARA_B110000008 (sample SAMEA4396496) | marine metagenome | biome: Westerlies Biome; feature: [DCM] deep chlorophyll maximum layer (ENVO:01000326); material: water (ENVO:00002006), including particulate matter (ENVO:01000060) such as... | depth 40 m
TATTGAGCCAATTGTTGGAAATATGAATTTAATTTTACCAGACATTAGATTTCTTAAGGCTTTAAGAAGTCTTTGTGATGAAAGCGGCGCAGTTTTAATATTTGACGAAGTAATGACAGGATTTCGCGTAGGACTGGGTGGAGCACAAGAGTTATACAAGGTTACTCCAGATATAACAACTTTGGGAAAAGTGATTGGTGGTGGATTACCCATGGGGGCTTTTGGCGGTAAGAAAAACATTATGCAGAAATTGGCACCACTAGGCCCTGTTTATCAAGCAGGGACGTTATCTGGAAATCCGGTAGCTGTTGCAGCAGGTTTGAAAACATTGGAGTTAGTCCAAAAGCCAAATTTTTATGATGACTTATCTTTAATGACTAAAAGATTAGTCGAGGGAATGACTAATGCAGCAAAATCAAAAGGAATAAGTTTTTGTGCTAGAAACGTAGGGGGGATGTTTGGGATATATTTCAGGGATGAGCCTCCAAACAGTTTTGATGAAATAATGAACAGTGACCGTGAAAATTTTAATAAATTTTTTCACTCAATGTTAGAGCAAGGATTTTATTTTGGTCCATCAGCTTTTGAAGCAGGATTTGTGTCAGCTGCGCACTCAAAAAAAGATATTGACCTTACAGTTGAAGCATCAAGTCATGCATTTGACCAGCTTTAACTGGCCAAGATACCGATGAATTATCGTTGAAAAAATTCATAAAAAAGAATAAAATTAAAGGTTCCGTATAAAACAATAAAGCTTTTAGAGAAAATATAAATAAATGGCAAACCGAAAAAACCTAAAACAAGGATTATATAATCCTAAAAATGAACATGATTCATGTGGAGTTGGATTTATTGCTAACATTCATGGAGATAAAAGCCATAAGATTGTAAAGCAAGGATTAGAAATTTTAACAAATCTTACGCATAGGGGAGCTACTGGCCATGATCCTAAGCTTGGTGATGGAGCAGGTATATTAATTCAATTGCCTGATGATTTTTTTCGCAAAGAAGCTGAAAATCTTAAATTTTCTCTGCCTGAACCCGGACACTATGGTATTGGAATGCTTTTTCTGCCTCAATCAAAAGTTTTACGTGAAAAATGTGAAATAATTATTTCTAAATTGATTGCAGAGGAAGAACAAATAAAAATTGGATGGCGTGAAGTACCAGTTAACAATAATAATATCGCTCAAGCAGCTAAAGATGTTGAGCCCTCTATTAAACAAATTTTTATTGGAAGAAGTAAGAACTGTGAAACACAATCAGATTTTGAAAGAAAGTTATTTGTAATTCGTAAAAGAATTGAAATTGAAGTTGGAAAGTTGAATATTGATGATTCAGCTAATTTTTATGTTATCTCAATGTCTTCAAGAACTATTGTTTATAAAGGCATGTTGCTTGCAAACGAAGTTGGTATTTATTTTAAAGACTTATTTGACGTATCAGTACAATCTGCCTTAGCTTTAGTGCATCAAAGATTTTCAACAAATACTTTTCCATCTTGGGAGCTTGCTCATCCTTATAGAATGATAGCTCATAATGGTGAGATAAACACAGTGCAGGGAAATGTAAATTGGATGAACGCACGCCGCGATAAAATGCGGTCACTTTTACTCGGTTCAGACTTAGAAAAATTGTGGCCTTTAATCGAAGATGGTCAATCAGATACAGCATGCTTTGATAATTGTTTAGAGCTTTTAGTTGCAGGAGGATATAGCCTTCCTCATGCAATGATGATGTTAATTCCTGAACCATGGTCGGGTAATTCACTCATGAATGATGAAAGAAAAGCTTTTTACGAATACCATGCTGCATTAATGGAGCCTTGGGACGGGCCGGCTGCTGTTGCATTTACAGATGGAAAATTAATTGGAGCTACATTAGATAGAAACGGGCTAAGACCAGCTAGATACTTATTAACTGAAGACGGTGAACTTATGATGGCTTCAGAAATGGGTGTTTTAAAGTTCCCAGAAGAAAAAATTATAAAAAAATGGCGTCTAGAGCCAGGGAAGATGTTGTTAATTGATCTAGAGCAAGGCAAATTAATAGAAGATGATGAAATTAAAAAATTATTATCTACTAAAAAACCATATCGAGATTGGCTGAAAAAATCTCGATATTTTTTAGGTGACTTAAAAGTTGTTAAGGGGAAGTTCAATCAGACAGAAAGCTTACTAGATTTGCAACAAAGTTTTGGTTATAGCCAAGAAGACTTATCCTTTGTTTTGAGTCCGATGATTTTGGCTGGACAAGAGAACTCAGGTTCTATGGGTAATGATGCTGCTCTACCTGTTTTATCGAATAGACCTAAAATTTTATATAATTACTTTAAGCAATTATTTGCTCAGGTAACTAATCCCCCTATAGATCCAATTCGTGAGAATATTGTGATGTCATTAGTTACATTTATTGGGCCTAAACCAAACCTTTTAGGTGTTGAGATCGAGGTTCCACCTCATAGGCTAGAAGCAAGTCAACCTATTTTAAGTTTTGAAGAATTAGACCAGTTAAAGCAGATTGACTCATTAACACAAAATAAATTTAAATCTCTTGTTATTGATATTACTTATGAACCATTAGAAGAAAGTCAGGGACAAGAACTAAGCGATGCTTTAGAAAATATATGTAAGGAAGCAAATAAAGCAATTAATGATGGCTACAATATAATAATTCTATCTGACAGAAACACTTCAAATAAAAAAGTGCCAATTCCAGCTTTACTAGCATGTTCGGCAACACATCAACATTTAGTTAGGTCTGGAAATAGAACTAATGTTGGATTAGTAATTGATACTGGATCAGCAAGAGAAGTTCATCATTTTGCTTTACTTGCAGGCTATGGAGCAGAGGCAATTTGTCCGTGGTTAACTTATGAAACGATTAAAACATTAACTGATGATTTCTTTACTGCTCAAGAAAATTATATAAAAGCTGTAGGAAAAGGTTTATTTAAAGTTATGTCAAAAATGGGTATTTCAACCTATCAATCATATTGTGGAGCCCAAGTTTTTGAAGCGATTGGATTAAACAAGGAGTTTATTGAAAAATATTTCTCTGGGACAACTTCTAATATTGAAGGTATTGGAATAAAGCAAGTTGCCATGGAAGCAGAAAGAACCCATAACTTGGCTTATGGTAACGATCCCATCCTGAGCAACTCATTAGATGCAGGAGGTGAGTATGCTTTTAGAATAAGAGGCGAGGAGCATATGTGGACGCCAGAATCTATTGCTAAACTTCAGCACTCTACTAAAAAAAATAACTTTGACACATATAAAGAGTATGCAGAATTAATTAATAATCAAGCACATAGACATATGACTTTAAGGGGGCTGTTTTCATTTAAAAAAAATAAACCAATACCCTTGGATGAGGTAGAGTCAGCAAAAGAAATTGTTAAAAGATTCACGACTGGAGCAATGTCTTTAGGATCTATTTCTACGGAAGCACATACAACATTAGCTATTGCACTTAATAGAATCGGCGGTAAATCAAATACCGGGGAAGGCGGAGAAGATATTAAGAGAAGCTTCCCGATTCTTAAAGATAGCTCTCTTTCTAAACAATTGGGATCTGATATTGTAGTTAGCGATATAGATTTAAAAGCAGGCGATTCTTTAAGATCAAGAATCAAACAAGTTGCATCTGGTAGATTTGGAGTAACTGCTGAATATTTAGCATCAGCAGATCAAATTCAGATAAAAATGGCACAAGGTGCAAAACCAGGCGAAGGAGGACAATTGCCTGGCCATAAAGTTAGCGAGTATATAGCACGTTTAAGATTTTCTGTGCCTGGCGTTGGATTAATCTCTCCTCCCCCTCATCATGATATTTATTCTATTGAGGATTTAGCTCAATTAATTCATGACTTAAAAAATGCCAATCCAAATGCAAGTATTTCGGTAAAGTTAGTAGCAGAAACTGGAGTTGGCACTGTAGCTGCTGGAGTAACTAAAGCAAAAGCAGATCATATTGTTATAGCTGGACACGATGGAGGAACTGGAGCGTCACCCTTAACTTCAATCAAGCATGCTGGGGGACCTTGGGAAATTGGATTAGCTGAGACTCAGCAAACCTTAATGTTAAATCAATTAAGAAGTAGGGTTACCCTTCAAGTTGATGGCCAATTAAAAACTGGAAGAGATGTAATTGTTGGGGCAATGTTAGGGGCGGATGAATTTGGTTTCGCAACAGCTCCTCTTGTAGTGGAAGGATGCATAATGATGAGAAAATGTCACTTAAATACTTGTCCTGTTGGCGTTGCTACTCAAGATCCTGAGCTACGAAAAAGATTTTCAGGTCAGCCAGAGCATGTTGTTAATTTCTTCTTTTTTATTGCAGAAGAAGCAAGAGAGATAATGGCATCATTGGGTATTAGAAAGTTTAATGATTTAATTGGACGGTCAGAATTGTTAGATATGCAGGAAGGTGTTGAACATTGGAAGATACAAGGACTCGATTTTAGTAAAATATTTTATCAGCCTGAGGTTGCTGATGGAAGTGTCAAATATAATACAGAGAGTCAAGAGCATGGACTAGAGTCAGCCCTCGATAATATTCTTATTAAAAAGTCTTTATCAGCAATTGAAAATAAAAAAACAATAAAATTTGATATAGCTATTACAAATACTAATAGAACCGTTGGAACCTTGTTATCTCATGAGATAGCTAAGAGATATGGGAACAATGGTTTGGATGATGATTCCATTGAGATAACCCTTACCGGAACTGCCGGGCAAAGTTTTGGAGCATTTTTAGCTAAAGGTATAACTTTTGATCTCGTTGGAGAAGGAAATGATTATGTTGGTAAGGGTCTTTGTGGCGGTAAAATAATTATACGTCCACCAAAAGAATTTTCTGGCAAAGCTGAAGATAATATTATTATTGGTAATACAGTAATGTATGGGGCAACTTCTGGGGAAACTTATTTTAATGGAATTGGGGGCGAAAGATTTTGTGTAAGAAATTCAGGGGCTTCTGCTGTTATAGAAGGGGTTGGTAATCATGGTTGTGAATATATGACCGGAGGAACAGTTGTAATATTAGGCCGAACCGGTCAAAATTTTGCAGCTGGAATGTCGGGGGGTGTTGCTTATATTTATGACCCAGATAATACATTTAATAATTATTGTAATTTATCCATGGTGACCCTTCATAAGGTTGAAAGAGAAAATATAAAAACCGATATGCCTAAGCATTTAAATTTAGCAGATGAGGTTATTTTAAAAACTTTAATTGAAAAACATGGTCAAAATACTGATAGTAGTATTGCTAAAAAAATATTGAGTAATTGGGATAAAGAACTTGAAAATTTTATAAAAGTTATGCCGATTGAATATAAAAGAGCTTTAACTGAAATGAGTTCTTCGAAAATAAAGGAAGTAGTTTAATGGGAAAGGTTACAGGGTTTTTAGATTTTCCACGACAAATATCTGGAAATATTGAACCGATAGAGCGAGTAAAAAATTATAAAGAATTTATATTGCCTCTTACAGATGAAGCAGCAAAAGTTCAAGGTGCTCGTTGCATGGATTGTGGAATTCCATTTTGTAATAATGGTTGTCCAGTAAATAATATAATTCCCGATTGGAATGATTTAGTTTTTAAGCAGAACTGGCGAGCTGCTTTAGATGTCTTGCATTCAACAAATAATTTCCCTGAGTTTACAGGTCGTATTTGTCCTGCTCCATGCGAAGCCGCTTGTACATTAAATATAAATTCGGATGCAGTCGGTATTAAATCAATTGAACACGCGATTATTGAAAAAGGATGGGAAAATAATTGGGTTGTTCCTCAGCCACCTAAAAACAAAACAGGTAAGAAGGTTGCAATTATAGGTTCAGGACCAGCAGGTCTTGCAGCAGCTCAGCAGTTAGCTCGTGTGGGCCATGATGTTTGTGTTTTTGAGAAAAGTGACCGTGTAGGCGGTTTATTAAGATACGGTATTCCGGATTTCAAAATGGAAAAACATCATATCGATCGAAGAGTGAATCAAATGGAAGCGGAAGGAGTCGTATTTCAAACTAATAAAAACGTTGGCGAGAATGTAGATCCTGAATCAGTAATTCAAGAATATGATGCTGTAATTTTATCTGGAGGTGCAGAGTGGCCAAGAGACCTTCCTGTTCCAGGAAGAGATTTAGATGGCGTTCATTTTGCAATGGATTTTTTACCCTTACAAAATAAAGTTGTTGCTGGCGATAAAATTCCTGGACAGATAGTTGCTAAAGATAAACATGTGGTTGTAATTGGTGGAGGAGACACTGGATCCGACTGTGTTGGAACATCAAATAGACATGGAGCTCTATCTGTCACTCAATTTGAATTAATGCCTCAACCGCCAGAACAAGAAAATAAATCTATAGTTTGGCCTTATTGGCCACTTAAAATGAGGACCACAAGTTCTCATGAAGAGGGATGTGAAAGGGATTGGTCAATTGCAACTAAATCTTTTGAAGGAAAAAATGGAAAAGTATCCGAGTTAATTGCATCAAAAGTCGAATGGCGGGACGGAAAAATGCAAGAAGTTTTAAATTCAGATTTTACCATCAAGGCAGATTTAGTTTTACTAGCTATGGGATTTATGGGGCCTAAAAAAAATATACTAGATAAATTTGTAATTGAGAAAGATCAACGAGGAAATGCTAAAGCAACTACAGACGGTGAAAAATCTTATTATACTTCTAGAGAAAAAGTGTTTGCGGCAGGAGATATGAGACGAGGTCAATCACTGGTTGTTTGGGCAATACGAGAAGGAAGACAATGTGCAAAATCAGTTGATGAGTACTTAATGGGAGAAAGTAATTTACCCCGGTAAACTTAAGCTATCAACATTATGCTTTTTGAGTATTTTAATTATTAATACGTCTGGCTGTATGACGGCAGTCAATGTTGTTGACGTTTCGGCGTCAACTGCAATTTCAACTGGTGAAGTTTTGGTTGATACAATAGATTTAATTACTCCTGATATTTTTGATGAAGACTAACTAAATATTAAGCTTTTCACAACTATGCCTCTTAACAATAATTTTTTAAAAACTCTAAAACAGCAAAATACACCTTACACACCATCATGGATGATGAGGCAGGCAGGTCGGTATTTACCAGAATATCGAAAAACTAGAAAAAATGCTGGAAGCTTTTTAGATCTTTGTAAGAATAAAGATTTTGCGACGGAGGTAACTATGCAGCCTCTTGAACGTTTCCCCAACCTTGATGCTGCAATTTTATTCTCTGATATTTTAACAGTTCCGGATGCGATGGGATTAGGACTCTATTTTGTAGATGGAGAAGGGCCAAATTTCAAATATCCACTTAAAGATGAATCAGCTATTCATAAATTAGATATTCCAGATGTTGAAGAAAGTTTAGGTTATGTTTTTAAAGCTGTTAGCGCAATTAAAAAAGCATTAAATAATCAGTTGCCACTGATTGGTTTTGCTGGGAGTCCATGGACATTAGCAACTTATATGGTTGAGGGCAAAGGGGGGACAGATTTTATTAATTTAAAAAAAATGATGTACTCACGTCCAGACTTGATTCATCATATTTTAAAAGTAACAGCTGAGGCAGTATCACGTTACTTAATTGGTCAAATTAAAGCGGGGGCAGACGTCATTATGATTTTTGATTCGTGGGGCGGCTCTTTAGCGCACCATGAATATGAAAGTCATTCGCTGAATTATATGAAAGTCATAATCAATAATTTAAATATGTCAGGCTATGAAGATATCCCAAAAATAATTTTTACAAAAGGTGGAGGGCAGTGGATTGAAAAGCAAATTGAAAGTGGAGCAGATGCTTTAGGGCTTGATTGGCAAACAGACATTGGTGTTGCTAAAGAAATAGCTAACAATAAAGTCTCATTACAAGGAAACCTTGATCCAGCAATTTTATTATCAACGCCTGAGGTAGTAGAAAGAGAAACAAAAAAAGTTTTAGATAACTATGGGCATGGTGAAAGTCATATATTTAATTTAGGGCATGGTATTACTCAATTTACTCCGCCTGAGAACGTAACTGTCATGCTTGAAACTGTTAGAAGTTATAGCCCCCAATTCCATAATAGTTAATGAGTAATAATTTTATCTATCCCTATGCCTGTTTGAGATCGTAAGTACTGTTTATCAAATAATTTCTTTTCAATGATTGATTTTTTCGAGGTGTCTGTTTTGGAAAATATAAATATTCCAATAAAAGTAATTAAAATTGAAAAAAGTGCTGGATATTTATAAGGAAATATTGGGCTTGAAAAATTAAATATATCTACCCATACAACTGGACCTAATATTACCAAGAGGATAGATGACATTAACCCTGCTGAGCCACCAATAACTGCTCCCCGAGTCGTTAAATTTTTCCAATAAATTGAAAGAATCAAAATTGGAAAATTAGTGCTAGCAGCAATTGCAAAAGCAAGCCCAACCATAAATGCAACATTTTGTTGTTCAAAAACAATACCTAGAAATATAGCAAGTATTCCTAAGCAAACTGTTGCAATCTTAGAGACAAACATTTCTTTTTTTTCATCGTGATCGCCGTTAAGAAATGCATTTGCATAAAGATCGTGAGATATTGAAGAGGCGCCAGCTAATGTTAACCCAGAAACAACTGCTAAAATTGTTGCAAAAGCAACTGCAGATATAAAGCCAAGTAAAATATCACCACCTACTGCATGAGATAAATGAATTGCAGCCATGTTATTGTTTCCTATAAGCTCACCTAATTCTGTAAGGTATTGGGGATTTTTTGAAACCAATATAATGGCCCCAAAACCAATAATAAAAGTAAGTATATAAAAGTATCCGATAAAACCTGTAGCATAAGCAACGGATTTTCTAGCTTGAATGGCATCAGGAACTGTAAAAAATCTCATTAAAATATGAGGCAATCCTGCTGTACCAAACATTAGTGCTAGTCCAAGTGAAATAGCTGATATTGGATCTGAAATTAAACCACCAGGTGACATTATTGCCAAACCTTTTGTGTGAGTGTTTGCTGCCTCTGCAAATAATGTATTAAAATTAAAATCAAATTGAGCTAGAACTAGAAAAGCAATTAGTGTCGCGCCTGACAAAAGAAGAATAGCTTTAATTATTTGAACCCAAGTTGTGGCGAGCATTCCACCGAAGGTAACATAGAGTATCATTAGTCCGCCAACAACAATTACAGCATATTCATAAGGTAGATTGAAAAGTAATTCGATTAGCTTACCTGCTCCTACCATTTGAGCAATAAGATACAATATCACTGTTGATAGTGAACCACAGGCTGCTAGAATTCTAATCGGCTTTTGTTGTAATCTAAAGGAAACAACATCAGCAAAACTATATTGGCCTAAGTTTCTAAGTGGTTCAGCAATTAGTAGTAAAATTATTGGCCAACCGATTAAAAAGCCAATTGAATAAATAAGACCATCAAACCCTGTTAGAAAGACAAGTCCAGAAATACCAAGGAAAGATGCGGCAGACATAAAATCTCCAGAGATTGCTAAACCATTTTGGAGGCCAGAAATATTTCCACCAGCAGTATAAAACCCTTTAACAGTTTGAGTTCTCTTTGCAGCCCAATATGTAATATAAAGGGTTATGGCGACAAAGATAATAAACATCGTAATTGATACATGCGATAGGATAAAATTAATCATTTTTAATGGCTAAAATTAATGGTTCTAGTTTCTTGTTAGCAAGATAAACGTATAAGAGTGTAATAAGAAAAATTAATAATATTAGTAAAAAGCCCAAAAAAATCCCAATTGATATGCTTGTTCCAGTTATTAACGTTCCAAAGTAAGTGGGATGAAATGCGATAACCCAAATAAAACTAAAATATGGGATTATAGTTAATAACAACAAAGGAAAAATTATAATAAATCTTAATTTTATAAGGTTTTGATATAAAGGTTTTATGTTTTTTTTAGCCATTGATATTTTTTGTTTATAAAACTAAACAAACTAGTTAAAATCTCCTCTACAAATCCTTACGGCTCTCCAAACAATTATAAAAAAAATACTTATCCAAAAAGCTGCTTTTACTGGGTCTATTTCTTTTCTCATTTATATGCTCTTAACTCTGTTTATATTTTATTTTAACAATTTTTAGGAGAGTAAAATATTGCCAAAATCATGAGTTTGAAATTTTTTTTGTGGCTTAAAATTTACAGGATACTTTTAATTTATCCAATTAAAAGAGTATTTAGATCTTTTCAGCTATTCGTTGATTTTATATTAATTCAGAACCTTTCCTATTTCAATATATGCTTTACTAGCTAATTTTTTTCTGTCAGAAGTGAATTTAATATTGGGCAAAACAATTAATTTGGCTTCAATATTATTAAACTTAGTTAAATTAAATATAGATTTGAATAAACTCATATCATCAAAATATGATGGAGCACTAGTAAATTTATTTCGATAAGAATATTTTATAGTTATTGGTAAGATGTTAACTTTAGCGTTTATTGCTGCTTGAAAAAAATTACTTTTGAATGGAAGGATATAAGATCCATCTGTCGCCGTCCCTTCAGGGAAAAAATAAACAGACCCTTCATTCTTTAAATAATATTCTATTTTAATTTTTGCACCTTTGATCGCACGTATTTTCTCTCTATCTATGTAAATAGTATTTGCAGATTTAGTAAGTGACCCTATAAAAGGCCACATAGAAACACTTGATTTTGATAAAAAAGTAACAGGATAAATTGAATTGATTAAAAAAATATCTAACCAAGAAATATGATTACTTACTATGAGGTAATTATTTTCACTTAATATTTTTTTTAAATTTGAATTAACAATTAAATTTACTTTAAGTATTTTTAGAAGCTTTTTTGACCATGACTTAATAAATTTATTTTTTGATTTTTCATTTATATATAAAACATGGAGTGAATAAAAAAAACCGTAAAGTAAATGACCTATAATCAAGAAAATTTTAATCATTATTGTGTGTATAGACTATAAATTTTTTTAATCAGTCTCTGGAAGTCTATAAACATTTATAAAGTCTCCTTGAGTAAAGCCCATAATCTTATTCCCTCCAGCAGCAACTGCAATATATTGTATGCCATCAATCATATAAGAAATTGGTGGAGCATTGACTCCTGCGTCTATTTTAGTTTGCCATAATAACTTACCGTTTTGAGAGTTAAACGCGTTAAAATTTCCATTTCCTTCACCTGAAAAAACTAAATTACCTTTTGTCGATAATGTACCTCCCAACAAAGGTTCTTCAGTTCTATATTGCCAAATTATTTTACCATTTGATAAATTTATAGCTGAAAGTAATCCCCACTGTTCGTCATTTGTAGGCTCAGAACTTGTATACCTTAAAACATTATCGTTAGTAATTTTTTCATGTGAAGTGTATTTAATTGGGGCATGAATTCCAGAAATAAAAGCAATATTTTCGTCAGTATTTAAACTTACGGGAGACCAATTTGACCCCCCAAGAATTCCAGGGTAAATTATTGTCCCCTCCTTGGAGGCATTAGCAAATAAATTACTTTGTGGTACAAATGGTTCTGATTTCAGAAGAAGTTCTCCGGTATCTCTATGATGAATATAAAACCAACCTGTTTTTCCCGCTTGCCCTACTGCGGGAATAATTTTATTTTTATGAATCGTATAAAAAAGTACTGGAGGGCTAGCAACATCATAACCCCATATATCATGTGGCACTTGTTGATAATGCCATTTTAATTTTCCCGTGTTTGCATCAAGAGCTATGAGAGAAACAGTATATAAATTATCCCCTGGTCTTGTTTCTGAACTCATTTGCGGTGAGGGGTTTCCTGTACCAAAAAAAAGAGTGTCAGTAACTTTGTCAATTGCAGGAGTGGTCCATGCTGACCCTCCACCAAATTTTGAAGCATCAGGGTATAAATTTAGATTTTGTTTTTCATAATAAATATCCCTGTTTAAGACGGCGCCATCTGCAGTGTAATTAGTAAACTTTCCTTCCCAGCCTTCGGAAGGGATAGTATTAAATTGCCATTTTTGTTTACCTGTGTAAACATCATAGGCAGCTAAAAATCCTGGTCTACCAAATCTTCCTGATAATCCTACAACGGCACCTAAAGGCGTATCAGCTCCTTCTTCTTCAACATGCAGACCATACCCGACTCCTGTAATCCCAATAATAACTTGATTTTTATAAACAACGGGGGCCATTGAGATACCAACACCTGTTCCACCAGTGACCTTTTTTGTTCGGTTGATATCTGATAAATCTAAGCTACTTATTGATTCTGTTTTTAATTGATCATCAACTACGTTTATGTCCCAAATCTTTACTCCAGTATTAATGTTTAGGGAAATAAGTCTTGCATCTACTGTACCAAAAAAAAGTTGATTTTCATGGATTGCAACCCCCCTATTACTTGGCCCACAACACATTTTCCATTCTGGGCTAATATTGTGTTCATAGCGCCATATCTCTTTACCTGTTTTACCGTCTAATGCCACAACACCGTTAAACGGAAGAGACACAAACATAACCCCATTATAGACAATGGGGGTTGCTTGAAAAGTTGCTTTTACTCCAGTTTGAAAACTCCAGGCTTCAACTAAATTTGGAACATTTCCATCATTAATTTGGTTAAGTTTTGAAAACCGTTGGTTGGTAAGGTCCTTGCCGTATGAATCCCAGCCTTCATTTTTATCTGAGCATCCGGACAGAAATAAGAATATGGAGGTAATTAATAATAAATTTTTCATAATTTTAAGAATATATATTTATTGGAATATTTAATGCCTGTATTTTAACGGCAATATCTTCAATTTCCGATTGAGTTAATCGAGTCAGTCTATCTTTTGATGGCTGTTCAGATGGCCTTGCTAAACTGTACAAGTGAATACCTTTTATTTTTTTTTCATATGGCTTTAGAAAATTAATGTATGCATCTAGTGCAGCTTGTTCTGGAAGTTTTTTATTTATTCTAAATAAGCATGTCTGGATAATTGTAGGACATTTACTTAAGCTAGCTTCTAGATTTTTTTTTAAGCTGGTAATTGAGATATTTATTTGATTAATAGCTTTTACTTCTTTAGATCTGACTTGATCTATTTTAAACCATACCTCTGAATCAAATTTTTTAATTGAAGTTAAAGCTTTTTGTATATTTGGGTTACTTATATAGCTTCCATTGGTAATCAAGCGAATTTTGATTTTTTGGTTTAGATTAAATTTACTTATTTTTTGGATGAGAATTTTAGTAACAGCTCCGAAATCTTCAGAAGCAGTTGGTTCGCCATTACCAGAAAATGCTATATCTTTAAATTCTGTTTTTGTGCCTGTATATTGATCTAAAAATGATTTATTAATAATTTCATTTAGCCAGTAATCAAGTTCATTTTCTAATTTAAATAAATCAATTGGTTCTGGTTTGCCTCTACTTAAATTTGGTATTTCACAATAGATACATTGCCAATTACATGCGTTATTAGTGTTTAAGTTTATGCCTAGCGATAAACCCCCGGCTCTTCTTGAGACAACAGGATAAATATATTTACCTTGAAATATATTTCGATCATGATTGGTTATAGTTAATATATCAGCTGACATTATTAATTTAATATACTACTTTATTTAATTTTGAACCATATTCTTTGTATTGTGCCATCTTTATCAACTAGACTATGTTTAAGAGCTCCAGATATATGAAAAAATAGTATTACTAAAATTAGTATCCCAAAAATAATATGAAACTCATGAAAAAGCTCTCTTAATCCCTTGTCGTCTATGCCTGATATTATTTCAATACCAAACCACTTTATCCCATATTTACTAGCTATAGACATTATTATTCCCGCTAAGGGAGTCAAAATCATTAATAGATATAGACCATGATGTGCAGCAGTTGCTAATTTCTTTTCCCAGCTTTTCATAGTTTCAAGCAAAGCTGGTGGACGATGAGTAAATCGCCAATAAAACCTAAAAACTATCAACACAAATAATGATATACCTATAGATTTGTGAAGGTTAAAATAAAATGAACGAGGTGAGGTTTCTTTTGCTAACTCCCAAGTATAAATTCCTAGATTAAATAAATCATAACTAGAAGATTTTGGAGCTTCTTTTGGAAGAGCTTCCATATACCAACCCAATATGAACATAAATATAATTCCTGCGGCAATTAACCAATGAAGGACTTTTGCAGTAGAAGTGTATTGGTCGGGTAAGGTTTTCATTAAAAATTTGTTCCTTTCTTTTGTAGCTTTATAAAATAAGCTAAGATATTGTAAGTTTAATGTGTTTAGGAGTATTTTTACAAGATGAATAGAGTTATTTTTATTATATTTATTTTAATTTTTTCAATAAATTTACATAGCAAAGTAAAAATATTAAATATTATCGAGGTGGCTGAAGGAGTATTTGTTCATCAAGGAAAACATTTTGATGTAGATGAGTCATATCAGGGAGATATTGCTAATATTGGATTTATTGTTGGAAAAGATTCTGTAGCAGTTATTGATTCAGGTGGATCTCCTACAATTGGCAGGGCACTAAAAGCAAGTATTCGTGAAAAAACATCCCTACCCATTAAGTATGTAATTAATACGCACGTACATCTTGATCATATATATGGGAATGCAGCATTTACTGAGAAAGATATAGAGTTTATTGGTCATAGTGAACTGCCCAAAGCAATGGCGTTAAGAAAAGAGCTCTATGAAAGATTAAATCTTGAATATTTAAATATACCAATTGAAGAATCCATTCAAATATCTCCTTCAATTTTTATCAAAGTAAATGAAAGTAAAGTTTTTGATTTAGGGGGAAGAAAAATTAAAATCAGCGCTTATCCTTCTGCCCATACAAATAACGATATTACTATTGAAGATTTTAAAACAGGTACTCTTTGGGCTGGAGACTTATTATTTATTGAGAGAACTCCCGTAGTGGATGGAGATATACACGGCATTATTGATGTTGTTAATCAATTAATCTCTTTAGATATTAATTTAGTAATACCAGGCCATGGAACGCCAACAAAAAATTGGCGTAAGGCTTTTGAAAAGCATAGAGATTATTTTGTAACATTAAGAGATGAAATAAGAAAAGCAATTTCTGATGATATAGGTCTTCAAGAGGCTATAGAAACAGTGGCTCGATCAGAATCGGGAAAATGGGAATTATTTGAAGTTCAAAATGCTAGAAATATTAATCAAGTTTATCCACAATTGGAATGGGAGTAGCTTTATCATTAACTATATAGGTCTTACTTCCTATTCTTTCATTTTTTTTTGTTTGATAGCATGTTGTCTAGGCTAAAGAAGGAGTTTGGATGCAAACCTAAATGAAGTAAACCACCACTAATGGCTAAGTATTGAAGACTTGCCAGTAAATTCATATTGCCAAAATAGATAATTGCCCAAAAGATTGAATAGATGGAAAGAACATAGGCTGAAACTTTAATTTTGTAGCCAAGTATTAATGTAAGACCAAAAATAAATTGTACTAAAATACTAATAGGTGCAAATATTCCTGGAAGCCCCCTTGAGCCCATTGCATCTTGGTAAATATTATAGCCATTTGGAACAGACATAATATTTTTAATAATAAATATTATTGAAATAAAAAATAACATTGCTAAAAACACTCTTGCTATGACAACTGTAAATTTTTCCATTATTGATTTCCTTAAATTTATTGTAATAACCTCTAATTAAGAGAATGTTATCTCATTTATCATTTTTTTAATAGGAGTAGGGATTGCACTATCTGTTATTTTTGTTCTATTAATCCAATAAAGTTCTTTTGAGTAGTCGATGATTATAGGATCAGGTAATAAGATATGTTGGTAAAAAATCCTTAATTTGAAATGGGTAAATTTTGCAATGAATTCCCCTTCGCTTCTAACAATATGTTTTTTTGTATTTAAATTTTTATTTAACCATTTTTTAGTAGGTGGTAGTTTATCAAATTCAGGAAAAGCCCATAGACCTCCCCAGATTCCAATTGATGGTTTTTTGAAAAATAATAATTTTTTTTTATTTTCTATAATAAGGGTAAATATTTCTTTTGTAGGAATATTTTTTTTAATTTTAGGTAAGGGGATAGTATCAACTAAATCATTTAGATTGCTCTGACAGTTCTTATTCAATGGGCAAATCAGGCATTCGGCGTTCTTCCTTTTACAAATTGTTGCCCCCAGATCCATTAAAGATTGAGTATAGGTTTCTATATTAAATTTTGGCAAATTTGACTCAGCAAGCTCCCATAAATATTTTTCCACCTTTGAGCTCCCAAGCTTTTCTTTGATTCCGTAAAATCTCATTAAAACTCTTTTTACGTTTCCATCAAGTATCGGTTTTGATTGTCCAAAAGAAAAGGCACAAATTGCTCCTGCAGTTGATCTGCCAATTCCAGGTAATGTAATTAGATTTTCGATTGAATTTGGAAATTCTCCTTTATATTTATCAGAAATAATTATGGCACTTTTATATAAATTACGTGCTCTTGCATAATATCCCAGACCAGCCCATAGCTTCATTACTTCTTCCTCATTAGCTTTAGCTAAATCTGATACTGTTGGAAAATAATTCATAAATTTTTGATAGTACTTAATAGCTGTGGTGACTTGTGTTTGTTGGAGCATAATTTCTGAAACCCAAACAGCGTAGGGATCTCTAGTTTTTTGCCATGGTAAATTATGTCGGCCGTAATTTTTATGCCAATTTATAAGTCGTTCTGAAATGTAGCTCATTTTAATAGAAATAGTAAATAGCTAGAAACCCTACAATAATTCTATACCAGCCAAATATAATGAATGTATTGCGCGCTATAAACCAAATAAAAATCCTAATAATAAAGTAAGAACTTAAAAATGCAGTCATGAACCCCATTAGAAATACTGGAATATCATTTGTACTTAAAATACCTATATTTGAGGATAAATCGAAAATTGAAGCCGCAAAAATAATTGGAATAGCCAAGAAAAAAGAAAATTCTGTTGCTGTTTTTCTATCTAATCCGGCAATCATACCACCCATAATTGTTGATGCAGCTCTTGATACTCCTGGAATTAATGAAAAACACTGGGCTAAGCCAATAATCAGAGCTTGTTTATTGCTGATTTTATCAACATCAACTTTAGGCTTATTTTTAATTTTTTTCTCAATGGTGATCATGATAATCCCACCAACTATTAATGCGGTTCCAACTACTATCGGATTAAATAGGTGAAGTTTAATTAGACTATGAAAAAATAAGCCTAATAATGCTGCTGGGATAAAAGCGATAATTAAATTTTTTGTAAAAATTTGAGCAACTTTATCTTTGCGGATACCAATGAATGTATCTAAAATCTTTTTTCTGTATTCAACTACGACAGCAAGGATTGCCCCTAACTGAATAAAAATTTCGAATACTTTACTTGAGGGGTCGCTGTAACCTAAAAGTTCGGCGCCAATTATTAAATGACCAGTTGAGCTTACAGGAAGAAATTCTGTAACCCCTTCAATAATCCCTAATAAGAAAGCAATCCATAAAATATAAAAATCCATTTTTTATTTATACTTTTTGATAAACTTTTGAGCCTTTTTTTACAAATTCAATTGCTTTTTCTTGCATGCCCTTTTCAAGAGCTTCTTCCTCTGTTACACCTTTCTTTTTTGCATAATCCCTAACATCTTGAGAAATTTTCATGGAGCAGAAATGTGGCCCACACATGGAGCAGAAATGTGCTTGCTTAGCTCCCTCTTGCGGTAAAGTCTCATCATGAAATTCTTTCGCTTTTTCTGGGTCAAGACCAAGATTAAATTGATCATTCCATCTGAATTCAAATCGTGCTTTAGATAATGCATTATCACGGATTTGAGCCCCTGGATGACCTTTAGCTAAATCTGCTGCGTGAGCTGCAATTTTATAGGTAATTATTCCAACTCGAACATCTTCCTTCTCAGGCAGACCCAGATGTTCCTTTGGGGTAACATAACATAACATTGCACACCCGTACCACCCAATCATAGCGGCACCAATTCCAGAGGTAATATGATCGTAGCCTGGGGCAATATCCGTTGTTAAAGGTCCTAGGGTGTAAAAAGGGGCTTCATCGCAATGCTCTAATTGGAGCTCCATATTTTCTTTGATCAAATGCATAGGGACATGACCAGGCCCTTCAATCATAACTTGAACATCATGCTTCCAAGCAATCTTGGTTAACTCACCTAAAGTTTTTAATTCAGCGAATTGTGCTTCATCGTTTGCATCATAAATAGAGCCAGGTCGTAATCCATCACCTAAGCTAAAACTCACATCATAAGCTTTCATAATCTCACATATTTCTTCAAAATGTGTGTACAAGAAAGATTCTTCATGATGCGCTAGGCACCAACTAGCCATTATCGAGCCGCCTCGACTAACAATACCTGTCATTCGTTTTGCAGTCATCGGGATATAGGCTAATCGAACACCTGCATGAATAGTAAAATAATCAACACCTTGCTCAGCTTGTTCAATAAGAGTGTCTTTAAATATTTCCCAAGTTAAATCTTCAGCCTTACCGTTAACTTTTTCTAATGCTTGATAAATTGGAACGGTGCCAATAGGTACCGGACTATTTCTTATAATCCATTCTCTCGTTTCATGAATATTTTTTCCAGTTGAAAGGTCCATAACATTATCAGCACCCCATCGGGTTCCCCAAACCATCTTTTCAACTTCTTCACTAATACTTGAACCTAATGCCGAGTTACCAATATTGGCATTTATTTTAACTAAAAAATTACGGCCAATAATCATAGGTTCTGTTTCTGGATGATTAATATTGGCAGGAATAATTGCACGGCCCTTAGCAACCTCATCCCTAACGAATTCTGGCGTAATTTTATTTGGAATTTGAGCACCATGATTTTGTCCTGGATGCTGATTTTGAATCACATCTGATAGCCCCTCTCTTCTCTGATTTTCTCTAATAGCGATATATTCCATTTCTGGGGTAATAATCCCTTTTTTAGCATAATGCATCTGAGAAACATTTTTTCCTGGTTTTGCTCTTCTCGGTTTACGTAAAAGATTAAAGCGCATCTTTTCAAGCTCTGGATCCGTTTTTCTCTTTTGGCCATAAACTGATGAAGGCCCATCTAAAACGTCAGTATCTTGACGATCTTCAATCCACTTTGTTTTTAGGGGGGGCAAACCATCCTGAATATTAATATTATATTTCGGGTCAGTATATGGGCCAGATGTATCATATACTAAGACTGGGGCATTCTTCTCTGCACCAAATTCCGACGGAGTATCTGAAATACTAATCTCCCTAAAAGGAACTTGAATATCTGGAGTTGATCCTTGAATGTACACCTTTCTTGAATTAGCGAATGGCTTTAATGCGTCATCGTCAAGCTCAGCATCTTTACCTATAAATTGGTCTAAATTTTTCTTAAGTGCTTTATCTGTAGTATTCATTTCTGTAACTCCTTATTATTTTTACGTAAGTAGCAACAGAGTGCTTTCCTACGATGGCGTTATCCAAATCAGGTTCAAAGGGTTTATCTCACTATTTATTTAAATAAATAGACCCCTAGCAATTGACTACTAAATTACTAGATAATCATTGTTTGCGCAAGTATGAATTCAATATAGATTTATTTGCTCATTGGTGAGTTAATCTTTATTTTTATTTTATAAATTAATAATTCGAATTAATTAAATTGATTTATGTCTGTAAGGATGACTCAGCTATAATCAAGAATATTAAAAATATAAATAAACTATGAAAAATAAAACATTGATTGTTAATTCTAAATGCTTGTATTTACTAAGCCTTGTGATTCTATCTTTTTCTATTTATGCTGATGAAAAAAAAGATTTATTAACGATTTATGAGGAAGCGGTTCTAAATGACGCCTTATTATCTTCAGCTAGAATCCAAAATCAAGTTTCACAGGAGTTAATAGACCAAGGACTCTCTCTTTTCTTGCCCAATATAAATATGTCTGCTAGCTACGACCAAAACGATAACAAAAGAAAAATATTAACTAGTGGTATTAATAATGATTTGTTAAGTGGAACTTCAGCAAACTTTGAAAGCTATGATTATGGAATCACTATTACACAACCAATTTTTAATTATGCAAGCTATGCAAAATATAAACAAAATTTAATTCAATCAAGCTTGAGCCACAAACAGCTAATTAAAGCACAACAAAATTTAATTTTTCGTGTTTCAAATCTTTATTTTGAAACATTAATGGCTATAGACAAAATTAAGCTTTTACAAGCACAATATTCAGCTATTAAAGCCCAATTATCTGAAGCGGAGGCTCGATTTGAGATGGGGCTAATATCCATTACAGATGTTAATGAAGCAAAAACAAAAGAAGCACTCCTTAAAATTGACAAAATTGATGCTATACAAGAATTAAAGATTAAGAAAAGGGAAATTGAAAGTATTACGGGGGTGATGCCTGGAAAACTTATGCCTCTCAATCCAATTATAACCTTTACGCAATTAGATAATCAGGCTGAAGAATGGGTTAGTATGGCTTTGGAAAATAGTCTAGAACTTCAGATTAAAAGAGATGAAATTCTTATTGCCGACAGGGAAATAGATATAAGGTCGGGTAATCGCTACCCAACTATAGATGCGATTGCTCGAAGATCAAAAGATTGGAATAAGGGGGGATATCCTTATGGGAGTGTTACGAATGAAGGGATTAGATCTTTTTCTGATACCATCGGTTTGGAGGTAAATATCCCCATTTACTCTGGAGGATATGCCAGTTCACGAGTAAGAGAGGGTAAACTATTAAAACTTAAGATAAAAGAAGATGAAGAATATTTACGACGACAAATTGAACTTCAGGTAAGGGAAAATTATTTGAATTTGCAATCAAATTTTGCAGAAATTGATGCTTATCAACAGGCATTGGTGAGCGCAGAACTTACTCTTGAATCAACTAATACTGGTTTTGAGGTCGGGCTAAGAAACAGTGTTGATGTTTTGAGGGCGCAGCAAGTCTATTTCGATGCTGAAAAAGATATGTTAAAAGCACGTTATAATTATTTAATAAATCAATTTGAGCTAAAGCAGTCAGTTGGAATGCTTACTAAAACAGATCTTATTGATATTAATAAATACTTAATTGCGGATTAAAAAATGATAGCATTGCATGGAAAAAGCCAGCTTGTTTTAATTGATATGCAGGAAAAATTAGCGTCTGCTATGCCCAAAGAAGTAATAAATAAAATCATACGTCGAACAGAATTATTAGCTACCCTTGCAGTTAACTTAGATATTCCGCAAATATACACGGAGCAATATCCAAAAGGTTTAGGGGCAACCTTAGAAAAGATGAAGCCTTTTTTGTTTGACGCCAGCTATGTTGAAAAAAAAGTGTTTGCTTGTACTGATGAGCCAATTTTTAATAGATATCTTATAAAAACAAGGCCACAAGTATTTTTAGCTGGCATGGAAACTCATATATGTGTCTTGCAGACTGCATTAGGTTTGTTAAATACAGGTAAAGAAGTTTTTATAATTGAAGATGCAGTTGTTTCTAGAAATATTTCTAACAAACAAAATGCTTTAAATCGATTAAGAAATGCTGGCTGCATAATTACCAATACAGAATCAGTAGTATTTGAATGGCTCCAGTCTTCCGAAAATGAAGCGTTTAAGACAGTTTCTCATTTAATTAAAAATATTGACTGATCAAGTTCTCTACTATTTTGCTTGAATTCTTTGTCTCTTTTAATAACTTTTTTGATTTTTTTTGACTGATTGAATTTTTTTCTATTTTATCTTTTAATAATTTAGCTATAATTTTTTCCAAATCTTTAGTTTTACTAAATCTAATTACTGAACCATCAGCTTCAGCAGCCTCAACTATGTCTTTAAAATTATATATTGATGGCCCAACTGCAGTTGGTACTTGCATTGATAAAGACTCGATTGGATTTTGACATCCATAATCTAAGATACTGCCTCCAATAATTGCAAAATTAGCTAAACCATAATAGTCATATAGTTCACCCATGGAATCGCCAAGTATATATTTTGGAGTTTTGGTGAAAGACTTATATTTACTTCTTCTTGAATATGTAAGCTTTCTCTTTTCAAAAATTTTTGCAACGTTGTTAAATCTTTCAGGATGTCTTGGAACTACTATTAGAATAAAATTCGTTAATTTCAAGTTTGAGATTAAATTAATTATTTCCTCCTCCTCTCCTTTTCTGGTGCTACTAGCTAAAATAACAAACTGATCTTTAATTTTTAGCTGTGATTTAAGCACTCTTATTCTATTAGCAATGTTTCTTGGGGGGGTAACATCAAGCTTAAGATTTCCCATAATTTTTATAGGCGCTTTAGTGAGCTTCATAAAGTTTTTTTTATCATCTTCGTATTGAACATTAATACCATCAAGCTGACTTAGCAATTTATTATAGACACTCTTAATTAATAAATAATTTTTTAATGACGATTTAGATAATCTTCCGCTAATAAGTTTAATTGGGACATCATGAATATTGCATTGGTTAATTAGATTAGGCCAAAGTTCTTTTTCCACTAGAAACCCTAAATTAGGCTTATAAAAGTTAATAAATCTTTTCATCCCTAAACCAGTATCATATGGCAAATAGCACCTATGAATTTTAGAACTTTTAGGTAGCGTTATATTTCTTCCAGTTGGAGTACCATGACTAATTAAAAAATTTGTTTTTGGATACTTTTTAATTAAACTTGCAAGTAATGTATTTATTGCTCTAGTTTCTCCAACTGATACACAATGAAACCATACAGTAGTTTTATTTATCCAATTTTGTTCTTTGTTCTTGGGGTAGATAGCAAATCTTTCACTCCAATAAAGAAGGTAATCTGGATTTCTAAGACCTCTATAAAGAAGTTTTATTATTGTAAAAGGTAATAAAAGATAAATTATAGATTTATATAAAATTATAAGCATAAAATGATTTTCTCATAATAGTAATTTAATTTGAATTTTAATTTTAAATTAGAAGCTATTGTTTTAATTGAACATTCCTTTTATTGACAAAAAAAAACTTAAAAAATATTAAATTTTTATATAAAAAGAGCTTGACCAACCACCACCAAATGATATTATTTTTTATGAAACTACAACATATAGTGTTTTTC
>TARA_B110000008_G_scaffold97383_1_pt1 | contig 23100 bp, 22 predicted proteins | sample TARA_B110000008 | Tara Oceans TARA_B110000008 (sample SAMEA4396496) | marine metagenome | biome: Westerlies Biome; feature: [DCM] deep chlorophyll maximum layer (ENVO:01000326); material: water (ENVO:00002006), including particulate matter (ENVO:01000060) such as... | depth 40 m
AAATTATGGAAAGTTAGGCAGATGGATACTAAAGTATGCATGATTGTGGTGCTGTCAGACGAATGCGAACTAGTCTCTGCAAGGACAATGAAGCCGCCCGTTATGCCACACCGAGTTGACGCCACTCAGCAAGAGCGTCGGTTCGGTTGAGCTTGAAATTTGATCGGCTATAGAGGTGTCTTTCCTGGTTGAAATGGTTGTGAACTGAGGCGTGGACGGCGACGAACTTTTGCAAACTTCGCGTTCGGCGGAAGCGCAACATGGCTCGCTCTCTTCGTCGAAACGGCAGGTGTGAATTCTCGGCCCTGTTATTAAGCCAGCGCCCCGTTTCCTGTTTGTCTGCGTTGCCAATGACCTTCATCGCGGCGCCGTAAGACCGCAGTAGATCGGTCACGATGACATGTGGCGGACCAAAGCGCTTCATTGTTTTTCTGAGGAATTTCAATGCTGCTTTGCGGTCGCGGCGCTTGGTGACATAACTTTCAAGCACCTCACCTTCGTGATCTACGGCCCGCCATAAGTAATGGGTCTCGCCATTGATTTTCACAAATACCTCGTCCAGATGCCATTGCCAGTTCGAATGAGCACGAAGTTGTTGAACCCGTTTCTTTCGGATTTCAGCGGCAAACAGCGGGCCAAATCTGTTCCACCAGAAACGGACCGTTTCATGACAAATATCAATACCGCGTTCGTGCAGCAGATCTTCCACATTTCGAAGCGAAAGTGGATAACGCACATACATCATAACCGCCAAGCGGATGATTTTGGGAGACGTCTTGAAGTACTTGAATGGGTCGCGTTTTGTCATTCCGTGAAACTAGATCACCGCCCTGCCCGGCTCAACAAAGTTTTCCTCTGACAGCACCCCCGGAGTTCATTGCTGAAGCCGTCAGAGATTGGATCAAAGCCGTTGGAGCCAAGACCGCCTACATAGAGCCTGGATCACCCTGGGAAAACGGATACTGCGAAAGCTTCAACGGAAGAATGCGTGATGAATTGCTGAACGGTGAAATCTTCTACTCGCTCCGAGAAGCCCAAATCATCATTGAAAGATGGAGGAACCATTACAACACCAAGCGACCACACAGTGCATTGGGCTACCGCCCGCCCGCGCCAGAGGCCATCATCCCGATGGACCAAAGGCCAATCATGCATTAACTTTCAATTTGGACCACTCAAGTGGGGCTGCTCAGAACCACTTTTCAACACCTTGAAACCTTGCAAACCCTTAATGCGATTACGTACTTATTTCTTCATGGATTCCACCTTATAAGCGTCGTTCGTCAATTCCCAAACGTTCCCGTCCATATTGTAAAGCCCGCAAGGGTCGAGTTCGAAATAGCGTGCAGGCGCGGTCGTGCGCTAGCCATCTGAAGCCGTGTTGCGGTCTGGGAACTGCCCTTGCCAAATATTATATGGAAAAACGCTTGCCACTCAGGCGGCCACCGTGCGCGCCGATTGTTAGGGATCATGGGCTACGGGTCATCTACAAGGGTCCAAACGCCGGGCAAAACCACCCTCAACATCGCATTAATACATATCTGCTGAGACAGCGGCCGATCACGTATACAGATCAAGGGTCACATTTCCAGGTGCGGCTTGGACCGCGACCATGAGCGAAGCCAAAAAGCAGTATGAAACCTTATAAGCGACATCTTAACTGAGCCGTAAAACTTGCCAAAAAAGCAGGATCACATCAGAATGGGCGATGTAGAATTTTCTCTTTCCAGAGTGTTGCTTAGGAAATCGCTTGCGGGCGCAATCTGCAATCTACCTAGTGTTGGCTAAAGCGGAAAACTCGCGCTCTGAATTACAGCAAGGCCAGCGACAACCATGGCCAACTTATAAGCACAATAAGAACAATTAGCATTGTAAGGACGAACGGAAATGCTCCGCGGAAGATATCCGAAACGGTGACATCTGGACGGTTCAGGGTTGCCCGTATGACAAAGCAGCTCAACCCGAGTGGAGGCGTTAGAAGTCCGATCTCAACAGCTACAATCGTGATGACGCCAAACCAAATAACATTACCTCCAAAACCATCAAGAAACTCTAACGCAAAGGGTACGACGATGAGCATGATCGAGAGAGAATCAAGAAAGGTTCCCATGATGATCAACAGAACGACGTAACCGATTATAAATGTTATGAAGGTCAGATTATTTTCAGTCATCCAATCGTTCAAGGTGCTCGGAAGTCCGGTCAAAGTCAGCATCTGCGAATATATCTGAGCTGCCATCAAAAGAAAGATGATCGCAGCAGTGACACGGCCTGTCTCAAGCGCGACATCCCACAACAAGGGCAAGCTCATTTCGCGTCGGGCAATTCCTAAAATCAGCGCTGCCAGAGCGCCAACACCGCCAGCCTCGGTCGGCGTGAAAAACCCCACATAAATTCCGCCAATCACGACGCCGACCAGAATGACGACTGGAACAAGCGCTTTTATCAGGCCGACGCTGGATAGCCTTTCGCTATCCACGTGAACTTCTCCTTTGGACGGATCTTGAAAGACGAACTTGGGCCGAACGAAAATCAGAACCAAAATGCAAATGCAGAATGCCAGAGCCATAAAGATGCCAGGGATAACTCCCGCAACGAACAGATCGGCAATCGATTCATTGGCGATAACGCCATAAACGATAAATAACAGGCTCGGTGGGATCAGCATACCAAGGATTGAAGATCCGCCAACAACCCCTACGGCGAAGCGTGTCGTGTAGCCCATGCGCTCCATCTCTGGCACCGCGATACGCGTAAAGACAGATGCTGAGGCGATGGACGTTCCCGCGCAAGCGGCAAAGACCGCATTGGCCGCGACAGTTGCCATGCCGACACCGCCCAAAACGTGGCGCAGCAACTGACCCGCAGCGGTAAACAAGTCACGCCCAATTGTAGTTCGACCCACAAACAGCCCCATAATCACGAAAAGTGGGATGACGCCAAATGTGTAGTTTGAAATGGACGAAATTGACGACGACGCAAGCATTTTGCCCGCGACTTCAAAGTTCAAAATCATCCCAACGCCGACAAAAGACAGGGCCATAAGCGCTATGGCGATGTGCAGGCCAGATTGAACCAGCACGAGAGAACCTGCGATACAAAGCAAGCCGATCATTGTGTCCGAGAGCATTATCTACCCTTTCGTCGGTTTGTTGGCGTCGCCGCTTAAGGCCCGGCTGGCGTGTTGGGCCGCAATTAAGATATATTGAAGAGCCGTAATGCTGGAGCAGAACATGACGACAGCGAATGTCGGCCATGTAGGCAGCGTAAAGACGTTAACTGTACCAACGTAATAGCCATTGCGAAACGCTTCCTCCATCATTGGCCAGCCAAAGCGCGCGATCAGCAAAAGCATTGCCGCGCCGAGCAAGTGAAATACCATTTGCAGTGCTTCGCCAACGCGAGGGTGCCGATCGCTCAGCCGCGTTATCCACATGTCAGAAGCGATATGCCTGTTTGCGCGAAGCGTCTCGGGCATCTGAAGAAAAACGATCACTGCTATGGAAAGCGCAATCGATTCCTTGACCCCTGTGATCGGCGCGCCGAGCGCATTCATGCTCAGCACGTCGAGATTGATCATCGCCATGAGGACAAGGATTAGAAGTGTTCCTAGTCCGTTCAATGCCATCGTCAGCAATCGCAGTTTGGATGCGAACAAATCCAACATGGCGACAATCCCCTTTCTTTGCTCGAGCCTGAATTAATTGGCTAGCCAGTCCCGAGTGCAGGTTTCGCCACTTTGGGCGAGTGCGCTCAGATAAATCTCCATGGCTTGGCTTCCGGGAAGTCCCTTCGCGTCCATATTTGCGGCCCATTCTTTGGCCAGATTTGGCAAAGTATTCGCCCAAGTGTCACGATCAGCTGCGTCAAATGGGATAAGTTCACCGTTCTCCCAATCCGGCAGCTTTTTGAGCGCGACATTGCCAGCTTTTTGGTAGGCTTCATTTGCGACGTCCTGATAATCGGCAGCCACGTCCCAGATCACATCTTGGATATCCTGCGGAAGTTTGGCGAGGCTGTCTTTGTTCATTGTCAGCACCGCGACATAGGTCGAACCAAAATTCACCTCGGTGATGTAGGGAGCAACTTCAGGGTATTTCATGCCAAAGATCGTCGAGCCCATGACCAGGAACGCATCATATACACCGGTGCGCACAGAGTTGTAGTATTCCATCATGTTGCTCGACACCGGTGTGATCTCGGTGCCGCGCATCCAGTTGAGCGCACCGCCCGGTGCTGCAATTTTCATACCTGCCAGATCGCTGTAGTTACGTACTGGCACGGATGAATGTAGCTCGTAGCTGTCCACGCCTGTCCCTGCCAGCCGGACCTGATTGAAGCCAGCATATTGCTCTGCCATTTCGGGCAACGCCGCATAGACCGCGTTCATTGCGTCCGCGACTTTGTGAACATCTGTCGAGCAAAACGGAGTCATGAAACTGATCTGTTCTAAAGGAAGCTTGTCTGGGTGGAAGATCACCGGCACATAACCGATATCGGCCAGACCATCCTGAACGCCTTGAAGAACTTGCGTCGGGCGAATGAGTGAACCGGCATAGGCTTCGCGGAAGTTGATGTCGTGCTCAGAGCCCATCGCATCGAGGCGCCTATTGACCTCAGGTACAAAGAAGTCTTCGACTGCCCCGAGCGACGGCAGAGCACGAGGTGGCTGCCCCGCGGCGACGGTCAATGTATAAGTATCGGCTTGGACAATGCCGCCGGTCAGCACCGTAAAGGTCGCCGCTGTCGCCAGTGTTTTTAGAAATGTCATTCTTTCCTCCTCTTCACGAATTGAAACGCTCTCTTTCGTAGACGTCGGCGAACACCTGAAAGTGGACAGGACGCGGCGAAAGCATGGCGCAAAGTCTCTTATAAAATTTCCAATGTCAAATAAAATTTCCAAATTATGACTTTCACACTTGACGGCTCAATCTTAGGCGAGCTAGCCTATATTTGGAAAATCGAATAAATTTCCAAAATAAATATGCGCGACTCTACCCCAAAGTTGTGGATCGCGCGTCGGTATCGTCGCTGGAGAAAATGTGATGCAAACAATCGGATTGATCGGGCTCGGGTTGATGGGAATGCCCATGGCAAAGAACTTGCTCGACGCCGGAATTCAAACCGTCGGTTACCGCCGCGGCCGGGCCGAAGACTTCATTGCTATGGGCGGGAAATTGCTTTCGTCCACGCGCGAGGTCATTGAGACCGCCGATATCGTTGTAAGCTGCATTCCCAACGACGCTGCGTTGCAAGACATTATGTCTGGTCCGCACGGTTTATTGTCAGCTGATTGCGCTGGCAAAGTTTTAATAGAGCTTTCCACACTTAGCGAAAGCGTCAAACGCGACGAGGCGGATAAGCTGGCCGCCAAGGGCGGCGTCATGCTCGATGGTGCCATATCCGGCCTTCCCCCTATGGTGGCGGCGAAAACGGCAGCCTTCTTTGTCAGCGGCGATGAGCAGGCTTGCAGCGTCGCGCGACCCGTTCTCGAGACACTGACAACAAAGTTGTTTTTTATGGGCGAATTCGGCGCGGCCTCGAGGACCAAACTCTGCGCGAACATGCTTGTGGCAACAAATCTAGCCGCAATCGCGGAAACGCTTGCTTTCGGAGCTAGGCAAGGGATTGCGACAGACCGTCTGGTTGAGGCCCTTGGTCAAGGCGCAGGCAGTTCGATCCAGTTCCATGCGCGCGCGAGCAAGATGGCAACGGGCGATTGGGAAACCGCGCTCGGAGCCACGGGAATGTTGGCAAAGGATATCAAATTGATCGCGGCGGCTGCTGAGGCATGTGACTGCCCGACACCGGTTCTGGCGGGTGTGCAAAGCATATACGAAACGGCGCTAGAGCGCGGATATGGCGAGAAAGATGTGGCGTCGATCTATGGCTCTGTCGCGCAAACCGCCGGGCTGCCTATTCCGGGATCAGACACCTAATGCGCTGTGCAAAACTACTCAAGGGATACAAAAATGACTGCCTATAAGATAGGAACTGGGACAGTAGACGACGTGACTGGCCCGTTGGTGCTGGTCGGTGAAACGGTTCACAAATTGTCCGACGTGCTGGGCTCGAATGCTCCGGCAACCTTGGAAGAGGTCATGGCCAATTGGACTGCCATGGACGCACAGATTGAAGCTGCGCTTGAAAGCGTAACCGTTGCCGGCGTGTCTGCGGATGATGTGACCTTCGCTACACCCATCGGCAATCCTCGCAAAGTCATCTGTATCGGTACGAATTATCATGACCACCTTCAGGAAATGAAGGTCACGACATTGCCCGAATTTCCCTATGCATTCATGCGACCGCAAACCTGCTTGGCGGCACATGGCGAAAGTATTGACCTGCCCGCTGGCTCGCAAATGATCGATTGGGAAGCCGAACTAGGAATCGTAATTGGGTCCCGATTTGGCCCCGGGGATTCAGGCAGCCCGCTCAATGCAGTCGCAGGTTACACAGTTCTAAACGATGTCTCCGCTCGTGATTGGATTATCGATCGTCCCTGGGTCGGCATCGATTGGGTCATGCAGAAAGCTTGGGACAAATTTCAACCTACTGGGCCTTGGATTACACCATCGCGCTTTGTGAGCGATCCTATGGCGCTTGATATTGAACTAACGGTCAACGGCGTCACCAAACAGAAATCAAACACATCACAGCTGATCTTCGGATTGCATGAGATCCTCACACACTTGACCGGCATCATGACGCTTGAGCCGGGTGACATCATTGCAACGGGGACACCTGCGGGTGTCGGTTTTGGCATGAAACCTCAGGAATTTCTGAAGGGAGGAGATCATGTCGCTGTCACCATCGAGGGTCTCGGCACACTTGAGAACACATTTAAATAGATCAAAGGAAGAGAAATATGATTTCCGTCAATCGTATCGTTTACGCGGCCAATCAGACGCCCGATCTAGACGCTCAGATCGACCATTACACACGCGTTATGGGCCTTACTTTGATCGACAGGGACAGCAAAGCTGCCTACCTGTCTACAAGCGGAGACCGGCAAAGCATCGTGCTGCGCAAAGGGACAGAAGCCAAGACCGAAGCAATTGGTTTTCAACTACCGCCCGGCACCGATATGGCCGATTACGCCAAACAAATCGAAAGCCATGGCATCAAGGTGACGCGTCAAAGCGCGCCGCAACCGGGCATTGGCGAAGCAGTTGTCTTTGAAGATAGCAAAGGCACTCAGATTGAGTGCTTCGTAGAGGCCGAAGGATCGGGCGTTTCCCACTCGCTACAGGGTATTTCACCCAACAAAGTGGGACACGTCGCCTTTAACTGTACTGATGTGCAAGATGACGTGAAATTCTACTGCGACGTGCTGGGCTTCAAAGTCAGCGATTGGATGGGAGACTTTTTTGCGTTCCTTCGTTGCGGAGCAGACCACCACTCCATCAACCTGGTGAGCGGGGTCAAGGTCAAGATGCACCATATTGCGTATGAGCTACGCGATTGGACTCACATTCGCGACGCCTGTGATCACCTCGCGCTCGATCGCACTCCTTTGATTTGGGGCCCAGTTCGTCACGGAATCGGCCACAATATTTCGACCTATCACCGTGATCCAGATGGCCAGATTATCGAGCTGTTCTGCGAGTTGGACGTCGTGAACGAGGATCGCGGGATCTACGAGGCGCGACGACATCACCAGAGTTTCCCGCAAGAAGCGGGCCGCGTTTGGGACGACATTCAACTTGCCGCCAATATGTGGGGCACGCCACCACCAGAAGGTTTCTTGGACTAATAACAAGTCCAGACCGTTTTAGAATTTTCAATAGCTACGCAAGTAAGGAGAAACAAAATGCCGTCAGAAAAAGAGTTCATCACAGCGGATGCGGGAAAAGTCATTTCCTTTATGGGAATGGATCTTGTCTGGAAAGTCGTCAACGAACCTAAGGGCGAATTGCTTACTTTCGTTCAAATTGCGCCTCCAGGTGGCGGCGTGCCAATGCACATCCATCACAATGAAGATGAATCCATTTACCTATTACAAGGGTCGCTTCGATTCCAGTTGGGCGATGAGGTCTTTGACGTAAACGAAGGCGATACGGTCTACATGCCACGCGGCAAGGCCCACGGATTTCGGATCACCGGCGACAAACCTGCGCATATTCTATTCACGCTCGCGATGAAGCCCGAGAGCCGCTACGTCGACATGTTCGATGGTCTTGTCGGAGTCGAACCGAGTGATTTTGAACAAGTTGTGAAAGTATGCGCAAAGAACAATGTCGAGTTCCTAAGCCCGCCGCAATTGCCCGAATAAACTGGAAAAAGGAAGAATACCATGACTGGAAATGAACTCGCACAAGCCGTTTTCTCTAGAGTTGACGCGATGGACGCCCAAGGTTTCGCATCCTATCTTACTGCTGACAGCAAATTCGTCTTCGGCAGTTGGCCGGCGGCAGAAGGACCGGAGGCTGCTGCACAAGCTGTGGGCGACTTCTTTGGTGGAATTGATGGCATCTCACATGAGATCCAAGATGTTTGGGAGAATGGCGATACCGTAAGTGTCCGCCTTGCAGTTACGTATACTCGCAAGGACGGCACTTCCGTCACATTGCCCTGTGCAAACATCTGGAAATGCGAAGGCGGAAAAATTTCCGATTATCGCATCTACATGGATGTGAATCCCGTCTTTGCGTGAGCGCCTGTCGACCACGATAATCATCAAATTGTAGACTCACCTCGATATGTGAGGTAAGTGTACAAGTTTAATCGATATTTGGAAATTTCACCTCAATTCCCAAATTTCCTAGCTATCTTCCGAAACCGCTTCTACGTTACACAGCAGGACCCGCCAGAAGGCAGCCCATCAGGAAAGGCGCAATGACGTATTCCACCGGAAAAATCGAGACGGCAACCGACGACTCCCCAAAAACCGTGTCCGAGCAGGCGTATCGTGCGCTGCGCTCCGACATCGTGTGGGGCAAGCTGGTGCCGGGCGCGCCGCTGCGTTCAGATGAGTTGCGCCGCAAATACGAGGTCGGGATAAGCCCCTTGCGAGAGGCGCTTTCACGGCTTGCAACCGAACGGCTTGTGACATCGGCAGGGCAACGCGGATTTCGCGTCGCCCCGATGGATGCGGCGAGCATAATCGATATTTCGGAAACTCGTCTGATAATCGAATGCGCGGCGCTGCGACGCTCGGTCGAACGCGGGGATGTCGACTGGGAAACCCGGGTCGTTGCGGCACATCACGCCTTGTCGCGCGTCCCGGTGCCTACCTCGCCGGGACCCAAAGCAGAGGTTTGGACAACCCGGCATCGTGATTTTCATATGGCCCTCCTGTCGGCCTGCGACTCGGAATGGCAAATGTATCTCGCGGGGCTTCTCTTCGATCAGGCCGAGCGCTTTCGCCTTGTTCGGGCGGTCAAGGCGACAAAGGCAAAGATGCACCGGGACCCGGCCAAAGAACATCAGGCGATTGTTGACGCGGTATTGGATCGCGATGCCGAACGCGCAGAGGCTGCTCTGCGCGCACATTACCAAGGGACGACGGATCTCGCCTTGGCAAATCTGAAAGAAGATTGAGGAAAGCTGATGAGCGATTTTGAAAACATGACGGCTGCAGACTTGTTGCAGCGCATGATGGCGCGGGAATATTTCCTCATTGAAAGCACGCCATTGGCTCCGTTCGAGCACCTTCAGCCTGTCCTGAAGGATCACCTCGTCTATCTGATCGGGTTGGAAAAACGGGGGGTCCTGTTCGCATCTGGCCCTCTCAAGGATAAGGCTGACGCGATGACCGGCGCCGGCATCACCATCGTGCGCGCCGACAGTTTCGAAGAGGCGGAGCAGATCGCCCACGGAGACCCGTTTGTGAAAGCCGGCTTGCGCAAACCGACTATCCACAAATGGACCATGAACGAGGGGCGGATATCGATTTCACTCGATCTGTCCGACGGAACCGCTAGGCTGGGTTAGCAGCTAACAACGCGTTGAAACCGCGCGCAAAACTTTAGGCGGATCGCTCGTTTAGAAATAGCTTGGGCAAGCTCGAGACCAAAGCGCCAGCATTTAGATCCAACGCCCCGAGCCACAAAACGCGTGCCCGTTGTATTGGCAAGTCGCGCACCGGTGTCAGGCCGTTCAAATCTACAGTCGCGTCCCATTGAGAGGATAACAGATCACGCAACTCGACGTTTAGATGAATTTGACTATGCGCATAGAGAAAACGCAGCGCGCGTGCTGGCAGCGTTACTGTCATTGCCATGTTAGGTTGCCATGCCGCTTCGTCTTCGCTCAGATCGCTATGTAAATTTTTAATTGCAATGGCCATGGCACGGGCATGAAGGCTGACTTCGCTGACAATATGGCGGCGATTGAACCCTTCGCGCGCACTTGGGCCGTCAAGTTCAATGTCCGTCAGCTCATTCAGCTTGCGGGCGAAGAACGCCGCGCCGCGCCGCGCGAGTAAAAGTGCCTCATGCGGCGCTTCAGGGGCGTCGTATCGCGCCCCTGCCCCCTGCCGTGCGCGCAAAGCGGCGCGCGCGTCCGCCTCCGTCAGTGGCTGTGCCATCAGCCCATTCCCTCGACCTTTTCGCGCATGAAGCCGAGCCGTTCCATGATCGGCGCGTCTGAAAAGCGGAACAGGTCGAACTCTGTTTCGGCCTGAAGAGACCACGGCACCCAGCTTGGCACGACGAACATATCTCCTTTTTCCAGCGTGTGCGTCACGCCGTCCATGACGACTGCCCCGCGTCCCTCAAAGACCTGAAACACGGTCGAGCCAACTTCGTTTCGCATGGCAGTCTGTGTACCAGGGCGCAAACGGTGGAATTCACAACGGATCGTCGGCATTACATCACCGCCGGTCGTGGGGTTTGTGTAGCGTATCGCTGCGTGCCCTTGCTCGACCGTCGCTGGTTGACCCTCGTCCTCTAGCAATAGTTGTTCAGTCAACGCACGGTCGGTAAACTCCCAACGATACGCGCCAATTGGTGATGAAACAGTGTTCTGAAGTTGGCTAAGCGGGCGCAAACCCGGATTGCACCATAGCCGTTCACCGCGAGAGAAATTCGGTGTGGAATTGTCGGTCACCCTCTCAGAACCGAACTCGAAAAAGCCGACGTCCATCTGCTGACTGAAAGGAATATCAAGCCCATCAATCCAAGCCATTGGTTCGCTCGCTATGTTGTGATGGCCATGAAAGCACCAACCCGGTGTCAGCAGCAAATCCCCGCGCGACATTCGCACAGGATCACCGTTTACCACAGTCCAGACACCTTCACCTTCGACGACAAATCGAAACGCATTTTGCGAATGCCGGTGTTCTGGTGCGCTTTCTCCGGGGCAAAGATACTGGATTGCAGCCCAAAGCGTGGGGCTGACATATGCGTTGCCACCCATACCAGGGTTTGCCAGCCCAATCGCACGTCTTTCGCCCCCCCGCCCGACAGGTACCAAGTCGCCGGATTGTTCGGCCAGCTTCAGAAGGTTTTTCCATTGCCAGACATACGGCACCGCTTTGGACTTCGGCGTCATTGGCATCAAGTCGCCAAGTTGGGTCCAGAGTGGAAGCAGGTTTTGCTCCTCGAACCCTTTGTATAACGCGCGCAATTCTGGTGTGTCCTCTGGCTGCATGCCATGGCTTACATTTTCGTGGCTCGGCTCGTCAGTCATCTTGGGAAACTCCTCTTGTACGTCAGTTTTGTGTCAAGCCGCGTCTGGCTGGTTGGGTGGAGCTGCCTTGTTAAAGGCTGGCAATTTTTCTAGGTTCGCATGAATGCGGGCAATGGTCGGCCAAGTATCCAGCGAAATACCAAAGCGGCGATTGTTCCAAACCTGCGCATAAAGACAGCAATCGGCCATGCTCGGTGTCTCGCCGTGACAATAGGTGCCCGTCTGAGGCGAGCTCGCCAGCGCAGTCTCTAGCGCGTCAAACGTCATCGTTACCCAATGTGTGAACCACGCCTTTTGCGCGTCTTCATCGGCCTCAAACTGATCGCGCAGACGAAACAAAACACGCAAGTTGTTTAGCGGATGAATCTCGCAGGCGATCATATAGGACAGCGCCCGTACGCGCGCGCGCGCCCCGGGATCGGCAGGCAAAAGCGAAGGTTCAGGATACGTTTCCTCCAGCCACTCCAAGATCGCGAGCGACTGGGTCAGAAAGCTGCCATCCCTCGTTTCCAATGTCGGGACTAATCCTTGTGGATTTTTCGCTAAATATTCGGGCGTCTGCGTTTCACCATCGCGAAGAACATACGCAATATATTCGTAATCCAGCCCCTTCAAATTCAACGCAGCGCGAAGCCGCGTTGAGGTCGATGAACGGAAGAAGTTGTGTAGTTTCAGTCCCATTCGAATGCCGTTTCTTATCTCATCAATTCAATGGACACGCGGTAGATGTAACCGCGTGCGGGGCAATAGCTTTTGGACGACTATTCGCGCGCTCCAATTGGAGTCTCGATGCTGCCCAGCCCTTCAATCGCAACAACACAGACATCGCCCTGCACCATGGGACCCACGCCAGCGGGCGTGCCCGTCATGATCAAATCACCCGGTTCCAGCGCGATAGAATGCGACAGGATTGAGATTATCTCAGGTACAGACCAGATCAGTTCGGACAGATCTGCGTCCTGCTTAACTACTCCGTTTACCGTGAGCTTAATCGACCCTTTGTCTGGATGGCCGACTTGCGCCACAGGGAATACAGGCCCGACAACCGCTGAGCGGTCAAACGCTTTACCCCAATCCCACGGACGACCCTTCTCGCGTGCTTCAAGCTGAAGGTCGCGGCGCGTGAGATCGTTGCCAACGGCATAGCCCCAAACATGCGACAGGCTATCGGCTTCTGCAATATTACGACCTGCGGTACCGATCACTGCGACCATTTCAGCTTCATAATGGAAATTTTCAGTCTCAGCTGGGTATGCGACTGTTTCGCCTGCCTCAACCACTGCATCGGCTGGCTTGGTAAAGAAAAAGGGTGGATCGCGATCCGGATCTTTGCCCATTTCACGGGCATGGGCGGCGTAGTTCCGGCCAACGCAAAAAATGCGGCGCACCGGTAGGCGGTCGTCGGTTCCAGCGACAGCCACACTGGCCTGAGGGGCCGGCTCGAATACAAATTTCATTGTGAACTCTCCTGTTTAAACGCCTGCAATCAGGTCGTTTCTTTTGTGGTCATTGTGATTAGTGCCTGGCGATCGATTTTGCCCGTACCCGTATGCGGCAGGCCATCCAGATACTCGATCAAACGCGGTGACTTGAACGGGGTTAGCTGAGATTTGACGAAATCGCGCAGTTTTTTAGTCTGCGCCTTGTCACCAGATTGACCCGGTTTAAGATGTACGAAAGCGCGCAACGCCATGCGTTTGTCTTCAAGCTGAACTGCTAGAATAGCGCATTCATGCACGTCTGCGTGATCGTTCAAGCAGCGTTCAACTTCAAGCGGCCAGACCCATTGACCCGATACCTTGATCAAGTCATCCGCACGGCCTTGAAAGTAGTAATAGCCGTCCTCTTCGATGAAGCGGTCACCTGTGTTGATCCAAGAGCCTTTCATCGTTTCGCTGGTTTTGTCGGGGCGGTTCCAGTAGCAAGGCGCTGACGAATGACCGCGCACATGCATGATGCCTTCTTCGCCTTCTTCAGCTTCTTTGCCGAAGGGGGTCATCAGCTTAATCTCATATCCCGGCACGCGTGCTCCAGCTGCGCCGATCCGCTGATCATCCGGGGTGTTGGACAGATAGATATGCAAAAGTTCTGTGGAACCCAGCCCTTCGGTCGGACCATGTCCGACAAGTTTTTCCCAACCGTCATAAACCTCTTGCGACAGAATCTCGGCAGCTGACATGGACTGACGGATCGAGCTGAGATCGCGACTGACGACATCTGGGCTGTTAGCCAACGCAGTGTAGAGCGTTGGCAAGCCGAAGAACACGGTGGGCTTGTAGGTTTCAATGCCCTCAAGCACTTTCGCAGGCGTTGGCTGACCCGGCAAAAGCAGCGTTGTTGCACCAACTGCAAATGGGAAGGTGATCGAGTTACCAAAACCGTACGCAAAATAAATCTTGGGGACTGAAAAACAAATATCATCGCGGTTCAATTTCAGCACGTTCTTACCAAAACTGAAAAAGCTGTAAGCCATGTCGTGCTGCAGATGCACGATCCCCTTTGGCTGCCCTGTCGAACCCGAAGAGTACATCCAAAATGCCATATCGTCTGGCTTAGTATCCGCGACCTCCAACTCGGTTGACTGGCCGTCTAGAAAGTCCTGAGCGGCAATAAGCTCCGACCCATTGGCCTCACCATTCACAACGACAATTGCCGTTAAATCTGTACCTTTACGGGTATTGGCGTCAAAGAGCTGGGTCAGACTGGCTTCGACAACTGCATAGCGCGCGCCACTATCGGATAAGAAATAGTTCAAAACATCTGGTTTGGTTTGCGTGTTCAAAAGTACGGGCACAAAGCCAGCCCGAATTGCGCCTAAGACAGACGCCGGATAGCTCGGCGTGTCCTCTAAGAACATGGCTATCCGTTCCCCACGTGCAAGCCCTGCCGCCTTAAACGCATTCCCCCATCGCGCGGCTTCGGCGGCCAACTCTCCATAAGTCACGTCGCCCGCAGGACCGATCAGTGCCAGCTTATCCGCATTATCCGGTAGATTGCGCCACAGCACCCCTGAGCAATTCTTGTGGTCAGCTTTGACAAAGCCGATTTCTTCACTGCCCGGAACTGTTGCGGGCACAGGGTCAGGAATGGATTGTGGGTTTTTCGCCTTTTGGGCCTCGTAGTCGCGCATGAATTCCGGTGCGACTTGCCGCATCCTTTCCATATTCAAGCGGCCCGAGCGGGACAGGTAATTGAAACCAAACTCAAGCGGTGGCAGGTGCATCTTTTCACCAAACGTTTCGTACCAAATCGCCGATCTGTTTGCAGCGTCAACGATCTTTTTCGCGATCGGTGGACGTTCAGAATTATACACAGCCAAGGCCTTATCCACATCCTCATCACCAGTAAGCGCGGTCACCAGCGCAAGCGCATCTTCTAACGCAAGCCGCGTTCCAGATCCGATGGAGAAATGCGCCGTATGCGCCGCGTCCCCAAGGATCACATTCCGACCGGCAACCCAATTTTCACACCAGAGCCGCGGAAACTGGCGCCAATTGGATTTATTGCAAACCAAATCAGTGCCTTTCAGAACATCAGAGAACAGAGTCCCGCAGAGAGTCGCGCTTTCCGCTTCGCTCATATGTTCAAAGCCGTAGGCATCATAAGTGGCCGCATCACATTCAACGATGAAGGTCGAACGATCAGGTGCGTAACGATAATGATGGGCGTTTAGCGGTCCTTTGTCGGTTTCGATAAAGGTTTGTGTCAGTGCATCAAATGGGACGGTCGCACCAAACCAAGCGAAACGGTTGTCGAAGTACTCTATCTTTGGCTTGAATTGATCCTCGAACGCACCGCGGCTCAAAGAGTTGAGGCCATCTGCGCCGATTATGAGGTCTGCCTTCAGATCACTCAAGTCGTCGACAATGGTATCGAAGCGAATTTCAACACCCAGACCTTCCACGTATTCTCGCAGGATTTCGATCAACTCTAACCGCCCAATTGCGGTAAAGCCGACCCCATCGATGGCAACCTCTCCACCCGGCATGTTCAGTGTCACATTCTGCCAACGCTCCATATGCGGAACGATCAGATCATGAATCTCTGCATCGTCCTTACGCAGAAAATCAAGCGCCCGATCGGAAAACACCACACCAAAACCAAACGTTGCGCCCTTCGGGTTCTGCTCGGTTACGCGGACATGCACATGCGGCATGAGGCGGCGGATCAAAATAGCGGTGTAGAGCCCTGCTGGCCCGGCTCCCAGGATCTCGACAGTGGACAGTTTGGACATGGTTTCTCCTAGATTTCGCGCTAGACTTCTTCGCCTTGGTATCGTAAATTTCCAAGACTTGCAATAATTTCCAAATTAAGGAACCCAAAAAATGCCCGTCTTTCAACAGAAAGTGTCTTTCGGAGATTGTGACCCAGCCGGAATTGTCTTTTATCCCAACATATTTCGCTGGATGGATGCAGCCTTTCATCACCACCTGCGCCAATTTGGGGGTCATGCTCATATCTGCAAAGATCTTGGCGCCCTCGGCATCGGTGCAATGAATGCAACTTCCAACTTCCGTTCGCCATTGCGCGATGGCGACGAACTAGACATCCATGTGTCCATCACAGGAACGCAAAACAAATCGATAGAATTGACATATATCGGGCGTGTCGGTGAGCGGCTTGCGTTCGAAGGATTTGAGACCCGTGCCGTGTTTGTCAATTCCGAGCGAGGTATATCCGCCGCAAATACCGAAGCTCTTTTGAAGATTTTGTCGTAGGCAAGCCTCAAAAGCTAGCATCCAGTAAGCAGGCAATAACCCAAATCTAAAGATAGGATACATTATGGTGAAGAAAGCGAAAAATGTTCTATGGATCATGGCCGATCAGCTCCGCTGGGATTACCTATCATGTTACGGGCATCCACATCTTCACACGCCCAACATTGACGCGCTTGCCTCTCGCGGGGTGCAGTTTAACCGCGCATACGTAAATTCTCCCATCTGCGGCTCATCGCGGATGTGCTACTACACAGGGCGCTACAGCCGCTCGCATGGGGCCACCTGGAACTTTTTTCCGTTACGTGTTGGCGAACCTACGTTAGGGGATCACCTGAAGCCCCTAGGGGTTCGCAATGTGCTCGTTGGCAAGACCCACATGATTGCCGATCAAGAAGGGTTAGAGCGCCTCGGAATTGACCCTGACTCAGACGTAGGCGTGCATCACTCGCAAGTAGGATTTGAGGCGTTTGACCGCGACGACGGAGTGCACACCAAGCACTACGATCCCGATTGTCGATATAACGATTACCTCAATGAACTCGGCTACACCGCCGAAAACCCGTGGCATACGTGGGCCAATGCAGCAGAAGGTGATGATGGGGAAATTCTGTCAGGATGGTTAATCAAGAACAACGTTCTCGCCTCGCGCATTCCTGAAGAACACTCTGAAACAGCTTATATGACGGATCGCGCTATGGACTTCATGAAAGGCACCGGAGACGAACCGTGGCACTGCCACCTGTCATTTATAAAGCCACATTGGCCCTATATCGTACCTGCGCCCTACCACGATATGTATCCGCCTGAAACTTGGCTACCCGTCAACCGATCTGAGGGTGAGCGCGATGAGGCACACCCCGTTTTCGGAGCCTACATCAACTCGCGTGTGTGTCGCGCATTTGCCACCGACAAAGTCCGTGACGCAATGCTGGGCGCATACATGGGCCTCATTAAGCAGATTGACGACAATCTTGGACGACTGTTCAAATACATGGAAGAGAGCGGGCGCATGGAGGACACGATGATCATCATTTCCTCTGATCATGGGGACTATCTTGGAGATCACTGGATGGGCGAAAAGGAATTGTTTCACGACGCCTCTGCGCGGGTTCCCCTGATTATCGCAGATCCAAGCTCTGCGGCTGACGCTACACGCGGCACGGTTTCGGAAGACTTGATTGAGGCGATTGATATTCTTCCAACTTTGGTGAACTTTTTTGATGGACCTGCGAAACCGCACATCCTTGAAGGTCGTGATCTGACCCCATTATTGCACGGGACCCCAACGGTTTGGCGTGATTATGCGATTTCTGAATATGACTATTCCATGCGTGAGGCCAAAAATACACTGAACGTGCCCCCAGAAGATGCGCGACTGATTATGTGCGTGGATGCTCGGTGGAAGTACTGGCACGCTGAAGGTTTCCGCCCAATGCTGTTCGACCTTCAATCCGACCCGGGCGAATTGGTCGATCTTGGTGACAGTACCGATCCCGAACACGTAGAAATCCGGAAACATATGCATGAGCGAATTTTCACTTGGGCACGCAAGCATCACACAAGGATCACGCGCTCGCCGGCTGAACTTAAACGTGCTGCAAATAGAGAACCGCCTGGAATCGCCATCGGAATCTATGATGAAGACGCCTACGAGGCGGCACTTGGCCATCCCTTCCGGAATGATCTCTGAGGGTTCAAAGGTGCGGCCAGCAGAGGTGCGGCGGATCAAAAGAACAAAAGTACCGAAAAATTGACTTGCATGCCTACTTCGTTGGGGATGCAGGTCAAAACGCTGTTGTCGACTTCAATTCCCGCCTGCAGCGTACAAATTCATCTTCGCCTGCTGCGCCACTGCAAGCCTACGCTTCAGCACGTCTGGATAGGTTCGCAATTTCATAATTTGGAAATTATGCTTGACATTGGAAATTTTACAGACAACTCTGCGAAGGTGTTTCGCAACGCACAACGTCGCGCTCATCGTGGAAAAGTATAGTAGCGCGCCTTGTCGTATTGCGAATGAAAGAATGACATTTGTAAAAACGCTGGAGGTAATCGACATCATGATCGCCCCACCGCGCGACAAATGCAGGAGGCCTTGAAAGGGCTAAACCAAGGGTCTGGGAGGACTGACTATGAAATCTCTAATAGCCGCCAGTGTGACAGCATTGGCCCTAACCACCGCCTTTTCCGCACCTGTGCAAGCCGCAGAACGCGTTATCTTCAACTGTTTTTTTCCAGCGAAGCACTACGTTTGCACCCAGTTTCTGCCGGAGTTAAAGAACCGCATTGAAACTGCGACCGAGGGTCGGGTTAAAGTAAATATCCCACCTAAGTCCCTGTCTGCTCCACCTGATCAATATGACGGTGTCGTTGGCGGTGTTATGGATGGTGCGGTCCAGTTTAACGCATTTATCGCTAACAAAGTGCCAGGCATTCAATTCTCAATGCTGCCTTTCGTAAGTGGGGCCAGTTCAGAAATCGCAAGTCCCGCGCTTTGGGAAACGTATCAAGAATTTTTCGCTGATAAGAACGAATACGACCAAGCGGTATTACTTTCAGTGTATGTTTCGAGTGGTAGCGAAATTTATTCGATGACCGATAAGCCGATCGAAACAATAGAAGACATTGGAAGCCGCAAAATGTGGGGCCCTCCAGGTATTGTGGCTAACACTCTCAAAGAAACAGGAAGTTCTGTGGTTGCTGGTCCTGCCGTGCAAATGCTTGAGATCATTTCAAAAGGTGTTGTCGATGGGTATGCTGGTGTGCCCTGGGAAGCCCTCTTGACGTTCAAACTTGGTGACTACACCAAATCAGCAACCTCACTTGAGACTAAGCTCTTTCAGCCCGGATTTTCTTTCCTGATCTCCAAGGCAAAGTGGGATAAATTCTCTGCTGACGATCAGGCTGCAATTATGAAAGTAGCCGGAGCAGACTTTGCGAAATTTGCAGGGGCTATTCAAGATAAGGTCAACAATGGAAGCCGCACAAAGTTAACAGAAGGCGGCATTGAAGTCATTGATGCGTCCGATGAATTGGAAGCCGGACTGCGTAAAATTAGCGAACCCACTACCGAGGCATGGATTGCAAAGGCAAGTGAGATGGGTGTCGATGGCAAAGCTGTGATCGATTTCTACCTAGCGCGTATTGCCGAGGGCAATGCGGCGATAGCCAACTAAAAGAAAGTAACGCCCGATGGATCGACTTTTCAAAATTATCGAGCGTGTGCTCGCAATTTGTGCAGGCATTTCGCTTTTCATCATGATGATTTTGACCTTTGTTGATGTCATCGGGCGCTACGGTTTCAACAAGTCTATTTTCGGCACATCCGAGATGATTGAGTTTCTGATGGTCATCGTGGTTTTTGCTGGCGTCGCTTTCGTTTCGGCAAGCGATCAACATATCAAAGTCGATGTTTTGGCTCCTTGGGTTAAGCGCATTGCGCCTAACCTGCAACGCTGGACAGTTCAGCTGTTCTCTTTACTTGTCTATACTGGTTTGACCTACGAATTGGGCCGCCACATGCTCGACAGTTTTCACAGCGGCAAGCGTACGGCAGTTTTAGACCTGCCCCAATGGGTTCTCCCAGGAACGGCAGTGTTGTTCTCGGCAACCGGTGTGGTCCTGCTTGCAGCAGCGATTATCGCGACGAGATGCCGGTTAAATAAATTTGATCACATTGGTTCTGACAATGAACCTAACTCGGAGCACTAGAATATGGAATTGGCGCTTTACGGATTTGCGATCCTTCTATTCTTAAGCTTCTTGGGCCTACCGTTGGGGTTCACCACTTTACTTGTCGGGTTTATCGGCTTTGCCTACACTCGCGAGTGGAATTGGGAGGGCGCCATGACGATGGTTGGCCAACAGGTGATGGAAACCGGGGCCAATTATGGCCTATCCGTGATCCCCTTGTTTATCCTTATGGGCAGTTTCATCCATCGCTCCAATATTTCCGAAGATCTCTTTCGCGCGGCATATGCCTTTATCGGATATCGCAAGGGCGGCTTGGCGCAAGCGACAGTCCTCGCTTGTGCAGGTTTTTCTGCAGTGTCGGGGTCGTCTTTGGCAACTGCGGCAACGATGACCAAGGTTGCGATGCCGCACATGCGCAAATACGGTTATGCGGACAGCCTGTCTTCTGGCGTCGTCGCAGCCGGTGGGACTCTCGGCATCATGATCCCCCCATCCGTTCCATTGATCATCTACGGATTGGTGGCGGAAGAGGATATAGGCAAGCTTTTCATCGCCGGAACAATTCCCGGCATCATGCTCGTCTTTTTGTTCTTAGGCGCAGTGCGGTTTTCTGTTTGGCGCAATCCTACGTTGGGCCGTCCGGGCGAGAAGCTTTCGCGCAAAGAAAGGTTTTCGGCCTACGCAAAAGTATGGCCAGTCTTGCTCCTGTTTATCTTGGTACTAGGAGGTATCTACGTTGGTGCGTTCACCCCAACCGAAGCGTCTGGCATTGGTGCGTTTGGTGCAGCCACATTCGCTTTTGTGAAGGGGCACTTACGCAGTTGGAAGGCTCTATTGGATATCCTAATAGATAGCACAAAAACATCTGCAATTTTATTTTCTGTCATCTTCGGCGCGTTGGTATTTTCGAACTTTATCAACCTATCCGGTCTACCTTATGACCTCCTTGATCTGATGGAGTCCATGAATATGGGGCCTATTGGAGTGGTGCTTTTTGTTTGTGCAATTTGTATTGTACTTGGAATGGTTTTCGAGGCTGTTGGCCTCTTGCTTTTGATCGTTCCCGTGTTCTTGCCGACGCTGCAACTCTTAGGTGTCGATTTGATCTGGTTTGGCATAATCATGGTCGTTGTCGTCGAAATGGGGCTGATAACCCCACCGATTGGGATGAACGTTTTCACTGTGCGTGCCGTCATGCCGAGCATCCGGTTGGGCGATATTTTCAAGGGCGTGATCGCCTTCGTGTTCGCAGACATTATTGCTCTTACTTTGATACTTCTATTTCCAGTCATTGCGTTGGGGTTGGTTGATCTTTTGCGCTGATTTGAAATGTTGCGTGAGAACGCCGGTGGAATACTGCACCACGTAGCGGCTGGATTATCTGGCTGCAGATAGGCAGATTGGCCTGTCCTGCTAGGCTCTTCGTTTTGACGGAGGGCGGGATTGAAGCACGTGGAATTATATGGGCGCGTTCGTCACGCTGTTCTTGTTGATGGCATGAGCCGTCGGGAAGCGGCGCGTATTTTTGGGATCAACCGTCGTACTGTTGAGAAGATGCTGAGGTTTTCGATCCCGCCAGATTATCGGCGCGACAAAGCGATCCGTCGCCCGAAGCTGGATGGTTTTACGGGGATTATCGATCAGATCCTTGAAGCAGACAAACTGGCCCCCAAGAAACAGCGACACACGTCGAAGCGGATATTTGAGCGACTGCGTGATGAACATCGCTTTGCTGGGGGCATCACGATTGTGAAGAATTACGTCTTTGCGACCAAACAGCGTCAGCGGGAGATGTTTGTGCCTCTGTCACATCCACCGGGTCATGCTCAGGCTGACTTTGGTGAGGCGCTTGCCATCATCGGCGGCGTTGAACGCAAGATCCACTTTCTGGTGATGGACCTACCACATTCGGATGCGTGTTTTTTGAAGGCGTATCCGGCCGAGACGACGGAAGCGTTCTGCGATGCACATGTCGCGGCATTCGCGTTCTTCGGTGGCGTCCCTGTGTCGATCCTGTACGACAACACTCGGATTGCTGTTGCTCGCATTATGGGTGACGGTAAACGCAAACGAACCCGAGTGTTTTCCGAACTGGTGTCTCACTATCTGTTTGAGGATCGATTTGGCCGTCCCGGCAAGGGGAATGACAAAGGCAAAGTCGAGGGGATGGTGGGGTACACTCGGCGTAACTTCATGGTACCCAAGCCCCGGTTCGCCAACTTTGATGAACTCAATGCCCATCTGGCCGAACAGTGCCGCAATCGCATGGATGACAAACTGCGCGGTCACAAAGGCACGATTGGTGAACGGTTTACCCGTGATGGCGACCGGCTCCAGCCCTTGCCAGCTGTTCCTTATGACGCCTGCGACAAGCAATCAGTTCGGGTCAGCTCATTGTCCCTCGTGCGGTATCGCGGCAACGATTACTCAGTTCCAACAGCCTTCGGTCATCAGGAAGTTCTGGTGCGGGGCTATGTGCATGAGGTGGTGATTGCCTGCGGCGCTGACGTCATTGCCCGCCATGCCAGGTCTTGGGAGAAGGAGGATTACATCTTTGATCCGCTTCATTATCTGGCGCTGATCGAACAGAAGACCAATGCGCTTGATCAGGCGGCACCGCTGGCCGATTGGGAATTACCCGAAGCCTTTCTCATCCTGCGTCGCCTCATGGAGGCCAGGATGGGCAAAAAGGGAAAACGCGAGTTCGTTCAGGTTCTGCGACTGCTGGAAACATTCCGGATCACGGACGTTGAAGCCGGGATACAGAGTGCTCTTGAACGCGGCACGATCGGCTTTGATGCCGTGAAGCATTTAGTTCTGTGCCGGATTGAACGCAGACCACCCCGGCTGGATATGACGGTCTACCCATATCTGCCAAAAACCCATGTCGCGGTCACATCCCCCGGCGATTACATGGCGCTTCTGTCAGGAGGCCGGTCATGACCGACACGCCCCAGCTGTTGCTGGCCCATCATCTGAAGAGCCTGCGCCTGCCGACTTTCCTGCGTGAGTATGACAAAGTTGCCAAACAATGCGCGGCAGAAGGTGTCGATCA
>TARA_B110000008_G_scaffold116388_1_pt1 | contig 23071 bp, 20 predicted proteins | sample TARA_B110000008 | Tara Oceans TARA_B110000008 (sample SAMEA4396496) | marine metagenome | biome: Westerlies Biome; feature: [DCM] deep chlorophyll maximum layer (ENVO:01000326); material: water (ENVO:00002006), including particulate matter (ENVO:01000060) such as... | depth 40 m
ACTCTCAGGCAAAAGGACCGTATTCGACAAAAAACTCTGGAGAGTGATACATTTGTGTCCGCCGAAGGGATAGCGATCTCAGGCAACAACGACAGAGGAGGCACTATTGGTGAACTATGTTCATCTGAACAGTGCTGATTTTTCAGCTATTTATGGAGATAACATGGCTGATTTTATTCAAACAGCTCTATATGATTTACACATTTCGCTTGGCGCAAAAATGGTACCCTTTGCTGGTTATGAGATGCCTGTTCAATACCCAACAGGTGTAATGAAAGAGCATATTCATACACGAAATAAAGTTGGGCTATTTGATGTTAGCCATATGGGACAAGTAATTATTAAACCAAAAAATGGAAATCTATCAGATATTGCAGCATCATTAGAAAAATTAATTCCAATTGATATTATTGATTTACCAAAATATCACCAAAGGTACGGCTTTTTAACTAATAAACATGGCGGTATTATCGATGATTTGATGGTATCAAATCAAGGTGATCATTTATTTTTGGTAGTTAATGCTGGTTGTAAAAAAACTGATGTTGAACATCTAAGAGATAATTTGGATGATAATTGTGAATTAGAATTACTAGAAAACCGCTCATTAATAGCATTGCAGGGTCCGAAAGCTGAAAAAGTTCTTTCTAAATTTTCCAATCAAATAATTGATATGTTTTTTATGGATACATTAAAAGTACAATTACAAGGATTCGAAGTCTGGATCTCCAGATCTGGGTATACTGGTGAAGACGGGTTCGAAATATCAATACCAAATGATAATATAATTGAATTTACTGAACAGTTATTAGAAAACGAAGATGTATTACCAATCGGCTTGGGTGCTAGAGATAGTTTAAGATTAGAAGCAGGATTATGTCTATACGGTCATGATATCGATCAAAACTCATCACCCACTGAAGCAGGATTAAATTGGGCAATCTCAAAAAAACGTCGTGACAATGGAACACGAAATGGTAATTTTCTTGGGTCTGAAAGAATTTTAAATGAAATTTCAAATGGTACTGACAAAAAGCGAGTTGGAATTGTTCCAATTGGACGTGCCCCGATGCGTGAAGGTGTTGAGTTATTTAAAGATAGAAATGACACAATTCCTATAGGGAAAGTAACATCAGGAGGTTTTGGTCCTATTGTAGAAAGAGCAATATCAATGGGCTACCTGGATACAAGATATACAAAAATTAATACAAAAATATTTGCAGAAATCAGAGGTAAACGAATGGAAGCAGTGGTCACATCCCTGCCCTTTACCAAATTAAATTTTAAACGTTCAAATTGAGGAGATAATTATGAAATTTACAGAAGAGCATGAATGGCTACTTAAAGAAGATGACCATGTAATAGTTGGAATAACAGAACATGCCGCAGAAGCTTTAGGTGACCTTGTTTTTGTTGAATTACCTGATGTTGGTACAGCTGTTTCGAAAGGTGATGAGATTGTTGTAATAGAAAGTGTAAAAGCTGCTTCTGATATCACTGCTCCACTTGATGGTGAGATTATAGAAGTTAACGAACAATTGACTGAAAAACCTGAATTAGTAAATGATGATCCTCTTGGCGCTGCCTGGTTTTTCAAAATGAAACTAACTGATCCATCTGAGATTGATGGTTTAATGGATGAAGATGCTTATAAAGAATTAATCGGCTAAAATGGAAACTGTATCATGAGCTATAATATTACTGACTATAAACCATATGATTTTGCAAATAGACGACACATCGGGCCTTCTCCATTGGAAACTAAAGAAATGTTAGATATAGTTGGAGCTAATGATCTTGACGATTTGATAGAGCAAACAATTCCTGTAGATATTCGCCAGAAAAAACCACTCCAATATACTCCTGGTTTATCAGAGTCTGAACTATTAAATTACATGCGAGATGTCAGTAAAATGAATCGTGTGGTCACTTCTCTAATCGGGCAAGGTTATCATGATACATTTACTCCACCTGCAATTCAAAGAAACATTCTTGAAAACCCGGCCTGGTATACTGCATATACTCCATATCAACCAGAAATTTCTCAAGGAAGATTAGAAGCATTATTAAATTTTCAAACTATGATCATTGATTTGACTGGCTTGGAAGTTGCAAATGCATCGCTTCTTGATGAAGCGACCGCTTGTGCGGAAGCTATGACAATGGCTCAACGAGTTTCAAAGTCTAAATCAACTATTTTTTTTGTTGATGAAGCATGCCATCCACAAAATATTGATTTAATAAAAACTCGCGCAGAACCGTTAGGAATCAAATTAATAATTGGATCACCAGATGATCTAAATGAAGATGATGTTTTTGGTGCAATATTTCAATATCCAGGCACATACGGCCATGTTAGGGATTTCACTCGGATAATAGAAAAACTGCATTCTACAAAAGCTATTGCGATAATGGCTGCTGATCCGTTGGCACTTACATTGCTAAAAGAACCTGGTGCAATGGGGGCAGATATTGTTGTAGGGAATACACAAAGATTTGGTGTTCCATTGGGTAATGGGGGTCCACATGCAGCATATATGGCTACTAAAGATGCATTCAAAAGGAGCATGCCTGGGCGAATAGTTGGGGTTTCAATAGATAGCCATGGAAATAAAGCATATCGGCTTGCGCTTCAAACTCGTGAACAGCATATACGTCGCGAAAAAGCCACTTCAAACGTGTGCACTGCTCAAGCTTTATTAGCTGTAATGGCTTCAATGTATGGTGTATTTCACGGGCCACTTGGATTAAAAGCTATTGCGCAAAGAATTCATCTAAAAACTACTAAACTTGCCGCTGGGCTAGAAAAACTAGGTTTTAAAATTGAACCAAATACATTTTTTGATACAATTACTGTTGATGTGGGTGGTTTGCAATCTGTTGTAATCAAATCTGCATTAAATGAAGATATAAATTTGAGAGCAGTTGGGAAAACTAAAATTGGTATTTCTTTGAATGAAATGACAACTGACAGAACACTTGTATCTGTGTGGCGTGCTTTTGGGCTTTCTCCAGATGATTATCCTTCGAAGTCTGTTTATAATTTACCAAAGGATATGGAAAGAAAATCTGATTATATGGAGCATTCTATATTCCATATGAATCGTTCTGAAGCAGAAATGACACGATACATGCGCCGTTTAGCAGATAGAGATCTAGCACTAGATAGGACTATGATACCTTTAGGGTCATGTACAATGAAGTTAAATTCTACAGCTGAAATGATGCCGATTTCTTGGGAAGGATTTTCTAAAATTCATCCATTTGCACCAAAAAATCAGATGGCCGGATACGATCTTATGATTAAAGATCTTTCAAAAAAGCTATGTGAAATAACAGGTTACGACGCAATATCAATGCAACCCAACTCAGGTGCACAAGGTGAATACGCAGGATTAATGACAATAAGAGCCTTTCATAAATCAAATGGAGAAGAAGAGCGTAACATATGTTTAATTCCGATGTCTGCCCATGGAACAAATCCAGCAAGTGCCCAAATGGTTGGATATAAAGTTATTACTGTTTCTACAGCACAAAATGGTGATATTGATATTGATGATTTCCGATCAAAAGCAGAAGAACATAATGATAAACTTGCGGCTGTAATGATAACTTATCCATCGACACATGGGGTTTTCGAAGAAAGTGTTAGAGAAATTTGCAAGATCACACATGATCATGGTGGTCAAGTATATATGGATGGTGCAAATATGAATGCAATGGTTGGATTATCCCAACCAGGTGAGATTGGATCTGATGTATCTCATTTAAATTTACACAAAACTTTCTGTATCCCACATGGTGGAGGTGGTCCAGGAATGGGCCCCATAGGCGTAAAGTCACATCTCATACCCTTTTTACCGGGTCATTCTAGTCAGAATACGTCTGGTGCGGTTTCTGCTGCGCAATATGGTTCTCCAAGTTTATTACCAATATCCTGGGCATATTGCTTAATGATGGGATCAGAAGGTCTTGCTAGCGCAACAAAATACGCAATTTTAAACGCAAATTACATTGCTACAAGGCTGAAGGGCTCCTATGACGTATTATTTAAAGGTCCTTCTGGACGTGTCGCACATGAATGCATAATTGATACTCGGCCAATGGCAGATTATGGTGTTAGTGTTGATGATATTGCAAAGCGACTTATAGATTGTGGCTTCCATGCTCCTACTATGTCTTTCCCAGTATCAGGTACGCTTATGATTGAACCTACTGAATCCGAACCAAAAGCTGAATTAGATAGATTTTGCGATGCAATGTTAGGCATTAAAGAGGAAGCAGATGCAGTGAAAAATGGTAAATATCCTAAAGATAACAATCCATTATCCAACGCTCCTCATACTATGAGTGATTTAGTTAGTGATTGGGATAGGCCTTATAGCCGTGAACAAGCATGTTTTCCTCCAGGATCATTTAAAATTGATAAATATTGGGCACCAGTCAACAGGGTAGATAATGCACATGGGGACAAAAATCTGATATGTTCCTGCCCTCCTATGGATGAATATTTAGAAGCTGCTGAATGAACACATTTTAGTGCCCAGTTTAAATTGGGCACTATTTTAAATCATATAATCATATGTTAGTAATTAGGGCCATTTTGCAACAGGTGGTAAGCTCATTAATACTGCACTTGGATCATGGCCTGATTGAAGTCCAAAATATGTTCCACGATCATAAACTAAATTAAACTCAGCATATTTTCCGCGTTTTATCAGTTGCACTTCACGTTCAGCGTCTGTCCAACTGTTCCCTTGGTTTTTTTCGCACAGTGGAACATAAGCAGCAAGGAATGCTTTTCCTACATCTTTTGTAAAATTGAAATCAGCATTCCAATTGCCAGTGTTTAAATCATCAAAAAATATTCCACCTACTCCACGGGTTTCATTCCAATGTTTTATTAAAAAGTATTCGTCAGCCCATTTCTTATATTTTGGATAATATTCGGGGTTATATTTATCACAGGTTTTTTTTAAGACTTTATGAAAAAATTTAGTTTCTTCAGCTACTTCAATCATTGGATTAAGATCAGTCCCTCCACCAAACCAACTAGCAACTGGAGTCCAAAACATACGTGTATTCATATGTACAGCTGGAACTTTTGGGCTATTCATATGCGCTACAAGAGATATTCCAGACGCCCAAAAAATAGGATTATCTTCTATCCCTGTCATTTCTTTTCTTGATGCCATAGATTTTTGCATAAGGGGATTTAGCTTTCCATAAACTGTCGAAATATTAACACCAACTTTTTCAAAAACACGCCCTCCTCTCATAACTGACATCAGCCCACCACCACCATTTCCTTCATCTCGCTTGGTTTCGGTAAGTTCAAATTTTCCTGGCGGCAGATCACAATGTGGGCCAGTGGATTGGTTGTTCTCAATATTTTCAAAAGACATACAAATTTCATTTCTTAAATTAGAAAACCAATTTTCTACTTCTTCTTTTTGCTTTTGAGATGCTAATACCATTTAAAACCCTTTCATTTGTTACGGTTTAATATGACATTTGGAAAATGAAAAGGATGATTAGTCTGGACTTGCAATTAACACTATTGTTTTATGTAAACACGTTCTTCATATGGCACTTTAAAATGACAATACTTATACCCGCCTACGATAATGGTCAGTTACAGCCCATTGAAAAAATGTTGGTGCATAAAAAAGGCTTAAAACACCTAGCAATTTCAATTTTCATTATTGCAGATGGTAAGATATTATTACAACGACGAGCTTTTTCAAAATACCATACACCAGGATTGTGGACAAATACTTGCTGTACTCATCCGTATTGGAATGAAAACACTAATACATCCGCTTTGAGGAGGCTTGAAGAAGAGCTAGGGATGAAAAATATAAATTTATCAAAACGTAATACAGTTGAATATCGTTCTGAAGTACCTCCTGATTTAATTGAACATGAAGTTGTTGATATTTTTGTTGGAAAGTGCAAATCAAATCATCCCATTGAAATAAATCCAAATGAAATATTAGAAATAAAATGGCTATCATTAAGACAAATTAAAGATGATATAAAACAATATCCGGAAACATATACGGCTTGGATAAAAATTTACATGAAATTACATGCAGCAGATATATTTAAAGATACTGATTTTTTGTAAATTTATTTTTGATATTTAAAGCAAATTTGCAAATAAAAAGACTTAATAATCTCAAATACTTGTTCTTTATTAGAATGCAGTTTAAGACGCGCTTTATAATCTTAATCTTTTAAAGGCTCTGCAATGATCCCTCGCTATTCTCGCCCAGAAATGGTCTCAATTTGGTCTCCAGAAACAAAATTTAGAATATGGTATGAAATTGAAGCACACGCATGTGATGCCCAAGCTAAAATCGGCGTAATACCAGAAAAATCTGCGCAAGCAGTTTGGAAAGCCAAAGATGTTGAATTCAACGTAGAGCGAATTGATGAGATCGAAGCTGTAACAAAACATGATGTAATTGCTTTTTTAACACATCTTTCCGAAATAATAGGCAGTGATGAAGCGCGATTTGTTCATCAAGGAATGACTTCATCAGACGTTTTAGACACATGCTTTAATGTGCAGTTAGTTCGAGCAGCTGACATGCTAATTGACGGCACAAATAAACTACTCTCTGCATTAAAAAGACGTGCCTTTGAACACAAAAATACAATAAGAATAGGTCGCTCGCATGGGATACACGCAGAGCCTACGACGATGGGTCTTACATTTGCACGTTTTTACGCAGAAATGGATAGAAACTTAAATAGGCTTAAAAAAGCGCGCATGGAGATAGCTACTGGGGCCATATCCGGTGCAGTGGGTACATTTGCTAATATAGATCCATATGTTGAAGAACATGTGTGTAAAGAAATGGGTTTAGAAATTGAGCCCATATCAACTCAAGTTATACCAAGGGATCGCCATGCTGCATTTTTCGCTGCATTAGGTGTCGTAGCATCCAGCATAGAAAATATTTCAATCGAGATAAGACATATGCAGCGAACAGAAGTTCTTGAAGCAGAAGAGTTTTTTTCAAAAGGCCAAAAAGGCTCTTCCGCTATGCCACACAAAAGAAATCCCGTACTAACAGAAAACCTTACAGGCTTATCTAGACTGGTCAGAATGTGTGTAGTTCCTGCTATGGAAAATGTAGCACTTTGGCATGAAAGAGATATTTCACATAGCTCTGTGGAACGTAATATCGGCCCAGATGCAACAATTACTTTAGACTTTGCATTAGCAAGATTAACAATGGTTATAGATAAACTTGTAATATATCCAGAAAATATGATTGCTAATATGAATAAATTTAAAGGTCTTGTGCACTCTCAAAGAGTGTTATTAGCTCTAACCCAAAAAGGTTGTTCACGAGAAGATAGTTATAAAATGGTTCAAAGAAATGCCATGAGAGTTTGGGAAGAAGGTGCAGACTTTATGACAGAATTGAAAAATGACAAAGATGTAATGAAAGTCATGAATGAAGCTGAAATTGAAGATAAGTTTGATTTACAATATCATACGAAGCATGTTGATACCATTTTCTCCAGAGTATTTAACTCTGAGGTTTAATCATTTTAATTTTTTCTAATTCTAAAGTTTTTATTCAATAGTTTCAAACAACAGTTCTTGTTCGATGCAATTCAATTATTTATATAGAAACAAATATAATTATTAGATTCTCATAAGATCGGAGGCCATATATGGCACGCGGTAAAAAAATCTACGAAGGCAAAGCAAAAACATTATATGAAGGGCCAGAGCCTGGAACGATTATTCAATACTTTAAAGATGATGCAACAGCGTTTAATGCGGTCAAAAAAGATACATTAGAGGGTAAAGGTGCACTAAATAATCTTCTATGTGAACATTTCATGATTGGACTAAATACCATTGGTTTACCAACTCATTTTATAAAGCGATTAAATGTACGTGAACAATTAGTGCATAAAGTAGAAATTGTACCCTTAGAAATAATAGTTAGAAATGTTGCGGCAGGATCATTTTCAAAAATGTTCAATATCGAAGAAGGTACACCCCTTCCACGGCCAATTGTTGAATTTTGTCTAAAGGATGACTCTTTAGGTGATCCCTTGGTGTCTGAAGAACATATATTAGCTATGAATTGGGCAACATCACATGAAATTGATGATATGCGAGAAATAGCCCTTCGTGTTAATGATTTTTTAGCTGGCTTAATGTATGGGATTGGAATTAAATTAGTTGATTTTAAGATTGAAGTTGGAAGGCAATTTGAAGATGATATGCAGCGCTTAATTTTAGCTGATGAAATTAGTCCTGACAGTTGTAGACTATGGGATGTTGAAACTAACCAAAAATTAGATAAAGATGTATTTCGCAGAGATCTAGGAAGCTTAACGGATGCCTACTCTGAAGTAGCAAGAAGACTTGGAATTTTACCAAAAAATGGTGGGTCTGCTGGCCCGAAATTAGTGGAGTAAACTAATGAAAGTACGTGTAAATGTTACACTTAAACCTGGCGTATTGGATCCTCAAGGAGCAGCGGTGCGTCATTCACTAGGAGCACTTGGGTTTGATGGGGTCAATAAAGTCAGGCAAGGTAAAGTTATAGAGCTTGATCTTAATCAAAATGACCCAGAAAAGGCAAAATCACAGGTAGAAAATATGTGTGAAAAGTTATTAGCTAATACTGTTATTGAAAATTATTCTGTGGAAATTTTATAATGCGAGCTGCAGTCATACAGTTTCCAGGATCTAATTGTGATCGTGACATGGCCGTTGCATTAAATAAATTTTGTTCAGAAAAAAATCCCGCACAAATGGTTTGGCATAAAGAAAGTGGCCTTCCTAAAAACTTAGATTTAGTTGCTATACCGGGTGGTTTTTCTTTTGGTGATTATCTTAGATGCGGAGCAATTGCTGCAAGATCACCCATAATGAACGCAGTAATTGATTTCGCAAAAAAAGGTGGATTCGTCTTAGGCGTATGTAATGGATTTCAAGTGTTGACTGAAAGTGGCCTTTTGCCTGGGGCGTTAATGCGCAATTCAAATCTAAAATTTGTTTGTAAAAATATTAAATTAAATGTGGAAACTTCGTCTAGTAATTTTACTTCATGCTATTCAAAAAATGAAATAATAGACACTCCAATAGCGCATCATGACGGTAATTATAATGCGGATCAAAATACTCTAGACGAATTAAAAAATGAAGACCGCATTGCATTTTCTTATGTAAACAATCCCAATGGTTCAATGAATAACATTGCAGGAATACTATCTAATAACCGAAGAGTATTAGGCATGATGCCTCATCCTGAAAGATTAAATGATCCAATGCTTGGTGGCTTAGATGGAAATAGATTATTCCAAAGTTTATCAGAATCATTAGTGACGAGCTAATTCATTAGCAGTATTTAAAATAAAAACATAATAACTAGACCAACAGCAACTATCACTTTAGGTTTAGTTTTATGATACCACAGCAAGCAAATGAACCTTCACGCAGGTGGCCTAACTTAATTGTAAGGCTAGGTGTTATTTTGCTCATCATTTCAACTATAACAATAATACTTTTATCAAATCTATATTTAACACAAAATTATAGTCAGGTAAAAAGAACTGAAGCAGAAAGAGAACTTTCATTATATTCTGGAAGATTGATTTCTGAACTCCAAAGAATATCTGTTGTACCCCTCCTTTTATCCAGAGATACAGGTTTGATATCGGATTTAAATACGAAGGACTATCAGTTAACTAGTCAAAGATTAATAACTTTTTCGGATGAAATTAGGGTTAAGTCTATTACATTACTAGAAAGGTTTGGTAGAATTGTTGCATCATCAGATCGTTCTGATTTAGGACAAAATCTGAGAGGGCAAAATTTCTTTTTCAATGCCATGAGGCAATCTGGTACTGTATTCACAATATCAGATAATGAAAAAGGTCGTAGAAGTTTTTTTTATTCACGAAAACTAGAATCCCAAGGCAAAGTTTTAGGCGTTATTGTAGTTGAGGTTGGACTTGATAATTTATTTACAACCTGGTCAGCAAATGATGCAACAATCATAGTCACAAATTCAAAAGGAATAGTTGTTTTATCCACTGATCAAGATTTCTTAAATCAATCCTTAGAAACTGCTCTTCTTGCACAACCTACATTGACGGCTTTGGAAAGAGCGATAAGAGCCACAGGTGATTGGAATGGTACTGAAGTTGATGCATATATAGAAGATCAAGCTTTATATAGGCTCGATACTGCAATTCCATTTCAAGGATGGAGACTTACATATCTCACTCCCTTTCAATCTGTACGCGAAAAAGTAAATGGTGTTTTGGCCATTGGTATTACTGCATTAGCATTACTTATTGCTTTAGGGTTTTACTTTCTTTCAAGAAGAGCTGCTAGGCAATCTTTTCTTTTCAAGGCTGAAAGTGAAGAATTAAGAGCATTAAATGACAGACTTTCAAATGAAATTACTCAAAGAGAACGTGCAGAACGTAATCTTCAAGTGGCAGAAGCATCACTTGAACAATCTTCTAAATTGGCCGCTCTCGGTGAAATGTCTGCCGCTGTGAGCCATGAATTAAACCAACCATTAGCCGCTATGAGAACATATTTAGCAGCAGCAAAGTTATTGTTAAGTAGAAGAAGATCTGATGAAGCTCTTTCAAGTTTTCAAAGAATTGACGATTTAATTGGTCGCATGGGTACAATTACACAACAATTAAAGTCATACTCTCGCAAAGGCAGTGATGATTTAATTCCTGTTGATTTTATATCATCAATTAATACTTCAATTGCAATGATGGCTCCTCAATTGGGACAACAAGCAGTTGAAATAACGAAATCATTACCAGACACTCCAGTAAGTGTTTTGGCAGACCCAGTTAGATTAGAGCAAGTAGTAATAAATTTATTAAGAAATGCACTTGATGCTATGAAAGGACAAACAGAACGGTATCTACAGATTTCTTTGACTGCTGGTGAAATGGCAACTTTAACTATCCAAGATAATGGTCCTGGTATAGAAAACCTTGATGAGATGTTTGAGCCTTTTTTTACAACAAAAAAACCTGGTGAAGGTGTTGGCTTAGGGTTAGCAATTAGTTCGTCTATTGCAAAAGATCTTGATGGGCGATTATTTGCCAGAAATGTGTCTCCACGAGGTGCTGTCTTTGAATTCCAATTGCCACAAATAGTAGAAAAATAAAAAGATATTCTTGGAGTAGCCGTATGGCAGAACAAATAATGATTACTATTGTAGATGACGAACAAGATATGCGTGAAAGTATATCTCAATGGCTAAGTTTATCCGGCTATAAGACCGTGACTTATGCCAGTGCGGATTTAGCATTGAAAAATATTGATCTTGATTATCCTGGAATAATTATTTCGGATATAAAAATGCCTGGCACTGATGGTATTTCATTTCTAAAAAAATTACAGAAAATCGATAATACCTTGCCTGTAATTTTAATTACCGGCCACGGAGATGTTTCAATGGCAGTAGAAGCAATGCGTATTGGAGCTTATGATTTTTTAGAAAAACCCTTTAACCCAGAGAGAATGGCTGAACTAGCAAAACGTGCAGTTCAAACACGATATCTAACATTAGAAAATCGATCATTACGCAGAGAGTTATCAGATGGCACAGTTTTATTAAGGAAATTAATGGGTACATCTGCATTGATGGGCCGCTTAAGAGAGGATATCCTAGATCTTGCTCAAGCAGATGGACATGTTTTAATATCAGGTGAAACAGGTACTGGGAAAAGTCTTATAGCACATGCACTTCATGCATGCGGACCAAGGCAAGGCAAAAAATTTATAACAGTTAATTGTGCTGCGTATTCTGAGGATGAATTATCAAAAAGGTTGTTTGGCGAAGACACTGATGATGGGTCATTTATAGATATATCATTGGATGGAACACTTTGCTTAGAAGATATTGAAAGTATTCCATTTTCGATTCAAGCAAGGCTTTTGGCGCTTATAGCAAAATATGACCTTGGAAATGAAGGATCTAGACTTCGGATAATTGCTATATCAAACGACACTGAAGATACTCATCAGTCATTAGAAGAAACATTACGACAAGATTTATATTATAGGTTAGCAGCAATGCAAATAACCCCCCCACCATTGAAGTCTCGAGGTGAAGACATACTACTTTTATTCAACCGTTACCTTGAGAATTTTGCAGATGAATATGGATGTGAGAAACCTGCAGTTGCTGCAGAAGATGCGGCTCAATTACTACAGGCTAATTGGGAAGGTAATATCAGACAACTAATTAACCTAGCCGAGAGGACAGTATTACAAAGTCGGCGTGGAAGTTATTCCATTACAGAAATGTTACCTTCAAACGAGAATAATGAAGAAAATAATGAAAAAGCAATCGCAAAACCACTTAAGGAGCATGTAGAAGCTTTTGAAAGGATGCTAATAGATAACACTATGAGAAGACACAAAGGCTCCATACAATCTGTAATGGCTGAGCTGTCACTTCCTAGAAGGACGTTAAACGAAAAAATGGCTAAGTACGGTCTCTCGCGTTCAAATTATGTGGGGTCATAATTAGTTTTCTTTAATTATAATATTTTATGTTAATGAAAGCGCAGTTTCTAGATCCCCATAGCCAGTATATCTTCTTTCAAGTGGTAAATTAATTTTTTTTGATATTTCATATGCTTTTTGATTAAGCTTTTTGTTTTTTGTTTGAGCTTGATAAACTAGTTTTGTATAATTTCCAAAATACATATCTAATAACTCTGGGTGCTTATCTAAGCCCATAGGTTTCCAGACGAATGCATCAAATTGATTCACCAAAAAATCTGTTAAATAAAATGCTGAGATCTCATCTTCAGCATTTTGAGTAAATTTATCATTGCCTTCAAAAAAAGAATAACAATGGGGGCCTTTAATCATTTTCACCCCTAATTCATTACATTTTTTTTCTAACAATCCACCAGTGCCACAATCCGCGTATGCGATAAAAATACTTTTGTAATTCGAACTATGTTTCTTTACTGCTAGTTCAACTGCAGTAGTAATTTTTTCAGGATATAGGTGATATTTAGCTGGCAAACATGTTAAATCCATGTGATGCCAATCATTAAGTTTTATTAAGTCAATTATTTCTCTAGCCAATGCACCACATGCTATAATTAAAACTTTATGGATAGTTGGCATTGAATTCACTATGCCAGTATCTGTTAAATAATCATCTGAATGCATACAATTATATTCCAAAAAAATTATTTCATGAGTAACTACATACTTAATTGATTGTGTTTTTTGGCCATAAATTCTTTTGCTGTTTCAACAGCGACTGCAGCATCACGACAATAAGCATCCGCTCCAATAGCCCTGCCAAATTCTTCATTTAATGGAGCGCCACCTACTAAAACAACATAATCATCCCTCATGCCCTTTTCAATCATAGTATCAATAACCACTTTCATATATGGCATTGTGGTAGTTAATAAAGCAGACATACCTAATATATCATAGTCTCCATCTTCAAGCTCTTGTACATAGTTTTCCACTGGGTTGTTAATACCAAGGTCTTTGACTTCAAAACCTGCACCTTCCATCATCATTGTTACAAGGTTCTTACCTATGTCATGTATATCACCTTTTACAGTTCCTATTAGCATGTTTCCAAGGCGTGGCGCACCAGTTTCTGCTAGTAAAGGCTTTAATATGGCCATCCCACCTTTCATAGCGTTTGCGGCCAATAAAACTTCAGGTACAAATAGTATACCATCACGGAAATCAATTCCGACAATACGCATACCCTCTACCAAAGCTTTGGTAAGTACATCATATGGCATCCAGCCTCGGCCAAGAAGTATATTCACAGATTCTGCTATTTCTTCTTTCATTCCATCATACAAATCATCATGCATCTGTAATGTTAATTCTTCATCACTCAAATCCGCTAATATAATATCTTGTTCATCAGACATGGTATTCACTTCCATATTTACAATACTAATGTTGAGTTTAATTTCGTAATTTTCTGTTTTTTATTCTCAACAGTTTGCGACAAAAGCAGCTCTTACACCGACCAAATTATATAATTATTTACGTTTACCACGACGAATTCTTGCTGGTTTTGGCTCATCCCCAATACCATCTGATAAAGATGAAAAAGGTCCTAACGCTTTTGATATTTCAGATAAACTTGGCACATCTCTAACCTTATAATTATCTAAAGCCCTTCTCATTGCTTTTAAATGTGCTGGCATTGTTCCACAACAGCCACCAATTATAGTCGCACCACAAGCTCTTGCCAAAACAGCATATTCCGCCATGACCTCCGGTGTTCCATCATAATGAATATGACCATCAACATATTTTGGTATTCCGGCATTACCTTTTGCTATTACAGGCCTATCCGCATTTTCATTTAATCCTAATACTGTTCTTAATAAATCAGAGGCTCCAACGCCACAATTTGCACCAAAACCAATTGGACCATATTTCATTTTTTTTACTAAATTGGACATATCATGGCTTGTAACACCCATCATTGTTCTACCGGCTGTATCAAAACTCATTGTACCAACCCATGGAGCATTAATATTTTCTATTGCTTCTGATGCTGCAATAAATTCTTCAGGGCTAGAAATTGTTTCTACCCAGATCACATCTGCCCCACCATCCATTAAACCTTGTGCAGTAACTTGGAACATTTGAACTGCTTCATTGTGACTAAGCCAACCGGCATCACCCATAATATCACCTGTAGGCCCAATTGAACCAGCAACCAATATATCACTACCAGATTTATCAGCTACTTCTCTTCCAAGCTTTGCTGCTGCTAAAGACAATTCATAGGCACGATCCTCTGAATTATGTAATTTTAATCTCGATGCATTTCCTCCAAATGAATTCGTGAGAAATAAATCACAGCCTGAATCAACTGATCCTTGATATAAGGATTTTATCTTATCTGGCTCATCTACATTCCAAAACTCTGGAGGATCACCAGCTTCAAGTCCTAAATTAAAAAGATTTGTTCCAGTAGCACCATCTGCCAATAGAAAACCCTTTTCAGCAATTATTTCATCAATAATATTAGGCATAATTTTTCCTTTAAAGGTCGCATAGAAATCTTTTGATTAATATAGACTAAAGTCGGAAAAACAATAGATTAAGACAGTGGAAAAAAACGCATAATGATTATGAAGCAGTTTCAAGATATGTTTTAATTCTTTTTATCATTGAGCTTAAACCATTAGATCTTTGTGTAGAAAGATTTGCACCCAATCCTAGATCATCAAAGACTTCCAACGCATTAATATCTATAGCTTTTTCAATTTTATTACCATTGTAAAGAACAGATAATATTGACACTAATCCACTTACAATTATTGCGTCAGATGCTCCCTTGAAATAAAACCTTCCATCGCGTAACTGAGGCAAAAGCCAAACTTGTGAAGCACATCCGTCTATCTTCACATTATCGGTTCTTAATGATTCATCTAAGGCATCGTAATCTCTTCCGAGCTCAATAATGTATCGGTACTTTTCTTCCCAATCATCTAAAAGTTCAAATGTTTCAGAAATTTCTTCAAAAGTAATAGCCATGACGTTCCATTATTATAATTTACCATATATAGAGTGATATATCTCTTTACTTGATCTCGACAACAATAACATTTTTACCGTTTGCAGATAACGCAACTTTTCCATCTCTAAGGCGTATTGCATCCTTACCAAAGACTTCATTACGCCATCCTTTAAAGACATTCAGATCTTTTTCACCACCTGCAATTTGATCTAAATCAGCAGATGTCGCAATGAGTTTAGCCGCAACACCAAATTCTTCAGCTTTAGCTTTTAAAAGAACACGTAAAAGCTCAAAAAGCCCTTCCTTACCTTGTGCTTTTTCTTTTTGAGGGGCTTGGCGCTCAACGTCATTAGATTTATATTTATCGGCTTGTCTTATTGAATTAAGAATTCCTTCAGCTATTTGACCTTTTCGCGCATCTCGTAATAATAATCTTGATTTGTTCAGATCTTCTAAACTTTTAGGTCGAGTAGCTGCTAATTCCATCATACAGTCGTCTTTGTATACTCTATTGCGGGGAATATTTTTTTGTTGTGCATATTTCTCCCTGAACATTGCAAGTTCAGCTATTGCAGCAAGCATTTTCCATGAGCTAGAACGTGTTTTCACTCTTCGCCAAGCATATTTTGGATCAATAGTATAAGTTTCTGGATCCATAAGAATTTTTAATTCTTCTTCAACCCATGCTTGTCTTTTATTATCCTTAATTTTATTTGATAGAAATTCGTAAATTTCTCTGAGATATGTCACATCACCAATTGCATAATGCATTTGCTTATTGCTTAAAGGACGTGCAGACCAATCAGTAAACCGTGATGATTTATCAAGTCCTTCATTACAAATTGAACGTACCAATTTTTCATAACCAACTTGTTCTCCAAAACCGCAAACCATTGCAGCAACTTGTGTATCAAAAAAAGGAAAAGGAATTATCTTTTTATCTATAAAAAAGATTTCTAAATCTTGCCTAGCGGCATGAAAAACTTTGACTACGTTAGGATCCTTAAAAAGTTCATACAATGGATCTAATGAAAGATCAGGTGAAAGTGGATCAATTAAAACCGCGGAGTCTTCTGTGTTGCCCGGATATGCCATCTGAACCAGACAAAGTTTAGAATAGTAAGTTCTTTCACGCAAAAATTCTGTGTCTAATGTCACATATTCATATGCAGAACATTTTTTGCAAAAATCAATTAATTCTTGTGTTTTTGTTATTATAATCATCTTCAAACTAATATGGACAATGAATATATTTCACAAGACAATACCTCAAAAATATTTTTTATTGTAAAATTAAGTATTAATATCAATATTATTGATCATCTGACAACCTGTTGATAATCTTGAGAATATGAAACATAGTTTACCACTCGTCCCACAATTTTATGTAACAGCGCCTCAACCTTGTCCATATTTAGAAGATAAGATTGAGCGTAAACTCTTTACTGGGCTGAATAATAATAATAATGGTGAAGCATTAAATAATACGCTATCATCTCAAGGCTTTAGACGGTCTCAAAATGTATTATATCGCCCTGCATGCGTTGGCTGTTCAGCATGTATATCAGCAAGAATACGGGTCGAAGATTTTAAATTGACTAAATCTCAAAAGCGAATTTTAAATAAAAACTCAAATCTATTTAGAGGTTATCATTCAGCGCTAGCAACTGACGAACAATATGAGCTTTTTAATAAATATTTAAATACCAGACATTCTAATGGAGGAATGTCAGAGATGACAGTATTTGAATATTCATCAATGTTAGAAGAGACACCAGTAAACACAAAAATTGTTGAGTACCATTCAAAAACGCAAAATGGAAGACATGCGCTTGATTGTGTAAGTTTAACTGATGTATTAAATGATGGATTATCAATGGTTTATTCTTTTTTTAATCCAGATTTATCTAAATTAAGTTTAGGAAAATTTATGATATTAGATCATATAAATATAGTAGCTAATATGGGTTTAAAATATCTATACTTAGGCTATTGGGTTCCTGGTAGCGGTAAAATGGATTATAAATCCAAGTTTTCAGCATTAGAATTATACATTGATGGTGAATGGCAGTTAGTTGATGATATTAATAAAATTCATTGTGAGAAATTTAATGGTTCAGACCAATCAATAACAGAACAAGTTTCATCACTTGCGCTGCCCACTAAATAAAAATGTAATATAAATACATCAAACTACTTAAAAGTGAATTTTTATTGCGTTTTACTAAATTAATTGTAATTTAATTACAAAATATTCCTTTTTCTACACTTTTATACTTGACCACAGTTTACATACTAATAGTGTGCAAAATTAATTAGATAAAATTATGATCATAAATGCGTTAAATAACATGCCTAAACAGCTTTCCTTTAATTAAACATTTCGCCTAAAACGGAGTATATTTTAAGATGTCTAAAACTATGACCGGTGCACAAATGGTAATTCGAGCACTTAAAGATCAAGGTGTCGATACAATTTTTGGTTATCCAGGTGGGGCTGTACTGCCAATATATGATGAAATTTTTCAACAAAGTGACATCAAACATATTTTAGTTAGGCATGAGCAAGGAGCAACACATGCTGCAGAAGGTTACGCCCGCTCAACAGGAAAACCTGGGGTAGTTTTGGTAACATCTGGACCAGGTGCAACAAATGCAGTTACAGGCATGACTGATGCACTAATGGATTCAATCCCAATGGTTGTTTTAACAGGTCAAGTTCCAACATTTATGATAGGATCAGATGCATTTCAAGAAGCTGATACTGTAGGTATTACAAGACCTTGTACAAAACATAATTGGTTAGTGAAAGAAACAGACAAACTTTCTGAAACAATTCATCAAGCATTTCACATAGCGACTTCAGGGCGCCCTGGTCCTGTATTAATTGACATTCCAAAAGACGTACAGTTTGCCACTGGCACATACACTGAAAAAACAAAATCAAAAATTAAACACTACAACCCACAAACAAAAGGTAATTTAGATTCTATTACTGAATTAGTAGAGTTAATTGAAAAAGCGGAAAGACCAGTTTTTTACACAGGTGGAGGAGTCATCAATTCTGGAAACCAAGCAAGCCAATTACTTAGAGAGCTTGTTAAAGAAACTAATTTCCCAATTACTTCTACACTCATGGGCCTTGGATCTTACCCGGCTTCAGGTAAAAATTGGTTAGGTATGCTTGGAATGCACGGTACATACGAAGCTAATCTTTCAATGCATGGATGTGACTTAATGATAAATATTGGGGCTCGTTTTGATGATCGGATTACTGGTGTTTTGGATAAATTTAGTCCTCACTCAAAAAAAGCTCATATAGATATTGATGCTTCATCGATTAATAAAGTTATTACGGTAGATGTTCCCATAATAGGAGATGTTGCTTGTGTTTTAGAGGATTTGATAAAAGTATGGAAATCTAGAGGCAGCAAAACAAACTCTTCAAAAATTTCACAGTGGTGGTCACAAATTCATGAATGGCAAGCACGTAAATGTTTATCTTATAAGAACTCAGATACCATAATTAAGCCTCAGTATGCTCTAGAGCGCCTAGAGTTTCTTACAAAAGATCATCCAAATCGCTATATAACTACTGAAGTTGGGCAACATCAAATGTGGGCGGCACAATATTTGGGCTTTGAAGATCCACATCGTTGGATGACTTCAGGTGGCTTAGGAACAATGGGCTACGGTGTTCCTGCTTCTGTTGGCGTACAGGTTGCGCACAAAGATGGATTAGTAATTAATATTGCTGGTGAAGCATCTTGGTTAATGAATATGCAAGAAATGGGCACATGCACTCAATATAATTTACCTGCAAAGCAATTTATCTTGAACAATGAACGACTAGGTATGGTAAGACAATGGCAACAATTGCTTCATGGAGAAAGATATTCCAGCTCTTGGTCGGAAAGTTTACCAGATTTTGTAAAATTAGCTGAAGCTTTTGGGGCAAAAGGTATTCAATGCTCTGACCCCAAAAAGCTTGATGATGCAATTGTTGAAATGTTAGAATATGATGGTCCAGTTATTTTTGATTGCTTAGTAGAAAAACATGAAAATTGTTTTCCCATGATACCATCAGGTAAAGCACATAATGAAATGTTAATGGGTGATGATACAACTAAAGGTGCAATAGATTCTAGCGGCGCTGTTATGGTTTAGCTGGTGATATACAAATAAGATTTTACCAACATGTGTAAAAGGAAACATGATGAATGCGTTAATATTAAAAAAAGGCTCTTCTAAAAAAAGTGCATATAATCTAAAAAATACAGCCAGTGATGTATTAGAAACCCATACATTAGCTGTATTAGTTGACAATGAGTCTGGTGTATTGGCAAGAGTAATTGGCCTTTTTTCTGGCCGTGGCTATAATATTGAAAGCTTAACGGTAGCAGAAACAAATCATATTGATAATTTATCAAGAATTACGATAGTAACTACTGGAACACCATCAGTTATAATCCAAATTAAAGCACAATTAGCTAGAATGGTTCCTGTACATGATGTTCACGACTTAACTGTTGAAGGTCCTTCAGTGGAGCGTGAATTAGCAATGGTAAAGGTAGTTTCAAGTGGTGAAAGTAGAGTTGAAGCTTTACGTACATCAGAAATATTTCGCGCATTAGTAGTAGATACAACACTTGAAAGTTTCGTATTTGAATTAACTGGCACACCTGAAAAAATTGATGCATTCGTAGAATTAATGACACCATTAGGTTTAGTTGACGTCGCTAGAACTGGTGTTGCTGCAATTTCCCGAGGTCTTTAATACATTAATATACATATTAAAGTCTAATTTGCATTAGACCAAATAGATGCAAGTGAGATAGATGATAATCGTGCCGCAGAACTATCTGCTCTACTGGTAAGAAGTATTGGAACTTTTCCGCCTACAACTATACCACCCGCACATGCACCTGTCATGTAGACCATTGATTTAAACAGTGTATTGCCTGATACTATCTCTGGAACTATTATACCATTAGCAAAGCCTGCAACAGGATCATCGTTCAAACCCTTAATAACTTTAGATTTTTCAGAAAGTATTAAATCTAGAGCTAATGGCCCCGAAAAATAAGCTTCAGGAATTTTCTGTTTTGCCCATTTAGATAATTCTGCACCTTCAATTGAACTTAAAACAGAAGGTATAACTGACTCAGTAGCACTTAAAAATGCAATCTTTGGATGCTTTATTCCAAGTGCATTAAGTAATTTAACCACAGAAATAGTTGCATCTTTTCTCGTTTCTATATCTGGATTAACGTTTACTGCTGCATCTGAAATTACAATTGGTGGCCCACCTTCAGGATGACTCATTGCAAATAAATGAACAAATTTAGAACCTATTCTTAATCCCGCATCACGATTTAATGCAGCCTTCATGAAAACATCAGTATGAAGTTGACCTTTCATAAGGACGTCAGCCTCGCCTACCCCACAAAGATTAGCAGAAATTGCTGCTGCTTCTGTCTCGCCATTAGCATTTATTATTTTATAATTAGAAATATCCCACGATAGCTTTGATGCTTCTAAATATATATCATCAGCTTCACCAACAAAAATTGGTGTCATAATACCTTCATTTGTTGCTTCATAAGCTGCCAGCATAGGTAATGCTGCACCAGCTCTTGCAATTGCAACTCTAGGAACTTTGCCCAATCTAGCACGTGTTAAAAAATCAGCGGGACAGATTGGATCTGCCCCGCTGATAAACTTATTTTCGTTATTCAAAATTATGCGCCTTTTTGAGGGATCATATCATTTTTTGAAATTCCTGCAACTGAAACTGGTGCTTTCATTGCATCGCGGCGGAATGGTTCACCTAACTCTTTATTTAATATAATTTCAATAAATGTAGTTTTACCTTCATTCATTTGAGCTTTTATCGCGGCATCTAATTTATCAGTTAAATCATCCATAGATGTTGCTTGTACGCCTACAAGTCCACATGCATTCGCAATAGCTGCATATGATACATCTTCATCAAGTTCAGTACCAACAAAATTATCATCAAACCATAATGTAGTATTACGTTTTTCTGCACCCCATTGGTAATTTCTAAATATGACCATAGTTATTGCTGGCCATTCACCTCTTCCAACCGCTGTCATTTCATTCATAGAAATACCAAATGCACCATCACCAGCAAAGCCAATTACAGGAACTTTAGGTTGTGCAATTTTTGCACCAGCAATTGCAGGGAAGCCATAACCACATGGTCCAAATAGTCCAGGAGCTAAATATTTTCTGCCTTCTTGAAACGATGGATAAGCATTACCAATAGCACAGTTGTTACCTATGTCTGATGAAATAATAGCATTATTTGGCATAGCAGCTTGTATTGCTCTCCAAGCCATTCTAGGTGACATATGATCAGGTTTATCTGAACGAGCGCGCTCATTCCATGTTGTGCCTGGATCATCATCTTCATGATCCATCGATGTTAATTCTTGAGCCCAAGCTGATTTTGTTTTTGCAATTGTTGCTTTACGATCGGCCCTATTAGATTCACCAGCATGATCAGATAAGCTTGATAATAATTCTTCAGCTACTTTTTTAGCATCACCAACTATACCAACTGTTACATCTTTAGTTAAACCGATACGGTCTGCATTTATATCAACTTGAATAATTTTTGCATCTTTTGGCCAATAATCAATACCGTAACCTGGTAAAGTTGAAAAAGGATTTAATCTTGTTCCTAATGCTAAAACAACATCTGCTTTTGAGATCAACTCCATTCCTGCCTTAGAACCATTGTATCCCAAAGGACCCGCAAATAATGGATGATTACCAGGAAACGCATCATTGTGCTGATATCCACAACAAACAGGTGCATCTAATCTTTCTGCAAGTGCAGCAGAAGCTGGGATACCGCTTGAAAGCACTACACCAGCACCATTTAGTATAACAGGGAATTTTGCATTTGATAATAATTCTGCAGCTTGCTTCAATGCATCTGCCCCACCTGAAGGTCGTTCAAATTCAACAACTTTTGGCAATTCGATATCGATTACTTGTGTCCAGAAATCACGCGGGATATTTATTTGTGCAGGACCAGAAGCTCTTTTAGCCTGTAGAATTACTCTATTGAGTGTCTCTGCAATTCGAGAAGGGTCTCTAACTTCTTCCTGATAAGCAACACAATCAGCAAATAAATTCATTTGCTCCATTTCTTGAAAACCACCCTGACCAATAGTTTTATTGGCAGCTTGAGGAGTAACTAGCAACAGAGGTGTGTGATTCCAGTAAGCAGTTTTGACGGGTGTCACAAAATTAGTAATACCAGGGCCATTTTGAGCAACCATCATAGACATTTTACCAGATGCACGTGTATAACCATCAGCCATCATGCCTGCGTTACATTCATGTGCTGCATCCCAAAAGTTGATACCTGCTACTGGGAACAAGTCTGAGATTGGCATCATTGCAGATCCAATTATCCCAAACGCATGTTCTATTCCATGCATTTGTAATACTTTTACAAATGCTTCTTCAGTTGTCAT
>TARA_B110000008_G_scaffold41579_1_pt1 | contig 22865 bp, 20 predicted proteins | sample TARA_B110000008 | Tara Oceans TARA_B110000008 (sample SAMEA4396496) | marine metagenome | biome: Westerlies Biome; feature: [DCM] deep chlorophyll maximum layer (ENVO:01000326); material: water (ENVO:00002006), including particulate matter (ENVO:01000060) such as... | depth 40 m
GTCTAAACACGACATTTTGTATTGTTAGCAACGACTAATATTAAAATCAGTTTGAAATATGTAGCCACCATGGTGCAACAATCAGGAAGTCTTTATCCTAATAATAGTGATAAAATATGTGGGACTTGCAATGTTGACACCCAGGTCAAACAGAAAGAATGGTGATGAAGGTTTATGAAATTACATACCAGTAAGACATGCTGCCTACAGGCTGTTTGTTAAAGCATCTATAATTGCATCACCCATTTGGGAGGTTGTAACAGGCTTTTCCCCCTTGGTTTGTAAGAGATCAGGTGTCCTTATACCGTCTGCCAACACCGATTCAACGGCGCTCTCAAGTCGGGATGCTTCTTGTCTCATGTCAAATGAGTACCTTAAAGCCATAGCAAACGACAGTATGCATGCGGAGGGATTAGCTTTTCCTTGACCAGCAATATCAGGCGCTGATCCATGTACTGGCTCATAAAGAGCTTTAGGTCTCCCATTTTCCATTGGAGATCCAAGACTTGCGGAGGGCAACATGCCAAGTGAACCTGTCAGCATAGCAGCACAATCAGACAGAATATCTCCAAATAAGTTATCTGTTAGGATGACATCAAACTGCTTTGGTTCCCTAACAAGTTGCATCGCACCATTATCAGCATACATATGAGACAATTCAACATCATCGTATTGGGCTTTGTGCACTTCATTTACAACATCGCGCCATAAAACACCGGCCTCCATAACGTTGGCTTTTTCCATAGAGCATAATCGGTTATTGCGACGACGGGCTAGTTCGAATGCAGAGCGTGCAACACGCTCAATTTCTGCTTCTGTGTATCGATGCGTGTTGATACCCACGCGCTGATTACCTTCTTTGAATATGCCGCGCGGTTCACCAAAATAACTACCTGAGGTCAACTCTCTAACGATCATAATATCTAAACCTGCAACAACATTCCGTTTTAGAGATGAAAAATCAGCAAGAGCGTCAAAACATTGCGCGGGACGTAAATTTGCAAACAGATCCATTTCTTTGCGTAATCTTAGCAAACCACGCTCAGGTTTGGAGTTAAAATCAAGATTATCATATTTTGGACCACCAACAGCACCCAGCAAGACAGCATCAGCCATTTGAGCATTATTCATTGTATCATCATGTAGGGGAACACCATGTTTATCGTAAGCGATACCACCAACCAAATCTTCTGATACTTTGAATGAAATCCCACGTTTCGCATCAAACCAACTAATTACTTTGCGGACCTCAGCCATTACTTCTGGCCCAATGCCATCGCCGGGCAAGATAAGGATTGATGGTGCACTCATGAACAGGCCTTTCTAGTGTATAGACTATTGACTAACTGGCAGCACTTTCCGGGTCAAGGAAATGAAATTTACATTAAACAGAAAGACTAGTTCTAACAATTTTCTAATGAAATTAGGAACTGTTCAGACCGGATTTCTTCATTATTACATTTTATACCCAAGGTACATTTTGAGCCATTTTAGCTTCAAATGTATCGATTGATTTTACCTTTTCCATCGTTAGGCCGATATCATCCAGTCCATTAATAAGACAATGTTTTTGGTGTTGATCTATATCAAACTTCATTATTTCACCGTCTGAGGTTTCAATTTGCTGATTTTCCAAGTCAACTATCATACGAGCATTACTGCCTTTTTCAGCGTCTTGCATAAGAAGCTTGAGTTCATCTTCCTTAACGACGATTGGCAAAATACCATTTTTAAAACAATTATTATAAAAAATATCAGCAAAACTGGTTGAAATTACGCAGCGAATGCCAAAATCTAATAGAGCCCACGGTGCATGCTCTCGAGAAGATCCACACCCAAAGTTGTCACCTGCCACAAGTATATTCGCATCGCGATAGGCCTCTTGGTTTAAGATAAAGTCAGGGTTTTCTGTCCCGTCCATTTGATATCGCATTTCATGAAATGCACTGACACCTAACCCAGAGCGTTTAATGGTTTTTAAAAATTGTTTTGGGATAATCATGTCCGTATCTATATTGATCAACGGCATAGGCGCAGCAACTGCCGTCATTTTCTCAAACTTTTCCATTACATTAATTCCCGAACATCAGTAAGTTTACCGGTTACTGCAGCGGCAGCGGCCATGGCTGGGCTCATTAAATGCGTTCGGGACTCACGGCCTTGACGCCCTTCAAAATTGCGGTTGCTAGTTGAGGCACATCTAACCTTTGGACCCAGTTGATCAGGGTTCATTCCTAGACACATTGAGCAACCTGCTAACCGCCACTCAAATCCTGCTGCTTTAAAAATTTCTGCGAGACCCTCTTCCTCAGCTTGCAACCGGACGAGACCTGACCCAGGCACTACCATTGCGATCAAGCCATCTTGAATTTTTTTACCTTTAACAATCTCAGCTGCTGCGCGTAAATCTTCAATTCGTCCATTTGTACATGAACCAATAAAAACAGCATCAATTTGTACGTCTTGTAGTCGCGTGCCTGGCGTCAGTCCCATGTAATCAAGGCTACGTTGCGCCGCTGCCACTTTACCACCTGAAAAATCTGCAGCCGCTGGCACAGTAGACGTAATAGGTAAAACGTCTTCGGGGCTCGTACCCCAAGTTACAACAGGCGCAATGTCTTCACCTTTTAGGGTTATAACTTTATCGAAATGGGCTTGATCATCAGAAAATAAAGTACGCCAATACTGCATAGCAGAATCCCACTGATCACCAGTTGGAGCGTTTGGCCGACCGAAGCAATACTTAAATGTAATTTCATCAGGCGCTATAAGGCCCGCGCGCGCTCCACCCTCAATAGCCATATTACATATAGTCATCCTGCCTTCCATTGAGAGGCTTTGAATTGCTTCACCGCAGTACTCAATGACGTAACCTGTGCCACCCGCAGTACCTGTTTTTCCTATAACAGCGAGCGTGATGTCTTTTGCTGTGACTCCGGAGCTCAGCTTGCCGGTGATTTCGACTTTCATATTTTTTGATTTTTTTTGGATCAATGTCTGAGTCGCTAAAACATGTTCGACTTCAGAAGTGCCTATTCCATGCGCTAATGCACCAAAAGCGCCATGGGTGGCCGTATGGCTATCACCACACACAATTGTCATGCCAGGTAGTGTCCAGCCTTGTTCTGGGCCTATTATATGGACAATCCCCTGACGGATATCATCTACGGGGTAATATACAATTCCAAACTCGTGAGCATTTTTATCGAGAGCCTCGACTTGAATTCGGCTTTCTTCGTTGTCAATCTTCTTTAGCCGATCCAAAGTTGTTGGAACGTTATGGTCTGGGACGGCAATGGTTTTTTGTGGTGCGCGTACTTTGCGACCAGACATTCGAAGCCCCTCAAATGCTTGAGGACTTGTCACTTCGTGAACTAAATGTCTGTCGATATAAAGCAGGCATGTTCCGTCATCACCTTGGTGTGCCACATGAGCGTCCCAGATTTTATCATAGAGTGTTTTAGGTGCCATATGAGGCGATCCTTATTTTGTTACTAAACTGCGCATTTATGGTCAGGATTTAATTTTGATACGCGTCAAAAGTAATCCCGCTTACTATCCATCTAGTAATAAAGTTATATTATTGGAATGGCAAAATTTAAATACCAGGCGCATCGATTAAAAGTAATTCTGAATACACTCGTGATCAAGTTTAGAAACTTTAAAATTGTAACAATTCTTATCAATATTAGTACCAGTGACAAAATTTAAATATTGTCATTTCTATTTCAGATATAAAATAATAAAGCTACAAATTTTTCTTAATTGGATGCTTTGGCAGGTAACTCTAATAAAAATTAAAAATAGAGTAAAAATTTGAATTTCAGCTTAAGTAGCCATTTATAAATTATCTTTTTGATGCAGTCACAACAACGATTGAGGTATCTGTTTTAGGGTGTTACTATTTTTAAATCTGGCGCCGAGATGTCGCGGTGTATTTTTTGGAGGACATGGTCCTGTCTTTGAAGTCTGACGCGTTGAAAGTCTCCCGCAAATTTGCCAAAGGGTCATCGAGTAATACAAGCGATGCAATTTTAGCTATTGTATTAAAATCCTTAGAAGTTGATAAAGCCGAGGATGTTGTACAGATTGATCTGCGTGGAAAATCGCAGATTGGCGATTTCATGGTCATTTGCTCTGGACGTTCAGTACGTCAGGTCTCTTCAATCTCTGAAAAATTGAAAGATCGGTTGAAGGAAGAATTGGGTATAATTTCGAAGCTGGAGGGCAAAGAAACTGGTGATTGGGTTCTTGTGGACACTGGAGATGTGATCATTCATATTTTTCGTCCTGAAGTCCGCGAATTTTATCAGCTTGACCAAATGTGGTTAGAAGCGACAGCATCGACGCAGTCAAAGGTTTGATGCGGCTACGAATTTTGGCAATTGGGCGCTGCAGGCCAAGTCCTGAAAAAGATTTAATTACGGAATATCTTTCTCGGTTTGATAGAACGGGTCGGCCACTTGGTTTGGGGCCAGCGAAAGTACAGGAAATTGAGGATAAAAGGGGTGGCGGTAAATCTGCTGAGGGGTCTCTTTTGTTAAAAGCAGTGCCAACTGGAGCAAAATTGATTGCACTGCACGAGCATGGTCAAACTCTAACATCGCCGCAATTTTCTGAACGATTGGCTTACTTCAGAGATACTTCGCTTCCAGAACTTATTTTTGTTATTGGTGGAGCTGATGGCTTGTCCGAAGCAGTTTTGGAAAGGGCTAATGAGAAACTAAGTTTTGGACGAATGGTTTGGGCACATATGTTGGCTCGGGTAATGTTGGCGGAACAATTGTATAGAGGGGTTTCGATCTTAGCTGGTGGACCTTATCATCGTAGCTAGGTTGTTTTATTGAAATAGTTTAGGGGTATTGCGTTATGGAAATTAAGTCAGAAAATACGTGTTTTGGCGGTGTGCAGGGTGTCTACTCACATGAGTCATCAAGTTGTGGGATTGAGATGACTTTTGGGCTTTATTTACCAGAGGAAGCAAAATTCAGTAGGGTCCCGGTTCTTTGGTATTTATCTGGTCTTACTTGCAATCACGAAAATGCAATGACTAAAGCTGGCGCTCAGGCATGGGCTGGTGAGCAGGGGGTTGCTCTTGTTTTTCCAGATACATCACCACGCGGTGAGAAAGTTGCTGATGACGAAGCTTTTGATTTGGGGCAGGGAGCGGGCTTTTACGTTAATGCCACGGAAGAACCTTGGGCTCCACATTTTCGCATGTGGGACTATATCTCTGATGAACTTCCACAGTTAATAGGCAAAGAGTTCTCGATCGACCTGGAACGCCAGTCCATTACTGGTCACTCTATGGGTGGTCATGGTGCACTTACTATCGCGATGGCGCGCCCTGATCAATATAGGAGTGTCTCCGCATTTTCACCAATTTGTAATCCAATAGAATCTGATTGGGGACAAAAGCAACTAACTTCTTACCTTGGAGAAAGAAACAGTAACTGGGAAACCCATGACGCAAGCGTTCAAATGCTAGAAAAGGGGTTTGATGGCCCAGTTTTGGTTGATACTGGAACTAAAGATCAGTTTCTAGATCTACTTAAACCAGAAACTTTGGCGTTCTCGATGGGGAAGCGACGTCAGCCAGGACATATTCGTTTTCAGCAGGGCTATGACCATTCTTATTTCTTTGTATCAAGCTTCATGGAGGATCATATTAATTTCCATGCTGATGCTCTTTATGCAGAGTAGATGTTGACTCATTATGATCTAATCATAGTAGGATCAGGACCTGCTGGTCGGTCAGCTGCTATGCAAGCAGGTAAATTAAAACGTCGCGTTTTGGTAGTTGACTCCAATCATCGGGTTGGAGGTGTATCTGTGCACACGGGCACTATTCCTTCGAAAACTTTACGTGAGACAGTTTTAAATTTGTCTGGATGGAGAGAACGCAGTTTTTACGGCCGTTCCTATCGCGTTAAGGAGGAAGTAGGTGCCGCTGACTTAAAAGTCAGACTGCATAAGACACTGGATTACGAGGTTGATGTCTTGGAACATCAGTTTAATAGGAACCATGTTGACACCCTGGCTGGCTCGGCTCGGTTTATTAGCCCCACTAAAATGACTGTATCTACTCAAGCTGATGAAGTTTTAGAATTATCTGCAGACCGGTTTTTAATTGCATCTGGTACCAAGACTTACCGCCCTGATACCGTTCCGTTTAACGGGTCAAATATACTTGACAGTGACGAGTTTCTACAGATGTCACAAATTCCTCGATCCTTGATTGTCGTTGGTGCTGGAGTAATTGGTGTAGAGTATGCAACAATGTTTTCCGCCCTAGATATACGTGTTACTTTGGTAGAACCACGCGATACATTTTTAGATTTTATTGATAGAACACTTATCAATGAATTCATGCATGAAATTCGTGATAACGGTGTTGATCTAAGGCTTGGTTCTTCAATCTCAGATGTAGAAGATATGGATGATTGCGTCGAAATAGCGCTTGAGAATGGGCGGCGTGTCCGTGCTGATATGCTTTTATTTGCGGCAGGTAGACTAGGTGCGACCGAAAAATTAGGCTTAGATAAAGCTGGTTTGGTTACTGATCACCGGGGTAGGATCAGTGTGGACCGTAATACTTATCAAACGTCGGTAAATCACATTTATGCGGCAGGGGACGTTATAGGTTTTCCATCTCTTGCATCTACTGGTTCGCAACAAGGGCGAGTTGCTGCTTGCCACGCTCTGAATGTGCCCAGTTTACCAGAAAGCCCGTGGTTCCCATATGGTATTTATTCTGTTCCTGAAATTTCGACTTGCGGAATGAGTGAGGAGGAAATTCAACAACGCAACATTCCATATGAGGTGGGTGTGGCGCGCTTTCGTGAAACCTCCAGGGGACACATAATGGGTCTAGAGCATGGAATGCTGAAAATGCTATTCTCTCTTAAAACACGGCGGGTTCTTGGTGTTCAAATAGTTGGGGAAGGCGCAACAGAATTAATCCATATCGCTCAAGCGGTTTTAAATTTAAAAGGTACTGTGGATTATTTCGTTAAAAATACATTCAACTATCCAACATTGGCAGAAGCCTATAAAATAGCTGGCTTAGATGCGTTCAACAGAATGCCAATTCCAGACGAACTCAAATCTGTGAAACATTAAAAGTGATTTATGTTGATGCTGATGCTTGTCCTGTCAAAACTGAGATTGAACAGGTCGCAACACGTTTAAATGTTGTCGTGAAGATGGTTTGTAATGGTGGTATTAGACCCTCAAAAAACCCCTTAATAGATCTTGTAGTTGTAGATGCTGGACCTGATCTTGCTGATATGTGGATAGCCAATCACGCAAAAACTGGAGATGTCGTTATAACAACGGATATTCCTCTTGCTGCAAAAGTGATTCAAGCTGGAGCAACGGTTTTGAAACCTAATGGTGAACGGCTGACATCCATAAACATAGGAAATGCCCTGGCCACTCGTGATTTGATGTATGACTTAAGAGCCGCAGATCCCTTCCGTCAGAGTGGCGGTAAGGGCTTTTCTAAAAATGATCGTTCTCGGTTTCTTGGCGCTTTAGATCAGGTGCTTCGAAAATAATAACTTTTAATATCAAGTTTAGATTTAGGTTAAATTACGCCTTCTGGTAAGTCGTATTTGGACGCGATGACGTTTAAGATAAACGTTAATGCAGCAAAATGATTGGATCAAATTCTTCGATTGGTGCGTTGTGGGCTCTTTTGGCCGCACTAATATTTTCTTTTAATGACATGCTGGTGAAGTTTTTAGCGGATGATTACGCTTTGCATCAGATAGTGTTCACGCGTTCTATCGTTTCTTGCTTTCTATTGGTAACCGTTGTGGTCCCATTAGCTGGTGGATTTGGGTTGTTACGAACCAAGCGTATAAAATTACACCTTCTTAGAGCTTTATTTGTAATAGCGGCCAACTTATTTTTCTTTACTGCTTTGGCCGACCTACCATTGGCGACAGTTGTGTCTATATTTTTTGTTGCACCTTTCTTAATAACAATTTTCTCAGTCATGTTTCTTGGTGAAGTAGTTGGGATTTGGAGATGGGTAGCAATTCTTGTTGGCCTGATAGGTGTGCTATTTATAGTACGCCCGGGAACAGACACATTTACTATGACAGCTATTTTACCAATTTTAGCGGCCATATGTTATGCTGCTTTTCATATACTTACACGAAAACTTGGATCAGAGGAAAGTTTGCTGTCTTTGACTTTTTATGTCCCGCTGGTTTTTTTAGTTGTTGCTACAATAATTGGTTTAACAATTGGACATGGTAATTTTTCTGGTGGAGGAAATCGTTCACTCGAATTTCTATTTCGTCCATGGAAATGGCCTACGTGGTGGGATTTTGCTATAATGTCCTTCATTGGTCTTGGGATAACTCTAGCGGGAGCAGCAATAGCTCAGGCCTACCGAGTGGCTGAAGCCGCATTAGTTGCTCCCTTTGAATATACGGCTCTTATTTATGCTACGATCTTAGGGTATCTAATTTTTTCAGAGTGGCCAGATATTTTCAGTTGGATAGGAATGAGCTTAGTTCTTGCTTCAGGCTTAGTAATAATCTGGCGAGAGACTGTAAATGATAGTCCGAGGGTTGCACCACTTAATTCTCCACGTTAGCGATAGTGTAAACGGAGGTGGTTCATGACCATAGAAGCTGTTGTTTTTGATATTGGAAATGTGCTCATTGAATGGCATCCTGAACGCTACTTTGATCGTACAATAGGCTCAGATAAACGACGTGCCTTATTCTCTGAAGTTGATTTGCACGGTATGAATGATCGTATTGATCTAGGAGAAGGGTTTCGAGATGTCATTTATTCCGTGGCAGATGCTAATCCAAAATGGCGCGCAGAAATTCAAGATTGGCATGATAATTGGATCCAATTGGCCTCGCCATCGATTGATCATTCAGTTCGTTTGTTGAGGGCACTTCGCTCTTCGGGCATGCCTGTCTTTTCGCTAACTAATTTTGGTATCGAGAGCTTTGCATATGCTCAAAAGAATTATGACTTCTTGAAGGAGTTTGATCGTGATTATGTTTCGGGCCATCTGCGAGTGATCAAACCCGATCCTAAAATCTATGAAATTCTAGAGAAGGATTGTGGTATTGAACCGAGCAAACTTCTTTTTACTGATGATCGAGCTGATAATATAGAAATGGCCAAAAGCCGGGGTTGGCAGACACATTTGTTCGAAGGTGCCCAAAGCTGGGCTGACCGATTAATGTCCGCCAACCTGCTTAAAGCGGAGCAAGCCCAATGACGCCTGCTTTAATTTCCTTCACTGAGGGCGAAGTGGGGTTAGACTGGCTCATGTTAGTTGAATACCTAATCAAGGGCCATCAACATAATAAGGCAGAGATAGAGGACCTTTTCTTATATCGGGGCTCGGATACTTTGTTAAGTCGATCAGCATGGATAGATGGAATGGGTTTGCTTACCAAAACAGCAACAGTGTTCCCAAAAAATAAAAAATCAGGACTGCCTATGATAGGTGGTGGGGTAATGCTATTTGATGATGTTAATGGGCAATTAGAGGCCGTCATTGATTTTTCTTTAATTACTAAATGGAAAACGGCTGGTGATAGTTTGGTAGCGGCTCTAGCATTGGCCCCAGCTACAGCCAAAGAGATTCTAATCGTTGGTGCTGGTACCGTTGGGTACTCATTATTTGAGGCGTTCAGTGCGGGATTTCCACATGCTAATTTTATAATCTGGAATCGAAGTCAGATTGCAGCACATACTTTTGCTAAAAAAACTGGTGCGAAAGTGGCGTCTGATCTGGAAATGGCCGTAAAGGAAGCTGATATTATTTTAACATGTACGATGACGATGGACCCTATTCTGAAAGGTGATTGGTTAGGTCCTGGTCAACACGTAAATATGATTGGCGCTTATCGCCCTGACATGCGTGAGGCTGATGATTTAGCTCTTCAAAAATCATTAGTTTTTGTAGATAGTTTTGAAACAACTTTAGGGCACATAGGTGAATTAAAAATCCCGTTGGAAAGTGGTGCAATATCACGAGGGCATGTTCGCGCTGATTATTACGACCTCAAATCTTTTAAGTCCGGGCCTAATGATATCACAATTTTTAAAAATGGAGGTGGCGCACATCTCGATTTGATGACTGCCCGCTATATCTTGGACCACTGGAAAAACTGAAAAAGTCACTTATCATTTTCCTAATGTATAACAAATTATTCACCATGGCGTGATAACACAAAATCATGAATTACTTCATAAAAAGGACCGTTAGCATTTTCTTCAGAAATTCGTTTTGGGTCATCAATAAAATCAAATTTTGCCATTAGACTCTCTTTCACGCCAAAGACGGCATCAGAATTAATATAATCGTCGTCAGGATCAAATATATGTGTAACTAGAGTGTCAAATCCCTTTGCTTCTAAAATATAGTGTAGATGAGCGGGCCTAAAGGGGTGTCTTCCGAGTTTAGCCAACAGCTGTCCAACTGGTCCATCATCAGGAATTGGATAAAATCTGGGCTTTGCCCCCCAAAAATGATACTTGCCATTAGTACCGGTACGAAACACTCCGCGTAAATTAAAGTCTGGCTGAATACCTTTTTGTTGGACGTCATAGAACCCATCATCATTGGTTTGCCACACATCGATTTTGACCTGATTAATTGGCTTTCCATCTGTGTCTGAAATATTTCCCTTGATAAGCATTGGATGGCCTTTACCATCCAAGCAAATATTGTCCCCCATCATCTTTTCAGGCACGTCAGGGACATGAAATGGACCTAAAACTGTGCTTTCAGAAGCGCCGGATGGTTTACGGTTGTTGATTGCATCCACTAACATAGAAACGCCCATGATATCGCTTAACAAGATAAACTCTTGTCGCCAATCATCAGATTTGTGACCTGTTTGAGTAAGGAATTGTATTGCTTGGAACCATTCTTCTTGTGTAGGCTCGATCTCCTTTACTGCTGCATGCATATGGCGTGTAATTGTACTAATAACTTTTGCCAATCGTGGGTCAGTGGAGTCTGCTATTCGCGCAATGACGACATCTGCTGAGTTGTCTTCGGTGAAATAACCCAAGTTTTCTTCGTTCATAACTACTCCCTATTTTGCTAGGATTTGATTAAGGACTCGTTTGATTTCATCTTTGGGTTTGTCGGCTATGGTTTTACTGCGCCAACATACATGCTGATCAGGACGGGTCAAAATACAGCCTGAATCTGTAACCTCTCGAGCCAGTGCCCACGAGCCAGTATGGTCAACATATTCTTGGCGTGGACCAATAACATGGACATTAATTATTATTCCAAATTCATTGGATAATTCTTTTGCCGCAGTGGCCCATGGTTCACCACCTAGTCCTGTGAAGAGAGAGAAAGTGCCGCCTCCAGCTAGATCTAGCGTGGAGTGTTTTCTGCCTGACGCGTCAAAAACCCAAGCATGTGGGAGGCGTGCACCAGGCCATGTTGTAGGTTGATAGTGCAATACTGCGTCTTTTTCAAAACTTGGTTCTATTTGACCGTCACGCACTATTGCGCTGGAAGAATAGCGCTGGTTCATTTCAATTCCGTGCGCGTCAAACTCGTAACGTTTAAACGCAATAGCTTTGTTCAATGCGTCGCGCTGCACCTCGGCCTGAGCATCCGTACCGCAACGTGCATCCATGTTGGATTTGATCAATTCATAGTCGGTTCCACCAGTCATGCCCAAAGCTTCAAAAATTGGGCCAAATTCAGAAATTGACTGATTGGCCCTCGTAACAACTTGCTTAGCAATTGGTGCACGTTCCGTATCGTATGTCTCAAGCAAGGCTGAACCTGCTTGATTTTTTAATACGATTGCTAGTTTCCAGCATAGATTAAAAGCATCCTGGATCGATGTGTTGGAGCCCAGCCCGTTTGAAGGAGGATGGCGATGCGCAGCGTCGCCCATTATAAAAACGCGTCCTTTGCTCATCTTTGTTGCATACGCGTTATTTACAGTCCAAGTGTTAGCACTTAGTAATTCAATTTCTAATTTGGGATCACCAACTAGTTGACGTGCGACCTCTGTTGCCATTGCCTCGTCGACGTTAGGGGCTGGTTGGGTTACGTCATAACCCCAAACAATGAGCCATTCGTTCCAGGGGCGGATCATACGCACCAATCCCATGCCAATTCCACCTACATCCGCACCAGGCTGCATTACCCAATATAGAACCGATGGCCGATGTGCGACATATTTGGACAGATCTGCACGAAACAATATATTCATAGATCCGCCCACTCCCATTTTACCTTCGATTGGAAGGTTTTCGTTCTCTGTCACGAGTGAGTTTCCACCGTCCGCACCAATCAGATATTTAGATCTAATTTTCACTTCTTTTCCTGTTAATCGATCTAGACAAATCGTTGTCACACCTTCAGCATCCTGTTCGTGTTTTTTGTACTCCATACTCATGCGTGCTCTAGTGCCACGTTTGCAGGCGGTCGTGAATAACAATGGCTCCATGAAAGTCTGTGGAAGGTCATTCATGAAAGTTGGGCTGCTAAGTAAATGCTCTGCTTTAGACAACGGATGTGTCCCCCAACTGTTCATGCGTCCAATCTCTTCGCCTGCAAGGCTTTCACAGAAAACATTTTCGCCCATCAAATCCTGTTCGGTAGCGTGCAGATATGCCTCTGCTTCAACCTCATGACCAAGATCGCGTAAGACTTCCATTGTCCGCTGATTAGTAATGTGTGCTCTTGGTGTATTTGCAAGCCAATGGTAACGGTTGATCATCATATTCTCGATGCCATAGGTGGAAAGCAGAGCTCCAGAGGCTGCGCCAGCTGGACCTGTACCAATTATTAGAACTGCAGTTGTGATGTCTGCCATGGTAATTCCTTCAAATTTTAGAGTTCAAAACTCTTCTCGCTTAAACTTGTTGACCAAATTTTTTTGAGCACTGCTCCTGGATTTAAAAACTTGTAGTTTCGGTATTTGAATATCTAACTACCCGACTGGTTCATAAGTCAATCTCCAAAACCCCATTTGGATCTGCCGCTCTACTTTGGCATAAAATGACATTGTTTTCACGCTGCTTTTTTGAAAGTACGAAGTCTCGATGTTCAACCTCGCCAGACACTATTCCACATTTGCATACCCCACAGATCCCATCTGAGCATTTTAAATCAATGTGGATCCCATTTTCTATGAGTATGTCGGTAGCTGTCTTGTTGGCAGGGATATGAAATTTCTTTCCTGATCGGGCCAGCTTAAGTGTAAAGTCGTGGTTTTTGTAATCTGGTAACTCAGGTACTGAGAAATATTCGAGGTGTTGCGCTTCTTCAGGAAAACCTTGTTGGGCTGCGGCCTCCAGCACAGACATCATGTAAGGCTCTGGCCCACAGGTGTATACATGCCAACCTTTGGTGTAACCTGATAAAATTACTTCAAGGTCAGCTCGACTTCCCTGGTCTGTGATGTGAAGGTGAACCTTATCTGCCCAAGGTACTGTTTTTAGATCTTCTAAATAGCCAGCATTTTCCAGTTTTGAGGCAGAATAGTGAAATTCAAATTCGAAACCTTTAGTATGACATTCATGTGCAAATGCGATCATTGGTGTTACACCGATACCCCCACCCATAAAAAAGTGTTTTTTTGCATTTTTAACCAAAGGAAAATGGTTGATCGGTTTGGATATAAAAATCTTACGCCCTTTAGTGAAAATTCGATGCATCAGTTTAGATCCACCACGCCCCTCTTCCTCTCGAAGGACCCCAATCTGGTATTTTGTTCGGTCCAAAGGATCGCCTGACATAGAATATTGACGAAAAAATTCTGGAGCCACCACAACGTCTAGATGAGCGCCTGCACTCCATTTTGGAAGTGGTTTGCCATCAAGTGGACTGAGTTCATATTTAGTTACATCAGAAGTCATATTTTCAGCTTTTGTGATTTCTACTCTAATCACTGGTGCTTCATTGTCGTTACTATATTCATGGGCAAGATTGCTGGTTAGTCCACGGTCAATGCGAGCCTGATACTCTTTTGCTGTTATCATTGCCTGATAAGCTTCAATCCCTTTTTCTCTATCCATTGGAAAAGGAAACGGCCAAGGATGTGGTGCAAGATTTGCAGGGTATACGGCAAGGGTTTGATCTTCATATTTTAGATCTAAATCAGTCTGTAATTCACGATAATTTACTGGATCCGTTTCTTGGTTGACCATATCAAAGCCGCCGCGCTTGTTTGCAACCATATCCCACCACCAACGTTTTTTGGGATTAATTCTCCCATTTCCAAGGAGATCGTCTGCTTTGGCCAAAGGACCTGCCATTGATGGTACATTCATAGCGATCCATCGAAGTGGTCGTTCGTGTTGAAGTCCCTCCATATTCCACGGGCAAGTTTTCATACACCGTCCACACATTGCACCACCCTTTTGTGTTATGCGGTAAGAGGTACATTTCTGGCTGTCGGATTTCCAAATTTCATATCCATTGAACATCAATTTTGGACCTGCTGTTATTGCTCCAGCGGGACATTCTCGAGCGCATTTATTGCATGATTCACAAAAGGCTTGCATGCCAAAATCAATTGGTTTGTCATGCGTCATTGGCATATCAGTAGTGACAACACCTGATTTTAGTCGAGGCCCGAGAAAAGGGTTAACGATCACTTCACCAATTCTACTTACCTCGCCAAGACCGGACAAAAGAGCCAGAGGAGGCTGTAAAACTTCTCCATCTAAGCTCGAATGTACTCGAGCAGAAAAGCCCAAATTTCTTATTTGCTTTGCTACAACCCCACCTAACAGTGAGCATCTTAGATAAGCGCGCATTGATTGAGTTACCGAAATCCAGTCATCGCCAGATGACCCTTCGGTCGTATCAAAGCCTTGGTCCACGACCATGCTTATCGCATTGTTGTGAGTAGGATTGATAGGTTGTCCTAAAGCATCATGACTGTACCAGGCCCACTCAGGACAACGTGAAATACCAACTGCGTCTAAACCTAAAAAATAACAAGCAGCTTTAATCCCGTCAGCATTCTTTTGTTTATCATTGGCAGCATTACTTTTAGTATCAGCGCTCACACCATCTTGCAGTAGAACAAATGCACCTAATGGTCTACGGACAGCACGGCTCATTGGCGCTTTCTGAGCAAAGTGTCCGTTTGTAGCAGCTTGTTGATTTGCCTTGCCCATATCGCCAAATTGTGATCGCGCAAACATATCAGTGCGTTTAGGTACTCTCGCGACTCGCTTTTCATCTATGAGAGTGGTCGGCCTATCTACGCGTTTTAATTTTTCAAATGGATAGGCTCCATCAGCATAATTTCTTGTCGAATAAGGATCTAAAGTTATAGCATTTTTTGGACTGTCTTTTCCAAGTTTCCAAGATAGTCCACTGGTCAGGGATTTAGGCTGTTTTCGTAAGGAAACCAGTGGCTTGTCAGTAGCCATTTTGAAATTAGTAGTTACGGCAGAGATTTGAAATCGATTACTGACAAAAGGGTTTATAAGTTCACCATCTTCAACTGACGCCAGTCCTGCTGCGACTGCCAACCTATTTAAGTCTACATCACTAGATGAGCATGTGTGGGCTTTAGCATCATAGCCTAGAACGCGAAGGTAGCTGGCGATAATAATTGCTGTTTCAGCACCCAGTAATGATGCGCGGTGGGGTTGAGCATCAGAAATCCACTCATAACCTGGCTCTTCTGCATTAGGATTGCGATGATAGTCATATAAAAGTGTTAGTGCATGAGTATGCCCCTCAATAGTGCGCGGTGGCGCGTTCATACTTTCTTTAAGATCTGCCATGATGACATCAATGCCTGAGGCCAAGGTTTTTGTTTGCTTGTATTTTAACTCTTGAGACAGACGATCAATTTCAGGGTTCCGAATTGGTTTATCTAGTAGCATTTTTTTGTCAAAAATACTGATACCAGCCATTGGTGCATCTTGGAAGTAAGCAAAAGACTTAATGTGCTTTGCACGTTCTATTAAGTCCTTTGGACAATTTGCTATTTCTTTGTTTATTAACCCGTCACGAATTGCATCTAACATTGCCTGATAGTCTGCCATTGCATTCACTAATGATTGAGGAGAAGTACGGGATTTAAAACTCACTGGTATCATCGGTGGCACATCGGACAAATCCACGGATTGATCTTCTCGTAGTAGTTTTTCGCATGGGAAGGGTCCTAAATGGAAAGGGCGTTTTCGTGTCGAAAATAATCGAACGTTCATTTTATTCTACCTTGCTACATGCTGAATTAGAAAATGGCAGCTAGTCACGTTTGCAAAAGTACGCCCAAAAATCTTATTAATGTCAAACGTGAATTTCACTAGTTATACACTTCGATGGATTTCTTTTTAAAGAACTCGCAATATAGTTCGAAAAGCCTAATTACTAATAAAATAAAAAAGGAGTAAAAGAATGTCTATAAGACCGGCAATTTCAACTAGTATTGCGCAACCTAAACTGGAAGGAGCAGGCGTTCACCTTCATCGTGCTTTTGGGTTTCAGGAACCACAAAAACATGACCCCTTTTTATTATTTGATGATTTTCGCAATGAATTTCCTGAGTCTTATGAAGCAGGGTTTCCCTGGCATCCCCATCGTGGCATTGAAACCATTACATATGTTTTGACGGGGTCAGTAGATCACAAAGATAGCCTGGGTAATAGTGGTACACTGGGAGCAGGAGATGTTCAGTGGATGACTGCTGGTTCTGGTATTATGCATCAAGAAATGCCCACTGGGAATTTGCAAGGGCAGATGCATGGATTCCAACTTTGGGCCAACTTGCCTGGTAGCATTAAGATGACATCACCTCGATACCAAGATGTTAAAGGCAAAGAGATACCGGAAATTACAGATGATGATGGTACTATAGTTCGTGTGATTACAGGAAAGTTTTGGGGCCAACACGGCCCCGTTGACGGAATAGCTGCAGATCCACTTTATTTGGATATCTGTGTTCCTGCCGGTCAATTTAAAAGATTTAAAGTCGATACTTATCGAAATACTTTTGCTTATATTTTTCAGGGCTCTGGAAAATTTGTGGATGCATCAAATCCGAAAGGTGTGTTACTCGAAAAAGAAGTTATGGGCCAAGAACTAAATATTCGTGATATGTCTGGAAATCGGACTTTAGTCCAGTTTGGTACGGGTGACGAAATAGTGGTTAGAGCTGGACCTCAGGGCTTACGTTTTTTGCTTGTTGCCGGGACACCAATCCAGGAACCTGTGGCTTGGCATGGACCAATAGTTATGAACACCAGAGAAGAATTGCATCAGGCATTTGATGATCTACAAAACAATCGTTTTACAATGCCTCATGATCATTAGATTACGGAGAGAAAAATGGGATTGTTACAAGATGGAAAATGGGTTGACCAATGGTATGATACAAGCGCAACGGGTGGCCATTTTGTGCGTAAAGCACCACAATTCCGGAACTGGATAACGGTAGATGGAAATGCGGGACCAAGTGGTAATGATGGCTTCAAAGCCGAAATAGGGCGCTATCATCTTTATATATCTCATGCCTGCCCTTGGGCGCATAGGACCGCAATTTTTAGGTATTTAAAAAAATTAGATAGTATGATTTCAATCTCTGTTGTCCATTGGCACATGGCAGAGAGTGGTTGGACGTTTGATCCCGCAGAGGGGGTGATCTCTGATTCAGTTAATGGAGCACAAGCAGTGCATCAGATTTACACAAAAGCTGTATCGAACTACTCTGGTCGAGTAACTGTTCCAGTTCTTTGGGACAAAAAAACTAATACTATAGTTTCAAATGAGTCGTCTGAAATTATCAGGATGTTTAATTCTGCTTTTGATCAGGTTGGAGCTGCCCCAGGTGATTATTATCCTGAGGCTTTAAGGTCAAAAATAGATAGTCTAAATGAGAGAATTTATAACACATTGAATAATGGTGTTTATCGGTGTGGTTTTGCCACGACACAAAAGGCTTATGAAGAGGTGGTAGAGCCACTTTTTGCTACTTTGGATTGGCTCGAAAAAATACTCGCTATTAATCGATATCTTGTAGGAGAAAAAATTACTGAAGCTGATTGGCGATTATTTACTACATTGATCCGTTTTGACGCTGTTTATTTTGGACATTTCAAATGCAACGTGCGTCGAATAGCTGATTACCCTAATTTGTCGAATTATCTTCGTGACCTGTATCAATACCCTGGTATAGCTAAGACGGTAAATATGGATCACATAAAAAACCATTATTATGGAAGCCATGAAACAATAAATCCTTCAGGAATTGTACCTGTTGGCCCGGACATGCATTTCATGGAGCCCCATAATCGAGGATGAAGCTGGAAGTATTCAGAAAGCAATAAGGAAAAATCCTGATATTATTCTCAATTTTATTAATCAATCTAATTGCTCAAGAAATGCGGCTACACAAATTCTGAAAGATAAATTATTTGCGGTCGTAACATAGCGAGGCTATGCGCATTACATGAATTTAATTGATGTTTATTCTAATGCGGTTTCATCAGGAAGCCTTCAAGCTGACAGAGCTCAAGAAATTATTTTGTCAGAGTTGCAGCGATTGTTTTCTGCTTTGAGTATACCTCGCCGCAAGTTTTGGTTCAAAAAACCACAGACGGCGCCTAAAGGTATATACATTTGGGGTGGAGTTGGATGTGGAAAATCTATGCTCATGGATATGTTTGCTCGAGGTTTAATTGAAAAAGTTCGACGAGTTCATTTCCATGCTTTCATGCAAGAGGTACATGCTGGGATCGCAGAAGCAAAATCAAAGGGTGTAGTCGACGCTATTAAACCAGTTGCTCGGAAAATGTCTGTTGGAATTCAATGCCTAGCATTCGATGAAATGCAAATTACAGATATCGCAGATGCCATGCTTGTTGGTCGGCTTTTTGAAGCTCTTTTTTCTTCTGGAGTTACGATAGTTGCCACTTCAAATCGCCATCCTAATGATCTTTATAAGGACGGCCTAAATAGACAGTTGTTTTTGCCGTTTATCGATATGTTGAAAGAAAAAATGGTGGTTCGTGAGTTGGCATCAACTACGGACTACCGGCAAAACCGAATGCTTGGGCAGAAAATTTATTTCAGCCCTTTGGGGATCAAAGCTACGACTGATATGGATGAGCTTTGGCTGCAATTAGCTGGGGGACCAGGTCAACTTTTGAGCTTAGAAGTGAAATCTCGCCAAGTTCATATACCAAGTTTTAGAAATGGAATTGCCCGTATTTCATTTTCTGAACTTTGTGGTCAGCCTCTTGGAGCGGCGGACTATCTAGCTTTGACTTCTGAGATCAAAGTTCTAATGCTTGATGATATTCCATCTCTGAGCCGTGATAATTCCAGTGAAGCTAAACGCTTTGTCACGTTAATAGACACAGTTTATGAGGCTCATATAGGTTTTATAGCGTCTGCTGCTGCTCCTCCTGAACAATTATACCTTGAAGGAATAGGCAGCTTTGAGTTTGAGAGAACAGCTTCTCGGTTGCGCGAAATGCAATCAAATGATTGGAACTAAAGCTGACTAATTTAATATTTTGCAATTGTTTAATATGTATTTTTGTTTTCTCGCAAAACATGGCCAGCTAGATACAGCGACCCGCAGATCAGTATGCGAGAACCGGGATAAAGCTCAGATAAATTTTTTAAGATTTGGTTAATATTTTTCCCTTGAAAGCATGTCAAACCGAAGCCATTGCCGACTTCCATTAACTCAATTTCTGATATGGCATTTGGAACATCTGGAATTGACAGAGCAGTCAAAGATTTACAGTGTTTTGAAATAGGTTTTAAAAAACCTTCAACCTCTTTAGTGTTAATCATGCCACATATGATGTGCGTATCGCGCTTTGGCAGGCTTTCTAATGTAGCAGCAATTGCTCGCCCAGCTGCGGGGTTATGCCCCCCATCTAACCAGATATCATTATGAGGCAGAGTATCAACTAATGAGCCAGTTTGAAGTCGTTCCATGCGGGCAGGCCATATGGCATCAGTTACCGCACCGGTACAATTAATTTTGTTCATTTTCAAACATCGCAAAGTTGCAATTGCAGCTCCTGCATTTTCTATTTGGTGGGGGCCTGGAAGAGAGGGGAGCGGTAAATCTAAGCGACCATTTTCATCCTGATATATCAAATTTCCAGCTTCAACATCCACGTGCCAATCTTGGCCATGAATTAACAAAGTTGCACCAACTTTAGCTGCCTGCTTTTCAATTATCTCACGTGCTTCGTCGTGTTGTGGGCCGATGATGGCAGTAACGCCTTGCTTTAAAATACCAGCTTTTTCATATGCAATTTTTGCAATCGTATCACCTAAAAATTGTTGATGGTCCAAATCAATCGGTGTGATAATGCAGGCCGCAGGTTTATTAACAACATTTGTTGCATCAAGTCGGCCACCCAATCCCACTTCAAGAATAGTATAATCAGCAGATACCTGTGAGAAGGCTCGCATCGCAGCGCATGTGGTGATCTCAAAATAGGTTATATTTTGACCATTGTTAGCTTCATAACAGGTATCAAGCTGTTGGGTTAAGGCTTCTTCAGTAATTAATTTGCCGGCTATTCGAATGCGTTCGTGGAATTTGGCTAAGTGAGGAGAGGTGTAAGCATGCACTAATTTTCCTGTGGCTTCCAAACCGGCACGGATCATAGCCTGCGTGCTGCCTTTGCCATTTGTTCCTGCAATATGAATAACGGGTGGCAGAGATAACTGGGGATTACCTAAATATTTTAAAAGCAACAAAACTCGGTCCAACGTCAAATCAATGACTTTGGGATGAAGATCCATCATCCGCTCTAGGATGTGGTCCGATGGATTTGATGTCACGTCAGTTTATCCGCGTTGATCGATTTTTCTTCTGGTAAGGGTTTCGGCAGGTTCCCTTTTATAGCGGGTGATTTCTTCAATAAAATTCGTATTATTGTTATTAACTCTTCACGCATTTGTTTGCGATGGGTCACCCGGTCTAGCATGCCATGATCCAATAAATATTCAGCGCGTTGAAAGCCTTCAGGTAATTTTTCACGAATAGTTTGTTCAATTACCCTTTGGCCTGCGAAGCAGATTAGAGCATTGGGTTCAGCGATATGTACGTCACCAAGCATGGCATAGGATGCAGTAACGCCACCGGTAGTCGGGTGGGTAAGCACCACGATATAGGGTAGATTTGCTTCTTTCAGCATTTGGACAGCAATTGTAGTCCGTGGCATTTGCATAAGAGACAAAATGCCTTCCTGCATTCGTGCACCTCCAGCAGCTGAAAATAGTATCAATGGTCTTTTTAATTCAACGGCTCTTTGTGCTGCAGCAATTATTGCGTTGCCAACATGCATACCCATAGATCCGCCCATAAATGAGAAATCTTGGCAGGCTGCGATTATGCCTGTATTGCCAATCTCACCTTCAGCTATCAACATGGCTTCTGTTTCACCAGTTTTTTTCTGAGCCGCTTTTAATCGGTCAGGGTATTTTTTTTGGTCACGAAACTTAAGAGGATCAACGATTGGCTTTGGGACTTTGACGTCAATAAAAATACCTCCATCAAACAGTGCTTCTAGCCTTGAACGAGGACTAATTGCCATATGATGGTCGCATTGTGTACAAACATTTAAATTGTCAGAAAGTTCACGGTGAAACAACATCGTGCCACACTCGCCACACTTAGTCCAAAGGTTTTCTGGGACTTCACGACGCGAAAATAGCGAATTTATTTTTGGTCGGACGTAGTTGGAAATCCAATTCAAGTGTACTTCTTCCTATTTAAGCTGTGTTTTAGGACAGTTAATCACCTGTACAGTTAAATGCAACTTAAGTACGCATAACAAGCCGTACAAAAAGATAGGCCACTAAAATACCTAGTGCCTCCTTCGGTAAACGAGTGATCAATTCAGCTGTATCTATCACTGAGAAAGGGTAAACGTAGAGACTTAGACCACCTAAAAAATCTTCTAGACCAAAAACGGCAAGGGCTATGAAATTGTTTGTAAAATGAAAGGCTATTGCAGGTCCGAGGGTACCGCTACGGGCTGTGAGGTCTGCTGCTAATATTCCAAAGGCCACTGCCCACAATGCGGTCCATTGAGCAAAACCACCCATCGCAGTCGGGTTGTAATGCAATAAACCAAACAAAATTGATGGAACCAGTATCCAAATAATTTTTGGTACTCCAAGGGCTGCTAATTGGCTTTGAAAATAACCTCGAAATAATAGTTCTTCCGCACTGACTTGAATTAGTATCAGCAGTAGCGTGATCGGTAGTAATGATAGCCACAGGAAAACGGAAAGTTGCTGATCAAATTCTTCGAAGATAAATATAAAAAAAATAGTAATGACAATATAAATTAATAAGCCACGCATAGCGCTTAAAAATTGTGAACTAGTCATTGCAAGTCCACCCAATAGCTCCATCAGAGTTTGTTCGTGCAATAACATTGCAACAAGTCCAACCGCAATAATTAGAAAGCTAAAGCTGCCAAGTATGGTTAATGTTTGGCTGGGCGAAAGAACGCCTGATGGAATAGTTAAGTGCTGAACCCATACATTGCCCATAAGCACAGTTATTAAAAGGCCAGCTATTATAAGTAGGATAGCATAAATGATAATCGTAATAAGCAATCCAAAAATCAGTCGAAAGATACCAGACTTTACGCGGGCAGGTGCAACAAGTCGTTCGTATGGTTCATAAGACATGCATGCCTTCTAAATTGTGTTAAAGGACAAAGAAAGAATTTATTTAATATTAAACAGAGTGTTAGTTTATATTGATGAGCCTTAAGCATGTTTCACACAGTAACTCTAGCTGAATAGAATTACATATCTACAATATTAAACATTATGAATATTTGATGTAAGCTTATATTTTTAAAAATAGCGGTTGAACTGTTGG